>SXGR01047521.1_pt1 | contig 16705 bp, 13 predicted proteins | sample 3174711 | NCBI WGS metagenome assembly SXGR01 (sample SAMN11356860, study PRJNA531348) | freshwater metagenome | isolation source: freshwater sample F1-60 | place: China: Fuxian Lake, Yuxi | collected 2017-12-25
AGATGATAACATTGAAGAAAATCCGCAGGTTTCTGTCATCGTCCAGCAAGATGATAACATTGAAGAAAATCCGCAGGTTTCTGTCATCGTCCAGCAAGATGATAACATTGAAGAAAATCATGATGGACCAATTGAAAACCTAGACGATATTATTATTCCAGTGCAGGTTTTAGAGTTAGAAAATGGACAGATATTGTATGAAGATGACAACGGAGGAGGTCCAAATGAAAATCCAGATGATGCATATATATCCGGAAACGCAATTATTACATGTTCTTTATCTGAACATGACGACAATAATATAATTAAACGAATTAAGATATTGAATATTTCAGTGTTTATATTAGATACGATTAATATTATTTTCAACACGATATATCAACAACAATCTCAACAAGATTAGATTTTATTATTTCGTACATTTTATCTAATTTGTTCAAAAATTTGTTCAAAAATTGGACAAAAAAATTGATAAAAATAATAATAACTTATTTTATAATAATATTAAATCGAATGACATTTAAAGTTTTAACATTGAATATTAATTTTAAAGAATTGATATCAGAGCGTATAAAAAAAATAATTGTGCTTATTCAAGAACATAATCCGGATGTTATTTTTTTACAGGAGGTTCCGTCTTTAATGATTAACAATTTTCGTATTCCAAATTATTATCAGATTGGATTTTTATTCAAGCACAATTATGATATAATTATATTGAGCCGGTATCCGTGTATTCGTTATGATCGGATTCCATTACCAGAAACTCAAATGTGTCGTAATTTATTACTTGCTAGGATTCGTTTACCATCCGCGCAAGATATATTTGTAGGAACATTTCATTTGGATAGTTATTTCAGCCCACCACAATCGGAGACTCTTAAAATGGACCAATTGTTATTTATACGGAGTATTATTCCTCGTGAATCTCATTTTATTATTGCGGGGGATACAAATCTTTTGGATAATGAAAAAACAAATATTGATGACATGAATGAACTGGATTCTTTACCAACTTTCAATAAAAACCGGTTCGATCGAATATTTATAGGATGCGGTTTAGTCGCGATATATCCGGCGCAACTAATCGGCGACGCAACACATAGTGACCATCTTGGTCTTGTTCTGTCTATCAATCCAATCGTGCAATGAATGATGGATTGATGAGTGATTCCTTATTATAAACTAGATATTTTATTTCTTCTTCCTCCGCGCCAGTTTTTTTTTCCTTAAAATAAATCTGACATCCTCCGCCCAATTCGCGTAGGATTGCGTCGGAAGCGCAGGTATCCCATTCCATGGTGGGTGCGAGTCTTGGATAAATATCTGCATTATTGTCTGCTATCCACATTAGTTTTATGGAACTTCCGACATTTTTGAGTTCGACTTCTCCTAATTTGGAGATGTATTCTGCTGTTTCATCATTCATGTGGGATCGACTTGCTAAAACTATTTTTTTTCTTTTTTTGATTATATATTCTTCTTCACGTGGTTCGATCATGATGGAGTCTTCTTCATTGTAATTTTTTTTCCAAGCTCCACAACCGATTATAGCCCAGTATGTTATTCCGCTACATGGGATATTTACGAAACCGGCGACAGGAACACCTAAATATATGAGTCCGATATTTACAGTGAATTCTCCATTTCGGCTAATGAACTCTTTTGTTCCGTCAAGTGGGTCAATGAGCCAAGCGTATTTGTATTTGGAGCGTGTATTAAAGTCTGCGTTTTTATTTTCTTCTGATATGATTGGGATGTCTGGGTAGATACTGTTTAGTTGATTACATATGTATTCATTTGCTTTTTTGTCGGCTTCTGTTAGTGGTGAATTGTTTTCTTTTATTTCAACAATAAAGTTGTTACGATGGTATATTTGGAGGATGAGCTGGGATGCCATTTCGATAATATTTATTAAATTTCTTGAATTTAAAAATCGGAGATTCATTTTATATATTATATTATAATATGAATAAAAAACATAAACGGAAACATAAACGGAAACATAAACGGAAACAAAAGCAACCAAAAAATAACGTTAAAAATGGAGGAGGAATATTTTCAGGTTTACAAAACTTCTTTTCAAAATCGGAAAATAAAAGTAATAAAACGACGGAATTACAACCGCTTTTACAAAATTCGCAACAATCTAATTCAAACAATTCTACATCCAACGTTTCATCAAATTCTCAACCGATAACTAACTCAAAAGTTGAACCAAAAGTTAAACCATCAGGTCCGAATACAATTAAATCAGTATCGAGATGTTCAATAATGTGATTATAGTAATTCTTTTTTATTAAGCCAGTCTATTATTTTATCAATGATAATATCTAAATTCATTTCTCCGTCTATTACAATTTCTGGATTGACTGGTATTTCGTATGGGTCGCTAATTCCAGTAAATTCCTTAATGATTCCTTTTCGAGCTAGAGCGTAAAGTCCTTTGATGTCTCTTTCCTCGCATTTTTCGAGTGTTGTATCAACGAAACATTCAACGTATGTTCCACCTGCTCCTTCAATAATCCCGCGGTTATATTTGCGGTCATCTTCGTATGGGGCGATATTGGCAACGATGGCAATTCCGCCGTGTTTGACGATTTCGCTACAAACATATCCGATACGTCTGACATTAGTGCTTCTATCATCTCGTGAGAACCCGAGGCCTTTACTTAAATTGGTTCTGACGATATCGGCGTCTAGCATGGTTATTTTTCTTTCCTTTTCATTCTCCATTATTTTCTCCATTAAAAAGTTGGCAATAGTTGATTTACCGCTTCCGCTAAGGCCGGTTAGATATATACAGAGACCCCTTTTATTAAGCATTTTATATTCGAGACGGAGTTCTTCTATTATTTCAGGGAATGAGAACCATGCGGGAATTTCCAACCCATTTTTAAGTAATCTTCTTTGTTCTGTTCCGGAAATATTCATCACTTTGTCCCCCTCTCTAACTTCATCCATTGGTAGGTATTTCTCTAAATTTTCGACATATACAATCATTTTCGACAACACGATTTCTATACCGATATCAGCTTTGTATTTTTCAACTAATGCGTGGGCGTCGTATGGTCCGTAGAAGTCGGTTCCGTCTTTTTTTTTATAACTTGGTCCAGCGTGGTCTCGTCCGACGATGAAGTGGGTACATCCGTAGTTTTTACGGATGATGGCGTGTAATACGGCTTCACGGGGTCCAGCCATACGCATTGAGAGAGGTATTAAAACGAGCTCTGCTTTTCCATCGTAGTATGGGAGTAGTTTTTTATAACAGCGGGTCCGGACTTGATAATCGACATCGCAGGATTGTGTAATACCAACGACTGGCATTAGAATAAGTATGGCATTTTCTCCGCATTTTTTAAGGGCGTATTTTGTGAGTTCGAAGTGGCTTCTGTGCATGGGGTTCCGTGTTTGAAACCCAACACATGCGAGAGAACGAGTAGGTTCCCCATCCCCATTACCTATGCTTGATTTTTGATATCTGGCAATCATTTCACGGCATTTCTCAGCACTCAATCTATATTCCATAAAATCGTAGTGTTTAACATCCATAATTTTCTCAATTCGTCCGCCGTAATACCAGCAGTTTTTAAGTCCCAATACGATATCTACGTATGGATGGTTGGTATCGGATGAGCCGTAGGCGAATTCGCATTCTCTAAATAAATCTGGTTTCCATCGGCTTTCGACGATTAATCGTGCGATTGGTAGGCCGGTTTTATCTTTGAGGGTTATGACTGCATCATTTCTTAATTTATCGTGTTCTTTTTCTTTAATTGGGAGGACAATTGGAAGGGGCCATACGGTTCCATCACAGAGACGGCAATTTTCTAAAACGCTATTGTAGTCATTTTCATTGAGAAAACCATTCAGGGGGGCGAAACCGCCTAAAATAATCATTTCAAGGTCGCAAAGTATGCGGTCTTCTAATATTATCACGTTGTTCATATTTATATAAAAATAAAAATATGATAAATTTAACGAATATTTCAAAAAAGTTATCTTAATTTACGGATTATTTCTTTTAGTTTTTTAATTTCGGCTTCTTGTTCAATTATTTTTGCTTTATATTTGTCGATTGCATCGTTTAGTTTGAAGAAGCGGGTTGTGTGGATGATTTTTCCGTTTTTATCGCGTGTATATCGTTGTGCGCTAAATGTTCCGTTATCTTTTCCTTGAATGACGATATATTCATTAGAGATACGAATTATATTTCCTCCTAAAATGAATCGTTCGCAGTTATTTTTGGAATCCCATTTAATATATCGGACTGTAGAACTGATTGGAATTGCGTCGATATCTCTTTCGTCAATTTCTGTGTAATCTTCTAATTTTTGTTGGATTATATCTTCATCTTGTAGGGTATCCGTGAGTGTTTTTTTTGGTCTTTTATATGCGGTTTCTGAGAGTCGATGTAATGACATAATAATAAATATATATATAAATCTTTTTATAATCAATCTAATTGAATTATGATAATTCGATTAGGGTTCTTCCAGTTTTTTTGATGACAACACGAAAGATTGAGTTATCTCTAATAACTTGACAATAACAATTGAGATAGCATTTCACACAATACGCTTTATTTTTAGAAGTGTAATGTAAAAAATTAAATTCATCATTGCATCCAGAGCATTTTTTACATTCACGACTGCAAAAAAATCCAAAATCTGGATGGTCTGATCTCAATGAAAAATTCCAAGCCAATACCTGTAATTCTGGTTGAGCATTTTGAATATTCCAGCTCTCATAGTGTCTGCATCCATCAAAAGTAGATGTAGTAATAATTTCTTGAGTAGTTTTTTCGCCTTCCATTTTGTTGGATACCAAATAATTTCATTTGAATTTTAATCAATTTTTCTAATTCAGAATATAAAAACCCGTATATAATATAAAATAACTACATGATTTATAAAAATTTCCTTTTCTTTCATATACCGAAGGCGGGGGGGTCCTCTATAGAGAAGATGTTGCTTGGGCGACATGGTTCTCTTGATTTTGTCATACATACTATATTTAGGGATACAAGATTTTCGCGATGGATGGTTGGTTCGATGCGTAATCGTGATTGGCGTCGCTTTATATTTGGACTTGTTGGTATATTTATGTCTGACATTACAAATTTGTGGGGGATACGTGGTCAGAAGGTTTTACATCATTTAACTTATTTGGACATATATCGGAAACAGAAGACGTATTTGAAGAAGAAGCGAACGCTCTCTGATTTTGTAAAGTTTTGTATTGTCCGGAATCCATATGATCGTATAATAAGCGCCTATCATTTTTTGGGGAATAAATTAACATTTACACAATTTATATATTGGGTATATGCAGAATTGGATAATTATTATCGCCACAATGTGGAGCCATTTGTGGTTATATTACCGCAGTGGGAGTTTGTAATAAATGAGAATGGTGTAAATGGGATGGACGAGGTCCTCCGGTTCGAGAATTTATCGACGGAGTTCGATACATTTAAGAAGAAGTATGATTTACCAATCGCTATGTCGCTTCCACATATTAATAGCAGGAAGCGTAATAAAACGTTAATTTCTTATTATACGCAGGAATTGTCGGATATGGTTTATCATATGTATAAGTGGGATTTTAAGATGTTTAATTATAAGCGGATTATATTGTCTAAAAAGGAACATTCTTTTTCTTCATGTCATGAAGGTTGATTGTTTTGTTCATAATTCGGAGTATTTCTTTATCGTGTGTTATTACAACTAATGTTTTATTTTTGGTCATATCGTCAATCATTTTAATCATTTTCATGCGTGTAATTGCGTCAAGACCGGCGAGTGGTTCATCAAATATGATGACGTTTCCTTTTTTAAGGATGCCTCTTATATTCATGATTATTTTTTGCATACCTCCGCTCATTGATTTTCCTTGATTACCGACGTCTGACATAAGTCCCCGATCGAGGCTCTGAAAATTGGAGTCGAGTCCGTATTTTTTTACAATTCCGATTAGTTTTTTATTGTCAATATTATTTCCATATTTCATGTTATCAATCACTGTTCCGTTAAGTAGTTGTGTCCGTTGGTTGATATAGTTGATGTGGCTTCGTAATACATTGGGTTCTATATTTTGGATGGGGATGTTGTTAATCAATATGCTTCCTTTTTTAAGTGGAAGAAGTCCGATGAGTATTTTTATTAGGGTAGATTTTCCAGAACCGCTTTGTCCGATAATTGCGACTCTTTCTTTGTTTTTAATTGTAAGAGAGAATTCAGAAAATATGGGTTGATTATCTTTGTAAGCGTATGATATATTATCAATAATAATATCTCCGTTCATTTTTGGATTTTTGATGTATTTATTTTTTTTCAGGCTGAGTATATCATTTAAAAATGAGTTTGAGTTTTTAATAATACCGAAGTTCATCAGTTGTTCGGGTGTCCAGCTATTTATATTAATGAGGAATCCGAGGAAGTAGATGATAATGAGACTGACAGTGATAAATTGTTTAGGTGTGAATATTCCTTTACAGAAATTGTAATATGCGATTCCGATGATAATTGAGAATGCGATTACTGACATGACACATGTTGATATTTGCATATTATTAATCAAATCAAGTTGTTTATTGTAGTAATCTGTATGTTCATTTTGGATATTTTGTGTTTTTTCGAGTTCTTTATTTTTTTCGTTATTGATATATATATTCATAAGATTTTCGAAACTGTCATGTACTCTTTCTGACATATCGAGAAATTTGCCTTCGCGAATTGCGGAAATTTCAATAATTTTCACACTGAAAAAGTATGATACTATAGTCATTATTCCGACCGCAATAGTTGCCACTAGCCCGATTTTCCAGTCGATAAAGTATAGATATATATTGACAATACCGATTGTTAGTGCTAATGGGATGAGACATGTTGCTACGTAGAAAAATATATCTTTCATATCGCGTGTGAGGTTGAATAGTCTGTTGATATTTTTGGATATTTTTATATCTTGGTAGTTATTTTCGTAATTTTCGATTATTTTGGTGAATAGGACTCGTCGGGTAAATTCTAAATATGTGGGGATTATTTTACCGATGAGCCAGTTTTTGATATAATAGAATATTTGGATGAATAGCCATACGCCGATGATAAAGAGTATTATTTTACCGACACATTTGAAAAGTTTTGGGGTTGCTTTTCCGCCGGAAACTGTATTATATAGGCGTCCGTATAATTCTGGGATTGCGATACTTTCTATTGGGAATGTTAGAAGAGTTATGATAATGAATGCAGTTACAATTCCTTTATTTTCATTTAGATAATTGGAAACTAATTCTTTATACATATATGAATATTAGAGATATTTATATAATTTATACATATAAATATTGGTTAAGTTACATCGACCGAAAAGAAAAATGAGACAAACTTTCTATAAAAATCGTTCAGTTAATCTTTTTGGTGATATAAATGCTCTCTTAAAGAGCATTATATTATTTGACTCATATAATCGTATTTTTCACGGTTAATTTTGAAAATAATCATGCGTGAAGATAATTATGGATACGCTAAGCAGAACTTTTTATAATATATTCATTAAAAATCAATGTTTTTTATTGGGAATCTAGGACTTTTGAATGAGGTCAACAAGGTAGTTAATGTCATCATTCGCGAGTTCAATATTTCGAAGAACTTCTCGAAAATCGTCGATATTAGTCTCGGAAACTGACTTATTTGATGATAACAGTAGGATACTTTGTAGAAGACCTTTCGTTTGATTCACTTCCCGAAAAGTGTCTTTGCGATTTCCAACAATTGGAACACTTAAAGTTTCAATAAAAACTAGAAGTAATTGTTGAAATTGGGGAGATTCTACTTCATAACTCGCACAAATTGTTGTATGGCTATATTCGCCACTCGCGACTAATTTGTATAGACCACCACCACTACCATCTTTTGCTTTTCGCAAGTCAAGATCTATGCAAACAACATTTCCACAAGCGTCAATCATGAAATTGTCTGGCTTTACGTCAGATATAGTCAGACCTGCTTTGTAAAGTGCGATAATACATTTTACAAAACTAATTAATCCTGATACGTTTTTTTGAAGTGGGGTACACTTTTCCTGAATTAGTGTCAGGGTTCCATCATGCTCTCCAGTTTGAGAAAAATATATCTCAAATAATTTCACGACTTGAGGATTTCCATGACTTTTTTGAAGGGCATCGAGCAGATTCAAGACGTCTTTCTTGGACATCTTTATCCGTTTGTCAGATGGACTTAAATTGGTTCGTGAATTTGACCCCACGAACGCTTGTTTTTCAACAGTTCCATGTGTTGTTCCTTCGCGGGTTTCAAAAAAGCTTCCTGCACCAATTATTGGAGATGAAGATTCATGGTGAGGTTGTGGTGATTGAGTAAATACTCCATCGTTTGTGAGACTATGACAGAACACTTTCAATGGATCACGAGTATTCGCGCTTTTTACTATCACATTGGGAGAACACACAAAATGTCGTGGAACGAACTGTTTTTCTCTTATAGGAGACTTTTTAAAATGAGATCCAGATGAGATTTTTCTTGCAGGAGACCTTCTTGGAGGAGATCCAAAAGAGAATTCTCTTATATGAGACCTTCTTGGAGGAGACCCATTAGAAGGAGACCCAAATGAGAATTTTTTCACAGGAGAACTTCTTGAAGGAGACCCATTAGAAGGAGACCCAAATGAGAATTTTTTCACAGGAGAACTTCTTGAAGGAGACCCATTAGAAGGAGACTTCTTAGAAGGAGACCTTCTTGGAGAAGATCCAAAAGATAATTCTCTTATAAGAGACCCATTAGAAGGAGACTCAAAATTAAGTTGTTGTTTTAGAGCGCTGTTATTCATCGTAATAACTAATATTTACAAAACATAATCACATTAATTTTAAACTTTTACCCCATCAATTTTTACGAAATCATGATGAAATCATGATATTATGGTTCGCGTATATTTTAAAGCATTTCAGTAGGAAATCGCGGTTGAGTAGTAGGTCCATCGTGTTATTAAAATTGAATTTTTCCAAATTTATAAAGTCGCATTTTATGTTTAAATATTCATTTATTTCTTTTTGTTGGTAATGTAATATCATCGTCATACAAATCATGATGAAGTGTTTGGATAATTCCCCGTATTTATCGAAAGTATCGATCACATAGTTCGCGATTCCAATTCGATGTTCTGATTCATTAACAATGTTCGGTTTTCCACATTCACGATCTACTTGCATATCACTTAAATCGTCAATTAGTTTTATTGCGCAACATGTTGCGTCGTATATTTTCGTGAATTCATCATCTCGTTTTTTTCCTTCGATTACATCGATTTTCCATTGGTCAATATTGAGGGCGTAGATGTATATATTCATGGCAGTTTTCGATTTCATAAAATTGTGTTCGATTGCATTTCTATATTTCCTATCTCCATTATAAAACTGTTCGAACATTGTGCGAAGTTTCCGTATTATTTTTTTGTATATGTTATTATTGCAGTTTTTTTTGATACCGGCGATACATTTACCGACTGGGTTCCTTTTACTAAATCCTGCGACAGTTTTTCCATTAAAAAACTGTCGACATTCTTCCCACCATACATATTCCCCTCCACAACATCCCTTTTCGACGATGACCCATAGTCGTGTTATGTAGTCGTATAATTCGAAGTTTTTTATTTTACCGATGTTCATTCCCATAAGGATGACGAAGCAATTTACGAAATAGTCCCGCAACAGTTTATTTTCGCCTCCCATTTTATGTGCGACAACAAATTCATCAAATTCGATACATTTACGCGAAAAATAGTGTAGGACGTATTTTACGTATATTTCTTCTGATTTCAGTCCACTTCCGATAACAATTGCTTCATTGATGATATATGGTAAACTAAATGCGATTTTGTTAAACATTGGTAAGTTGATAATTTGGACGAGTTTTTTAGCGAATGGGATGATAATTGAGCTTGTATTATATAAAAATTTTTTTTGGTATGATGTCCATTCGATAAAATACTTACTTAATTTATAATTTATATCGTCGTCACCATCACATTTGTTGTTTTTGCGACAATACTCTGTAAAATTATCATAATTAGATGAACACGTGTTCATTTCATCTAATTCTCTAAATTTTAAAAAATTTATTTATAAACGCTCTTAACAGCACGGGCACCAGTTTCAAGAACAGTCATGGGGACATTCATAATTTTGCCACTGTATTTACAATATGCGGTTACTAGGAGGAATAGGCCGACTAAACAGTCGAACGAGAGGCGGACAGATTTTTCTCTGTCATCTTGTGTGTAGATGATAGTGTGTCTCATGGAAGTTGCGACGATGTAAGCAACAACTAGATATGCGAGGAAGGTCATAACCATACTAAAATCCTTGGTCATGCAATTGCATGAAAGGTAGTTGATTGAAACGAGGGCGACAACCACAAAAAGTGCGTAGGGCCAGAAGTTCTGATACATAATTAAATGAATAAAAAAAATTTGTTAAGTTCTAAATAATTATAATTTTTCACTCCCGAAGGAGGAAACGAATATGAAATCTTAATTTCAAAGGGGACTACCATTTTTTTGTAAAATGTTTGAGTGGGATGAGATCCGTTTCGCGAAATTGCCCACGCGTAAGACGTTCTAAGTCCTGTTTACGCTCGTCAATTTGAATAGATATTTTCGCGATAAGAGAGATGTCATCCGTTGGGCTACAACATATCAATTTGTTAACATGATGAGGTGAATCATTATATTTATTAATCGCGGTTTTTAACGAATTGAACGATTCAAACGGAATTTGACGCGCCACACTAGGATCCGTACTAGGAACCTCAACAGGATCTGCACACCTTCCTTGTTCGAGGACACCAGTCTTAATTAGAAACGCGCGCATTTCTTGATAGAAACTACTAAGTTCACTTTCAAGATAGTGTTGTTTCTTGAAAGGATTCCAATTACCCAAGCGCACCATATCACCGTCGGATTTCTTCAAGTTGATGAAGGACTTAATCAAACGGTGATTTGTTTTATTGGTTACGATATCAACAGAGTCGCTTCTCAGCTTTAAAACATGACGATGATCTTCTAGTTCGTCAATCATCTTATGCAACTTTTGAATCTCTTCATCAAAAGACTGGGGTAATGCACTAAGAGCTTTGACGAACTGGTTTGCTCTCGTAACTACACACTGATTATTCGTATCCATGATAAAAGAATGGCTTCGTTCTTGTGCTTTTACAAGCGTAATTGTTCCGGCCGTTAGCTCATTAAACAACTTGGATACCAGTTCTGTAAACGAACTCATATCACAATCAACTTCCTTTTCAGAAAGGACTGCTCCAACTTTGGATTCTGATTTTTCGATAGATTTCAGAATTGACGCTATCTTCGTCTCAAATAGCGAGATAAGTTGACTAAGATGACCAAGCGTATAGTTAATAAGTGACGCGATGGTTTTCATCAAGACACGTTTGTTTTGCCTAAGATTGGCCAATTTTGGTGTCGTCAATGAAACAACCACACGCGCACACTCTACCGTTTCAGAGATATTACGCAACTCCATAATACCTGCGGAAAGTTCTTCCAATTTGTCAACCTTTTGAAGATCGGACATACGTGTTGCACAAAGAAGTGGCATCAAGTGTGCAAATCGACTGAAGAATCGAATCATCTCTTCAGGATAACAAACATTAGGACTTCCAAAATACGGTTTAAGAACATTGGAAATATCATCTTTGCAGATGATTTTAAAAACTGAATCGGACAAGCAGTGTCCAATGACGGTCGCTGCATCTCGCACTAAAAGCGAACTGTCAGGAAAACGCATATCCGGATGAAAGCAACGAAACACACATGCATCAAAAATTGCAATAATCCTATGTTGAAAATCCCTCGAAAATATTGATGAATATTGCGGAAAAACATTCATCAATTCTTCAACTAACAGTTCAATAATGCATCTGACGCCAAGATTCATCGCAGTAACAGTAAACGTCTGAAACTCCTGTGAATCCTGCAACCTGCATTCTTGCAGTACATCTGGGATAACAACTACCAGTTGTTCCGGTTTATCATCAAACATGTCAAGTACAGCCATGACAAGATGACCATCCTCTAAGATTTGAAGGAATGATCCACTGTTGGGGCGATTCATACGACCCAGTAATTGACGTAAGTCACGATCCTCAATTGAACTGAGTAAGATGACTTGGCGGATATACCCAAGATTCATGGATTCCAATGGGTAGTCTGTTGAAATGTACGATAGACCACTTCGCGATAAAATCGACGCAACAAAGCAGTTGTATTCAGACGGGAAACTCATTGAAACAACTCCAATGCCGTTACCAAATAAGTAAATCAGAACGCGTTTGGTGTCTTCCCTAAGATTGAGTAATTTTACACGGTCTTCATAATCACGAATATCCGACTTTTGTGGAGTGTATACCCGCATGTCCGAGACTAGGTTTATGGACCGTAAAAGATCATCAACTGTAGCAGGACGTGTATGAATATTACTCGAAGACCAATTACATTTCTCCGCATCATCGGATTCTTGTCTAACTGTCAGGCCTTCACTGTATTTGCAATTCGTGGAAACTGAACCAGACTTGGTTCTTGATTTATCGAATTGCGGTCGACGAACAACGCATTGTCCATGGAATTGTTTAGGTACAGTTACCTTTTCCCTTTCATTTTCCTTTTCCCTTTCATTTTCCGCCCCCGTACCTTCAACCAGATTCTGTGTTTCATGTGTGGATCCTAAGTGGTATGTTTTCGGTTGAAAACCAATACCTTGTTCCTCGACTGCCAACAGTCCACTTACAAGAACCATAAGACGATCATTTATGTCTCCCTGTTGTTGATACTGATACACAATCGCCTTATCACCTAAACTGAACTTGGAATGTTCTCTTCTCAACACCCATTGTTTGAACTGAATTTCAATCTTTCTCAGAGCATTACGATAATCAACCGCGCTTTCTTTAAGAAAAACAAAGAATCCTTTCATGTTCATGATATGTGTTTCATGAACGCCCCCAGCGACACTCTTTACAGAAACACCTAAGTGTTGTATCTGTTGCATAAGGAACGAATTGATGATAGTACCACCAAACACTTCCGTCAAGAACAGTTTGAATAATTCATCCTGTTTAGTTACCGCTTCGGCTAAAATCTGAGAAACATCAACTGGTCTCTGGATGTCGCAAACACGAAGCGTGTATTTAACTGGATTTTCGCATCCAGTTACTGATGTCCCAGATTTAGCTTGATTACATACAGGAGTTTCACATCCTGTCAATTCTGGGACAACCGCTCCCGGTATTTCTCCAAATAAATCTAATAAATCCGCTTCAGAAATAACCGGAAATGGATTTCCGAATCCAGTTACGGTTGTTTCTGATTTAACTGGATGCGAAAATCCTGTATGTAATACAGTTAAATCTGGGACATCAGTAACTGGATTAAAAATAAAATCATCCGGTTCTATGTTTGGAACATCCGCACCAGATACAATTATACTGCACCCAGTCCAACTCACCATTTTCGCGATTGGCAAAACATTACTGTTGTCATCAAAGATAACACAATCAAATCGTCTTCCACAAACCCACGCAATGTTTGGTTTAGTTGGAGCCAACACGAAAATGTTGAGTCGCTTTAAATCCAGATCTTGACACAGGGGGAGTGGACCTTCGAAGATACTTATACAATCCAGCCGTGATGAAACGGCTATCAGATTTATCATAAACTGATCATGTTTGTGATGAATCTGACATGACATAATATGATGAATCTGAGTGATGATCCCAGAAAAAAATGAGATGCATTCATTGACAGCTGGAGTCATGAAGACCGCGCTCTGGCCAACCAAAAGCTTCAATAGCAAGTAAAGACAAATCGAAGCGGTCTTTCCACTCCCGATGAATGTCTTAATAACATAAATCGAAAGCTTAAGTTCCGTATGAAATACGTCACTAAAGAAATGAAGTATGGATGTCCGGTCAACCGAGGTGCCGACGCGGTAGCACAGTTGTTCCCACTTATGTTCTAACTCATGCATACGCGTTCTCACTCCAGACAAGTCACACTTAAGCAGGTTTGCTACCATTTTGAAGAACTCTCCATTTAATTTAGTGTTCAGATGGAATTCCGTTTCATTCAGGTACATCGCTTTGCGTAGCACATGATGAATCAATGCGAAGGCAATGTTCTTGACATTGATTCCATCGGAATCGTGTTTCAATGCATGCAGAAGGGCGAGACACCTATACACGTCATTAAATAACGCCTCGAAGTTCTTCCTACTATGCGCACCTTCCCACACAAACTTTCCCCATCGGCGTTGCAAAAACAGCATGAACACATCAATGTCATGAACATATACCGTGAGGATTTCCTGTTTCTTCGACTCCTGAAGGTGAGCCTTCCAAAACGCGACCGCGATATTGAAAAACTGATCGTATGAGAACATGAGTTCTACAACGGTCCTACAGTATACCACGTCATCAAAGACTTCCAGAAAATCTGGATCGTGGTCATCCACAATGTCATTCCGACTCATACACGCGAAAACGAACGCAAACAATACGTTCGTACAATCACAACCATATGTGAATTCAAATATTTCATTCAAATTCCCAGCACCACCACCGGCACCACCGACACCACCGACACCACCACCGACACCACCACCGACACCACCACCGACACCACCAGCATCACGAGTCTTCTTACCGGTCTTATTACCGTCATTCAAGAAGGATGTCCCATCCTTCCGCTGACTATTCGGCAATTTCTTATCGAATGATATAAGAAACCCCTTCATCATGTTTTCAATTGAATCAAGGAGATTCAACAGAATGGAAAGATCTTTCTCATCCGTGAGATGCTTCATTTGCATAAGTATATGCAGGAACGTGTGAATATTGACCCTCCCGTCAAAAGATGCCTTGTCACGTTGCTTCAAATACTCTAGAAGCAGTGATCCATATTCCAGCTGTGTTGAAGTGACACTAAGATGATCCAACAGAAGCTTGAATAAGCATGAAACTGTTGTATCTTCTGAACCACAATCCGTTTTTATCGGACACGGAACACCGAAAAACATCGCAATGGGCTCGACCACAGAATAGCCAAGTAACCGATGACTAACAGGAGTATTCAACAACCATGGCGGTGGTGACGGACGTAAATTTGTGAATACTGATTTTTCATCAGTATTCTGAATATTTGTTGTTGTTTTGGACTTGTCTGTCATAATAAATTTATAGCAAAAAAGCAATAATAGTGTATTTTTTTGAGTTTTTACCATCAATTTTTCAAAATAATCCAATTAAATTATTGCTATTAACTTCTATCATGTATGATGGGTAATCGCGCTGTTCATAGCATGTAGAAAAACAAATCGGGTTGTTTTTACATTTTCCTAAACTATGGACACATTCCAATTTTTCCCCCGTTTTCGAATTAACTCCGCAATAAAACCCGTTTTTATTCATATCATAGCATATTTCTTCAGTCATATTTTTCCAGCATTTCGTGTTGTAATTTCCTTTTTTAAATTCATCTAATGACATATTTGGTCTGCAATATCCAAGTTCCCCGTCTATTTTATTATAATCTGGAATTGGGACAGTAAATAATTCACCTCTCATCCCATCTAAAAAGGCGAATATAGTCGTAATAAGAACAATTGTTATAATATTTATTATAATATATAAAATACGCATCATATTATAGTATAACTACAATAAAATATCATTAAAACCCGTATATTCCATCGTTTTCGCACCGGTCATTTTTCATCGTTTGAAAATTACATTCGTATGATTCCCAATTATCCGCATTTACACCACAAACGGTTCCGCTATTTCTTATTTGACAACAGTCCGCTTCCGTCATGCGCATCGTGTCCGTCCCGATACATTGGACATGGACGTTATCATCGAGACTAAATTGAGAGAAGTCTGGTCCACAGAAGCCCTTTTTCCCCATACCTGCTCCTGCGCCATTATTTTTTAGATTGAACAGTTCATAATCATTTCTGAATGGGAGAATAAATATAACGATAAGAAAAAGAGTAAATATAATAAAAATGTATAAGCTATCTTCCATTATATAATAATAGAATAAAAATATGGATAATTTTAATGATGTTAATATAATAAAATTGGCGGTGTAAATGTGTATAAATTCATGTTCACGCATACAAGCTACTTCCTATTTTATTCTCTTTATAAATACAATGTAATTCTTTAAATTTCTGGGTCATTTTTCGACTGAATAAATCATTTATATTTTCTTTGCGGTTTTCAAAAATGAATTTTTGGACGAGTGCACAACTGGGTGCAAGATGCTTAATATTTTCGTAAAAATCTTCAATCAACACAGTATATTCATCACTCATATTGATATTTTTGTATTTACAGAAGAACCTGATTATTTGATTAAATGAATCTATACTTGCGATGTCGAATTCGACGTTCATATCGACGCGTCCGGCTCTTTTAAAGGCTTCACTGATGCGATCGTAATGGTTCGTGGTCATAATTGTCATAAGCCGGTTTTTTTTGGCGAGTCCGTCCATAATATTGAGGACAGTGCTAATTGATATTTGTTTCCGTTCTTTTTCATCAAATAAAACATCTATATCTTCGATAACGAATAGTCCATTTATGGGTAGAGTTGATATTAATTTTTTGAATAT
>SXGR01024653.1_pt1 | contig 16695 bp, 8 predicted proteins | sample 3174711 | NCBI WGS metagenome assembly SXGR01 (sample SAMN11356860, study PRJNA531348) | freshwater metagenome | isolation source: freshwater sample F1-60 | place: China: Fuxian Lake, Yuxi | collected 2017-12-25
CCAGCGAGAGATCGCGCTGCGTCTCGACGGGCTTGGTGGGGCGGATGGCGATCTTGCCGGGCTGTCCTTCTCGGTGGTAGTCCAGGGCGTCCTTGCGTCGTGACATTCGAGTCCTCTCTGAGGTTTGCGGTTCAACCGGGGTCATCGTCCGGCCGGAGTCTATTGATGGAGGGCGCCGCTGTCACGGGCTAAGGGAGATCATGGCGAGACAATCGGGGAGCGCTTGCTGGACAAGACGAGCCCTGCGTGGGGCCTCCGATGGGAGGGCGTACGGTCCTTCAGGCGACCGACGGTGAGGGACAAGGCGATCCCGGCGGGTTGGCTTCGACGACGGACACGTCGGGATCGGGGAGTCGACTTCGTTGACGCACACGTCGAGATCATCGAGTCGACTTCGTTGACGCACACGTCGAGATCATCGAGTCGACTTCGATGACGGGCACGTCGGGATCGTCGAGTCGACTTCGTTGGTGTGATCCGCACGTTGACGTTCCACCCGGGCTCGCGCCCGGGCCTTGGGTTTTGTCCTGGGTCGCCCCGCCATACGGCGGGGCTGGCGATGGGCCTTCAATAATCGGGGGACAGACCCTCTCAAGGACGCGCGATGTCTGCTTCCCAATCCCCCGACATCTCCTGTGAGTTCGACCCTGGGGACACGCCCCACGCACGCCGACGCCCCTCGCCAGCCCCGCAGGGGCGTCCCTGGACAAATTGTAGCCCCAGGCGCGAGCCTGGGGGGACCGTCAACGTGCGGATCTCATCAACGAAGTCGACGCGCCGATCTCTCCTTGCCCGTCAACGAAGTCGACCCGCCGATCCGTCTTGCCCCAACCGCGAGGGTCCCCCCTCCTTGTGCAACGAGGAGGGGGACAGGGGGTGGAGTTGCATGATCGACGTGTCCTCTCAATCGTCGGCGTCGGCGCGCTGCTGCCATTGGAGGGCGATGGCGCGGTGGGAGAGGTTCAGGGCGGGATCGTGGGTGCAGTCGTAGCGGGCGCACTCGACGGGGCGAGCGGCGTAGATCCGGCAGCCGCTGGGTGAGCCGGGCGTCGTCGGCTCCCCGAGGTAGAAGATGCAGCGGCCCTTGAGGTGGCTGTAGAGCGAGGAGACGGCCTCGCCGCAGGGCTCCAGGGGCAGGCCGTCGCGGGCGAGCTTGGCGGGCGCGAAGACGTGGACGCGGCCGGCCTCGGGCAGATCGATCCAGTCGATGACGAGGTATTGACGGACGAAGTCGTCGGGGGTCATGTCGAGCGCGGCCGCGGCCTGCTCGGCCTGCCCGGGGGCGAACCAGCCGGGGCTGGTGCGGCAGCACAGGCCGCGCCGGATGCAGCCCAGGGACGGGTCGGGGTGCGGCTCGGGCTCGGCCCAGTAGGGGTTCTCGTCGGGATCGCGGGCTGGCTCGTCGGTCATGGCGGGTCGCCTCAGAGGCCGGGATCGGGGCGGCGGGCGAGCAGGGGAGCCGGCGCGTCGGGGGGCGCGGCGGCGATCTGGGGCTCGTGGCGATCGGGGGCGTCCAGCAGCCGGATGATGAGCTCCTCGGCGGCGTCGATGTGGACGACGCGGGCGCCCGAGGACAGGGGGCGGGCGACGAGCTGGGCCGAGACCTGGGTGAGCAGGTCGCGCTCGATGCAGCGCTTGAGCTCGCGGGCGCCGAAGCGCGCCGAGAAGCCGCGGCGGGCCAGCCAGTCGCGCGCGGCGTCGGTCAGCTCCAGGCGCAGGCCCCTGCGGCGGAAGCCTCGGCGCTTCGCGGCGGCGGCGACCTCAAGGTCGACGATCCGGCGGATCTCCTCGGCGCCGAGGGGTTCGAAGACGATCACGTCGTCGAGGCGGTTGAGGAACTCGGGCTGGAAGACCTCCTCCATGCGGCGGCGGATGTGGCCTTCGAGGCCCCCGGAGCCCCCGAAGCCCAGGGGGGTGGGGTTGAGGTGGGCCGAGCCCAGGTTGGAGGTCATCAGGATGAGCGCCTGCCGGAAGTCGGCGGTGCGGCCGCGGGCGTCGGTCAGGCGGCCCTCGTCGAGCATCTGGAGGAAGAGGTGGTAGACCTCGGGGTCGGCCTTTTCGAACTCGTCAAAGAGCAGCACGCAGTAGGGCTGCTGCCGGATGGCCTCGGTCAGCAGGCCCTCGCGATCCTTGTCGTGGGGCGATCCGACGAGCTTCTGGAGGGCGTTGTGGCCGTGGTACTCGGACAGATCGAAGCGGACCATGCGCTGGGCCGAGCCGAAGAGGCGCTCGGCGACGAGCTGGGCGAAGTAGGTCTTGCCCACGCCCGTCGGGCCGACGAGGAAGAGGGTGGACAGGGGGCGCGAGGGGTTGCGCAGGCCGGCCTTGACCAGCGCCACGCGCGAGAGCATCGCCTCGATCCCGGGCCGTTGGCCGATGAGCCGCTCGGAGAACCAACCGCGCCATCGATCGATGTCCAGCGCCACCCTGTCGTCGAGCAGGGCCATGTCCAGCCCGGTCGTCTCGGCCAGCGTCGAGGGCACGTCCTCGGGCGAGAGCGCCAGCGGCGCGCCCGGCTCCAGCCCGCGGGCCCTGGCGCGCCCGGCGTGCTCGATCACGTCGTCGAGCAGCTCGCAGGCCCGCCCGGGGGCCTCGGAGCGGGTGTAGAAGGAGCGCGACAGGTCCACGATCTGGTCGACGGTGTCGCCCGACGCCGTCACCGGCCGATCCCCGCGCCCGCGCGCCTCGCCGACGCGGTGGGCGACCACGGCGCCGGTCTGCGCCTCGTCCATGGGCTCGACGCGGACCTGCATGAAGAGGCGCATGAAGCCCGGATCGCGCCCCAGGCCGCTCTTGAGGGACTCGGGCGTGGCCTCGGCGATCATCTGCAGATCGCCGCGCTCCAGGTAGGGCTTGAAGAAGTCCGCGAAGCTCTCGTCGCTCTTGGAGTGGGCGCCGGCGCCGAGCAGATCGTTGGGGTTCTTCATGTAGATGAGCACGTCCTTGTCGTGCTCCATGATGGCGGTGGCCATCTCCTTGAGCTTCGTCTCCCACTCGCCCAGGTAGCGCGTGTTGGTCATCAGCTCGCTGGTGTTGGTCTCCAGCACGATCAGATCCGAGCGGGCCTCCTCCAGGCGCCGGACGACCTCATGGACGATGGCCGTCTTGCCCGAGCCCGGCGGCCCCACCAGCAGGACGCTGCGCCCCGACTCCGACTCCGTGAAGTGATCGACGAGCATGTCGACCGCCTCGTCGCGCAGCCACGCCCGCTCCAGGTACTCGAACTCCGCGGGCTCATTGAGGATTCGCCCGTACTTGTCCAGCCCGCGCTGCTGGGCCGGGGCGCTCAGCTGGCTGGCCAGCGCGCCGTGCATGGCCGGCCAGACCTCGTGCAGGTTGCGGCTCTCGAGGTAGTTGAGCACCAGCCGCACCTGCCGCGGGGTCATCTTGCCCTTGAGGCTCCCAAAGGCGCCCGGATCGCACAGCGGCACGATCCTGTCGAGGGTGGCCTCGGCCATGGACTGCATCTTGAGCTCGGGCTCTAGGAGCGTCAGGAGGATCACGTGCAGGGAGGCGGGGGTGGCCTCGGCCCGCATGTAGCCCATGGCCTGCTCGCGGACGTTGTAAGCCTCGTCGCGCATGGCCTGGGTCAGCGCCGACTCCATCATGCCGTAGCCCAGATCCCGCAGCGCGATCAGCGCCCGGACGCGCACGTCGGCGTCGTAATCGCTCATGCAGGCCAGGATGGGCTTGATGGCCTGGGGCCGGCCCAGCACGCCGAGGCCGAAGATCGCCATCTCCCGCACACGCCCCGAGGGGTCGCCCAGCAGCGCGATCAGGTCCGGGATGCTGGCGTAATCGCCCAGCCTCCCCAGGTTGCACGCCGAGGCCATGCGCTGGCGCATCGACAGGCTCGTCAGCGCCTCCCGCATCGTCGGGATCGCCGCGTCGCCCAGCGACCAGAGCTGGTCGCGAAGCTCCCTGTACTCGTCCTCGCCTTGCGCCGCTGCGATCTGGACCATGATCTGCGCGACGAGGGTCGAGTCCTTGGCCTCTTCGGTGGGGGTGTCAACGCCCTCTGCCATGTTGCCTCCTTGGATCTCCTGGCGACCCACATCATAGGGGGCAACCTCTGTCCAGACAACGCCTCTCTCCCGCGCCGCGGCTTTTCAACGCTCAGGCCCGGGTCGACGGGGCTGGGCGCAGGTCGCCGACCGGCGATCTCCAGCATCGAGCAGGGCCCAGGGTCAAGGAGCGCGCCGGCAGGATCAGCGCCGCTCCGGGGCGAGCGCGCAGTCGCGCAGCACCGGCCCGCCCAGCCAGCCAGCCCCGACCCCGACCAGCGTGGCGCTCTGGCCGATGTGCAGATCGTCGACCCCGCCTGCGCCCCCCTCGGGCACCAGGCAGATCACCTCCCCGTCGCCCTCGCCGCGCAGCGCCACCTCGTAGCTCCCCAGCCGCTCCCCCTTTCGGACCACCTCGCCGGAGACCGCCAGCGCCTTGCCCTGGTAGTCCCTCCAGGCGACATGCCGAGGGGGGGAGGAGAGGGTGTGGGCGTAGGCCGAGGAGAGGTCCACCGCGTTGACCTTGACGGGCCCGGGCGAGCGCTCGACGCGGGGGGCGTCGACCGGGGCCTTGGCGCTGGGGCGCAGATCGCCGCAGCAGCCGCCCAGGGCCAGCGCGGAGACCAGGATCGCGAGCAGCAGGGCTCCCATCAGAAGACGATCTCCAGCGCGGAGCGATCGCCGGACTTGATGGAGCGCACCAGCGCGTCGACCTCGGGCAGGATGTTGTGCACGAAGAAGCGGGCGGTCTTCACCTTGCCGTCGTAGAAGCGGGCGTCGGGGTTGTCGAGGATGAGCTGGCCGAGAGCCTCGGCGCCCTCGACGTCGCGATCGGAGGCCATCTGGGCCAGCTTGTCGGCGCTGATGATGGCCTGGTGGACCAGCAGGCGGGCGATCTCGACGTGGCCGAAGATGTCGAGGAAGGGCGTGGCGCTCAGGAGCGTGTGCCCCGGGTCCTTGTTCCCATTCATGGCGAAGCCGAAGGCCACCTCGGCCAGCATGTTCTTGGCCCTGTCCACCTCGGCGACGAGATCCCCAAGGGTGCCGTGGGCGGCGTGGCCCTTCAAAAAGGCGTTGGCCTCCTGCAGCCAGGTCAAGAAGACGCCCCCGCCCTTCATCTTCATCTTGCGGCCGAGCAGATCGAGGGCCTGGATGCCGTTGGTCCCATCATAGAGCGAGGCGATCTTGACGTCCCTCATGCACTGCTCGACGCCGTACTCCTTCACGTAGCCGTAGCCGCCGTGGACCTGGATGGCCAGCTCCGTGACCTTGAAGCCCTTGTCCGTCGCGTAGGCCTTGCAGACCGGCGTGAGCAACTCCAGCAGATCCTGGTTCTTGTCGCGCTCCCTGGGATCGGGGTGGTTGTGGGCGACGTCGGAGTGGACGGCGGCCTGCAGGAGCAGCGCGCGGGTTCCCTCGACGAAGGCCTTGGCCATGAGCAGGTTGCGGCGCACGTCCGGGTGGTCGATGATCGCCACCCTGTCCTCGCTGCCGCGCTTCGTCAGGTCGGTGCCCTGCTTGCGCTCGGCGGCGTAGGCCCTGGCCATCTCGTAGGCCCGCGACCCCAGCGCCACGCCCTGGACCCCGCAGACGATCCGCGCCTCGTTCATCATCTGGAACATGTAGACGATGCCCTCGCAGCGCTGCCCGATCAGGTAGCCCTCGCAGTCGTTGTTGTCCCCGAAGGAGAGCGCGCAGGTCGACGAGGCGTTGATCCCCATCTTGTGCTCGATGCCGGTCGTGGCCACGTCGTTCGGCCCCGTGATGGCGCCCTTCTTGTCGATCCGACGCTTGGGGACGGCGAAGAGGCTGATGCCCTTGGTCGTCTCAGGATCGCCGGGGACCCTGGCCAGCACGAGGTGGATGATGTTCTCCGTGAGGTCCTGGTCGCCCCCGGTGATGAAGCACTTCGTGCCCGAGAGCGCGTAGCTCCCGTCGCCGTTCTTGCGTGCGACCGTGCGGGCGGAGCCCACGTCGCTCCCCGCGTGCGGCTCGGTGAGGCACATCGTGCCCGCCCAGCGGCCATCGAAGAGTCGCGCGCAGTACAGGTGCTTCTGCTCGGGCGTCCCGAACGCGGCGACGACCTCGCCGACGCCGAAGGCGAGCCCCGGGTAGGTCGTGAACGACGTGTTGGCGCCGCTGCAGAGCTCCTCGATGAGCACCGTCACGGAGTAGGGTGCGCCCGCGCCGCCGTGCTCGGGATCGGCGCCCATCGTCTTCCACCCGGCCTCGAAGAGCTTCTGCCACGCGTCCTTGAAGCCGTCCGGCGTCTTCACGCGGCCGTCCTCGATCCGGCATCCCTGCGTGTCGCCCACCACGTTGAGGGGGCCGGTGACCTCGCGGACCCAGCGGTAGCAGCCGCTCAGGCTCTGCCGGATCTCCTCCTCTCCCCAGGCCTCGAACGGGTCCTTGCCGAGCAGATCCTGCAGGCGGAACTGCTCGAACAGGAGGAAGAACATCTCGCGGAGGTCGGCCTTGTAGCGGTTGATGGCCTGGATCGGCTTGGACACGAACGGCTCCTTCCGGGGGTTTTTCCCCGATGATGCTGAGGCCGATTGTGCACCGCGTCAAGGGAAGAATGAATGGCCATTCAGTTTTCGCGGCGCGCGACCTCGAGCGTTTGCAACATGCCGATCCCGCGCGGCGCGTCGCCCGCGAGGCTCACCACCTCGGGGGGCCGCACGACGAACGTGCCACGGAGGCGGTAGCGCACCGGGATCGAGAGCGTCGTCTCGCCCGCGACGTCCGTCCGGATCACGAGCTCGCCGGACCGCTGCTTCACGCGATCGGTCTCCGCCGCGAGGGACACGCCGGGCGGCAGGTGCACCCGCGCGCGGACGGGCTCGCCCTTCTCTCCCCGGCGTCCGGGATCGCCGCGGGTGGCCAGCGTCACGTGAAGGACGCCGCGATCGCCCGCCTTCGGCGCCTTGTCCCACGCCGTCGATATCGACACCGGTGACAGCGGCGCCTCCGGGCGATCGTAGGCGCGCAGGATGGGTCGCTCGAAGCGCGCGATGACGGGCGCGTCCGCGGAGACGGTGGCGCGCGTCGTCCTCGGCCCGAGGGTGAGCACGGCCGAGTCGTGGACGACCGCGTTCGCCACCTCGTTCGCGGCCCCCGTGGCGAGGACGCGCACCGGCGTCGTCGGACCGTCGGCCATGTGGCGCGCCGCGAGCACGCGGACGGCGAGGCGGGTCGCCTCCGAGGATCCGAACGTACCTTCGGCGTCTCGCAGCAACAGGAGCGAGCGCTCGAGGTCCTCGGCGGTCACGTCCCTCGCGGCGGTGCCCCACGCGTCGCGGCTCCGGAGCAGGGCGGCGTAGACGACCGCCTCGTCCTTGCGGGGGAGGGTCGCCGGCAGGCCCGAGGGGCGCACGCCGCTCGACGTCGCCAGCGCGCGCGCGACCACGCCGAACAAGGGCGCGTGGTGCGGATGGTCCGCGATCGCCATCGCGAACCGGGCGAGCGCGACCGGCGGTCCGCCCGTCGGTGCGCGATCGGAGAGGGACGTGAAGCAGGGGAGGGGCCCGCCGTGCGGCGCGGGCTCGGCCTCCAGGAAGGTGATGACGTCGTCGTCGGAGAGATCGGGCGGCGGGCACCCCATCTGCTCGGCCGGCGCGGGCGCGCCCGATCGCGGGGCCGCGGAGCGCGGCGCCGTCTCGCTCCGGGTGATCGCGCGCATCCGGACGGCCCAGTCGCGCGGGTGCTTCGCCGGATCCGGCGCCAGCTCGCGCAGGCGACCGATGGCGATCCCGAGGTTCCGCTGCGCCCGCTCCGCCAGCCAACCCATGCGTCGCGCGGTGGCGAAGCGCGCCGCCGAGGCGGAGACCTCGGCCGCGTCGGCCAGCGCGTCCGGCGACGAGAGCCGGTCTGCGTCGAGCGAGGACAGCGCCGCGATCAGCGAAGCGTCCGGGCCGCGCTCGATGACGATCCGCGCGTCGCCCGACGGCGTCGTGCCACCGGGGAGCCGCACGTCGAAGTCGGCGCGTCCACGCACCCACAGGCCCTGCGCGAGGACACGTGGCTCGCCTCGAGGAGAGACCGTCGTGCGGTGGACGAGGACGTCCTCCGGCGCGCCGCGCGCGCGCGCCCGGATCTCCAGCGCGCCGTCCCCCGCGGCGACCGCGCGCGTGGCCACGCCGACGGTGTACGAGCTCCTCGGTGGCACCGCGACGCTCCGCTTCTCCCCGGCGGCGGTGTCGAGCGCGAGCCCTCCGGTCGCGGCCGCCGCGAGCTCCACCTGCAGCGGACCTGCGGTGCGGTTGCGCACGGTCACGCGGGCCTCCGCGCGATCTCCCTCCGTCAGTCCGTGCCCGAGATCCACCTTCACCGACATCGGGAGCGACACGGGCACGTCCGCGTGCGCCGTCGCCGGGAGCCCCGCGTCTGGGATCGCCACGAGCGAGGCCGTGTACGTCGTCTCCGCGTCGCCGAGAGGCACCTCGATCACCGCCTCGCCGCTCGCGTCCGTGCGAACCGGCGGAAGCCACGTCCCGCCGTCGGTCGGCCGGCTCGTGCCGATGCGCCCGTGGCCTGCGCCGTACCCGCCGCCGCCTCCCGTGCCGCTCCCGAGGCCGAGCCCGCCCGCGCCCGTCGCGTCGCCGAGCTGCGTCCCGGTCAGCCGCGCGACCAGGGACTCCCACGACGACACGGTCGCGTCGCCGACCTGCATGTCGAGCTTCGCGTCGACGAGCTCGTCCTCGCCCATGGCCTCCGCGTAGGGCGTCCGCGACGCGACCACGCGCACGAACGGATCCGACACGTCGTCCCCCGTGCCGAGCCGGCCGTCGGGCCCGGGCGACCGGAGCTCCCACCCGCGCACGGCCGTGATGAACGGCGTCCCGGGGCCGGGCCGTGGCACGAACTCGAGCGTACCGCCCCAGGGATCGAGGAGCTGGTCCTGCGTGAACGTCCCGCTCCGCACGAGCCGGCGCAGGAGGGCGTTCGGATCGCGGAGCGCGGGCTCGTCGGCGTCGATCTGCGCGCTCGCCTTGTGACGGCGGATCCCCGCGAGCACGCTGAACAGCTTGAGCCGCGTCACGCGCCGCGCCACGTTGTCGAAGGTCACCTGCGGATCCACCCGCACGAGGTCCGCGAGCACGAGCGGCTCGCCGCCGGGCGTCTCGGGCGGGTGGCTCATGGCCGCGGTCACGAGGGTCATGAGCTCCGGGTTCATCACCCAGCGCCCGTTCTCGCGTCGCCGCACGTCCCTGAGCGTGTCGGCGCCCCTCGTCGCCTCGAACACGGCGCCCTCCAGCGAGTGGAGGACGTCGCTGAAGGTCTTCATGAGCTCGCGCCTCGCGTTGGCTCGCGGGTCGAAGGCCGGGCCCGTCCCGGCCACCTCGCCCGTGCCGATGCGCGCGCGCTCGAGGAGCGTGGCCTTGCCGGCGAGGAGCTCGTCGCACCGCTCGTCCTCGACACCCGCCTCGCGGCACAAGGAGAGGCGGGTATCGAGCGCATCGAGCCCCGACGTGCCACCTCCGCCGTGCCTGTCCCAGACCATGCCGGCCACGCTCCCCACGAGCGGATGACCCTCGCCGTCCGACAGCCGCGCCCGCACGCGCACGACGCCTCCGGGCGCGGCGCGGCCTCCCTCCAGGGACGCCGTGAGCTTCGGGAGCACCTTCGGCGCGAGCAGGATCCGCGCGCCGACGGTGCCGATCCTCGCGTCGGGCGACGCAGCGGAGAGCTCGTACACGCCCGGCGGCGCCGACTCCATCCGCAGCTCCGCCCCCGCGCGGGAGAGCCATCCGCCCGTCGAGAAGCCGACACTCCGGGAGAGCACGAAGCTCGCCCGCTCGCTCGCCCGTGCATCCCCGCCGTCCGCGGACGCGAGGGCGACCTCGAACCGCGCCGGGTCCCCGATACGTGTAAGGTACACGGATGGCCGGAGGATCGCCTTCTTCTCTCGGCTCACGGGGAGGCACACGTCGAACGGCTCCGTGTGGCGCGACAGCTGCGCGATCGCGGCCGCGGCTCGCACGCGCACGGTCGCCGCCACCCCCCCTGCGCACGGTCCCACCTGCCGCGTGGATCCCACGCCGACGGGGACCGACCAGGTCGCCTCGGCCATGCCGTGCGCGTCCGTCGTGACGCGTGCGGCGAGGCCGTCGCCGTCGAGGAGGAAGTCGCCCGCGACACCCTTGTCGTCGTCGCCCTTCACGGTCAGGTAGACGCGCTGCTTCACGCCCGGGACCAGCGACCGACCCTCGACGTCGACGTCCACCCGCGCGGTGGGCCGCGACACGTCCACGGTGCTCCTCTGCTCCACCTCGGTGCCCTCCAGCTCTGCGCGGGCGACGAGCGCCATCGTCGTGCCGAGGGACGTCACGACGGACGGCGCGCCGGCGGTGCCGCGGAGGATCCCCTCGCCGTCGGTGTAGAGGAGGCGCGCCGCCTCGTCCCACTTCGTCTTCTCCTTCGGCGCCTCGGTCCCCTTGATGCCCGTCCAGACGCGCACGGCCTGGCTCGTGAGCGGCTCTCCGGCGGCGTCCCGCACCTTCACCGTCCACGACGCGGTCTCCCCGGCGCGAACGCCCCGCCGGTCCCAGGTCGCCTCCAGGACGGGCTTGCCGGGAACCTCCTCGCGCAGCGTGAGGGCGCGCTCCGCCGACGCGCCGTGGAGGCCAGGCCGCCGCGCCTCGAGCAGGAGCGACGTGCCCTCGTGCGCGCTCGCAGGGATCGGGACCCGGTGCGTGACGATCCCGGACGCGTTCGTGCGGAGCCGCATCACGTGGCGATCGAAGCGCTCCTTCTTGGGCCGGCCGGCTCCGTCCGCGAGCGCGATCTCGATCTCGGCGCCCGCGATCGCTCGACCCGTGGCCTCCGAGGTCAGCGCGGCCCACACCGGCAGCTCGCTCCCGGGCACGACCCGCGTGTCCGGTATGCGCAGCGCGACGCGCTCCTCCGCGACGCGCTGGACCTTCAGGGTCCGCGTCCGGACGTGCTCCGCGTGCCGCACCTGGAGGATCAGCGACAGCGCTCGTGCAGCGCCGGCGGGTACGGGGACGTCCAGCGACGCGTCCCCCGACGCGTCCGCGCGGACCGTGATCTCGGGCGGCGGTCCGCCACCCTCGAGGGCGAGCGTCTCCGGGTCCCACGCCGCGCGGATCTCCGCGCCGGGTAGCGGCGACGGGCTCGTGACCTGCGCGAAGCCGTACGCCTCGACGTCCACGCGCAGGACCGATCCCGAGAGCGCGTGCTCCGGCGCGTGCACGAACAGGTCGAGCCCCCGCGCGGCCGGATCGGCTGGCGCGCCCCGAGCCTGCATTGCCACGAGGAGTCCAGTGAGCCCGACGAGCCCGATCGCGGAGGTACGCATGGCCCCGAGGACTACCCGGATCCGGAAAAGTTCCCGAGACTAAGTGCCGCCGACCTTCCGGAAGGGCAGGATCTCGAAGTCCGCGCCCATCGAGGGCGGTCTCACCGTCGCGTAGGTCCCCGAGGTCGGCGCGCGGCGTTGGCCGCCGCCCGCCCTCGCGAGCTCATCGCGGAGCGCCGCGATTTCCTGGCGGAGCGCCTCGTTCCGGCGTGTCAGCTCGTCGACCTTGCGACGCATCACCTCGAACCCGAAGAGAGCGCCGGACGCTTCTGCACGATAGACGTTCTGCATGGTGGCCTTCCCGCCCCGGCGCGTGGCCCTGGGCTCGTGCAGGGGAACGGCCGCCTCGCGCGGACCTTGAGGCTCCGGCGTCACATGAAGCCCATCTGTCCGAAATCAATCGTGATTTCTGCCTGGTTCTGCGGATTGAACCGCACGGGGACGGTCGCCCCCGGGGACACGCGCGCGAGCGCGATCATCGGCACGAGGATCTCCGCGTTCGCGGTGAAGGGAGGCATGGCCTGCCGGTAGCCCGGCATCGGCTGCGGGCGCACCTCGAAGACGAAGCGGATCATCGGGCTGTCGTTGATGGTCGTGCCGGTCTGGCCCATCTGGATGATGCGGGCCTGCGCGGGGACGCCCTGGTGCAGGAGCGCCTGGCGCTGGCCGCTCATCTTCGACAGGTACTTCACCACCAGCACGATGGGGACGATCGTCACGACGAGGCTGAAGAGGATCGAGCCGATGATGACGACGATGACGAGGATCTCGGCCGACCCGACGCTCTGCATCGCCTCAGGCTACGCCCCCGCCCCGCGCGATCACAGCTCCGTCCGCACCAGCACGAACTTGTTGCAGATCACCTTGTCGGTGATCTCCTTGTAGGACTTGGGGCTCACCTCGCTCCGGAGGCCGCCCGTGCGTCCGTGCTCCGTCACGAAGTACATGACCTTGGCGCCCTTGTCCTTCTGCTGCTTGAGCCAGGTCGTGAAGGTGCCGCCCGTGGACACGAACGCGGGCACCTTGTTCGAGGTGTAGAAGTTCTCGCCCTTCCAGTTCATCTGGTACGCGACCAGCACCTCGTCGGGGCCCTTGCGGTCGCGGTAGTAGGCCTCGATGACCTCGTGCTGGCCCCAGTGGGGAGCCGTCTTGAGCATGTACACGTCGAGGCCCCAGAGCGCGGCCACGAACGCGAACGCGACGAACAGCGCGGTCGCGTGGTGGCGCACGCGGCGGACGGTGAGCGCGAGCGTGAGGGCCACCGCGACGATCGCGAGGGCGCTGAGGGCCGCCGAGAAATCGAGCGACTCGGGCCACGCCCGCCGGTAGTTGTAGGTGAAGAGGTGGAGCAGCCGGATCGCGCCGGGCTGGTCGCCGAACTTCGCGTCCATGGTCAGATCCCGGCCCACGAGCACCAGGATCGCGGCGCCCGCGAGGATCGCCCCGCCCAGCATGAGCCGCTCGTGGGTGAGGGCCATCGCGGTCTTCTCGTCGAAGGTGTCGAGCGTGCCCGCTTCCCGGTACGGCGCCGTCGCGGAGGCCGTCGGCGCCGTCGCGGAGGCCGTCGGCGGCTCCTCGTCGGTGCGTAGCCTCGACTCCTCCTCGAGCTCGCGCCGCTCGTCCTCCTCGGTGCGGCGCTGGCCGAACAGGAGCGGCCCGAGGACGAGGCAGGCCGCGCCCAGCACCGTGAGCCCCGCCGCCATCCAGGGAGCCGGCGCCCGCATCGTGCTGATCACGACGGACGGATCCTTCGGCCCCCAGATGGACCCCGGGAAGAACCTGGACACGCCGTACACCGAGAGCCCGGCCCCGACGAGGGCGGCGCCCACGTAGGCCACGATCCGGCTCCCCGACGCCACAGGCCGCGATCCGAGCATGTCGTCGAGGAGCACGCCCAGCAGCATCGCGATCGGCGGAATGGCGGGGAAGATGTAGTGGTGGAACTTCGTCCCCATGAACGTGAACAGCGCGAACGCGAACACGAACCACATCACGAGCAGCACCGACGCGTCCTGCTTGCCCTGCCCCGCCGAGTCGCCGCGACGGAGCCAGTACGTGAGCCCGAGCGGCGCGAGCCCCGTCCACGGGAAGATCGCGTAGCCGAGCTGCCAGATGTAGAAGCGGAACGACGTGTCGTCGCCCTCGTTCGTGTCGTGCACGTGGCCGAAGGCGCGGTTGAACATGTCGTGGAAGATCAGCCGGTCCGTGAAGGGAGATCCGTGGCGCACGTACATCGCCACGAACCACGGCAGCGCGACGCACAGGATGACGAGCAGGCCCGACAACAGCTCGATCCGCAGGAGCTCCGCCCACCGCTTCTTCGTCGCGATGTACGCGAACGCGCAGATGATCGGCAGCGCGAACCCGGCGGGGCCCTTGCCCATCGTCGCGATGGCGGCGAAGAACCAGGCGCCCACGTAGTAGAGGCGTCGGAGGCGCCGCTCGCCCCAGTTCACGTACAGGAGGCCGCCGAGCACACCGACCCAGAGGAGCGCCTGGATGAACGGCTCGAAGCCTCCGAAGAGGCGCACCGTCATGTTCCACAGGCCTTCGGGGTGCGAGCCCACCGAACGGGGGATGGAGGCAGGCGCCACGGTGCGGCACGCCTCGTTCCCCGGCAACCCGCAGTTTCCGCCCGACCCGCTCTGGAACTCGTCCCAGTGCACGCGGAAGCCCTTCGGGCCTCCCCCCGAGACGATGAGCTCGATGTTCCGCGACGCGAGGTACACGATCTGCGGGATGACGCAGACGAGGATGATCCCGAACACGAGGTGCCACGCCGAGAGGCGGTACTTCGAGCCGCCGGACGTCGCGATCTCGAAGAGCCGCACCTTGCGGTCCTCGTCCGTGTAGAGCCCCGTCATCAGGAGGCCCATCGCCGCCGTCATCGCCGCGACGAACGGCATGTCCGTCATGGTCTGGTGGGCGAGGAAGTACCAGTCGGGGACGGTCGCGAGGACGAACGCCCCGAGCATCCCGGCGCGCCGCCCGAACACCTTCGCGGACCCCTTGTAGATGGCGTACATCGACAGGATCGTCAGGAGGACGTTCGGCGCGCGTACCACCCACTCGGGCCGCGCGACGATCGCGCCGTGCGCGCCCACGAGCATGAGGTCGGGCTTGTAGTGGGTGCCGAGCGAGGCCATGGCCACGGACTGCATCCAGAAGTTCAGGATCGGCTTCGACCAGAACCACCCGTCCTGCGCCCACCAGAGGGAGATCCAGTCGTCGCGCGCGAGGATCTCGCGGGCGACCTCGCCATAGTGCGTCTCCCAGGGATCCCAGAGCGAGAAGGTCCCCATCGTCGGGAGGTAGAGGAGCCCCGCCACGAGCACCACCCAGAACCCGTGACGCCGGAGGAGGGGCCGATCTTCGCCGCGCTCGTCGGTCGCCCACGGTCCGAGCGCGCGCCCGAGCCCGAAGATCGACATCACGAGCCCGAGGAAGGCCGCCGGTACCAGGATCATCCACAGCCAGGGCGGGCCGTAGCCGGCGCCGGCGAGGGAGAGCGTGAGCCCGAAGACGCCGACGGCGCCCACCGTCATGCCGAGCGGCGGGAGCAGCTTGGCGAGCGTCGAGCGTGCGGCCACGTCCTCCGCGGCGTCGTCGAAAGAGCCGACGAGGTCCATCACGCCCCACGCCGCGATGCACACGAAGAGGAGCCCGAGGGGCACGCCGGCGCGCCACTGGACGTTCTTGGCCATCAGCAGGAAGAGGCCGAGGATGCCGATGGCGGTCGTGACGCCTCCGCGCGACCTGCGGAGGGGGTTGCCCCGCGCGAGCAGCTGCGGGCCCTCGTCCTCGGCCTTCGCGTCCGCCGCAGGCGGGCTCGGCGTGTCCTCCGCCGGCTTGACCTCGCCTTCGCCCGCGGGCGCGGACCGCTCCTCCGGCGCGGGCCCGTGGGTCGCCTCGGCGTCGTCACCGGACGGCTTCGCGTCGGCGTCGCCGGGCCCTTTGTCTTCCTCGACAGGTTCGGTCATGGAGAGGGGGTCGCTGAAGGAAGGGACGGCCGCATCGTCGAGGCGTGCGTTCTAGCAATGTTCGCCCCTGGGGGAAAGGCCTGGCGTCCGCTGTCCGCGTTCACAGCTCCTCGGCGAGCGCCCTCGCCTCCTCGAGCCTGGCCCTCGCCTCTCCGAGGGCGCGCTTCTGGGCGTGGGCCTCGTCGACGACCTCCTTCGGGGCGCGGTCGACGAACCCCTTCGACGAGAGCTTCTTCTCCAGCGCGGCGAGGTCCTTGTCGATCGACCGGATCCCCTGCTCGATCCGCTTCAGCTCGTCGTCCCGCGTGACCAGGCCCTTGAGCCCCACCTGCACCTCGATCGGGCCGCGCTCGGTCGGCACCACCGCGAGGGCCGTCCCCGCCGGGCGGGCGCGGCCGGGGGCGTCGATCACGAGGTCGCCCGCCGTCTTCACGAGGAACCGCATCGCGCCGGCGTGCTCCGCGAGGAGGGCGCGCACCGTGTCGTCGCCGGCATGCACGGTGAGCGGGACGGGCGCGCCGGGGTGGACGACGTGCTCGCTGCGGATCGTCCGGGCTGCCGTGATCACGAGCTGGACGATCGACATCTCCGCCTCGGCGCGGTCATCGACCGTCGCGTCCTCCGCGCCCGGGTAGGGCCCGAACGCGATCGACGCCCTGCGCGACGCCGGCCTCGGCGCGCGCTGCCACAGCTCCTCCGTCACGAACGGCATCAGCGGGTGCATCAGCCGGAGCGAGGTCTCGAGCACGTGCGCCATCACCAGGCGCGTCTCCCGCGCGAGGGGCGCGTCGCCGTCGTCGCGCAGGATCGGCTTCGTGAGCTCGAGGTACCAGTCGCAGAAGTCGTTCCAGAAGAAGCGGTACGCCTCGTTCGCGCACTCGTCGATCCGGAACTGCCCGATCCCCTCGTTCGAGATCCGGATGGCGGTCGCCAGCCTGGACAGGATCCACCGGTTGTACAGGCCCTGGGGCGCGATCGGCGCGTCGAGGACGACGCCCTTCACGTGCTCGAGCGCGAGCCGCGACGCGTTCCAGATCTTGTTGATGAAGTGGCGGTACCCCTCGAGCCGCTTGGGCGCGAGCGCGATGCGCTTGTTCGACGGCGGGAACGTCGAGAGCGTGAAGCGGAGCGCGTCCGCCCCGAACGCCGGGAACCCCTGGCCCATGCCGGCCGTGGACGGGTACGCCTTCTTGAACTTGGAGAGCGCCTCGGCTTCGGGCGCGCCCGGGAGCGCCTTCCTCACGACCTCCGTGAACGACGCGCCGTGCACGAGGTCGAGCGGGTCGATCACGTTGCCCTTCACCTTGCTCATCTTGTCGCCCGTCTCGTCGACGATGAGGCCCGAGAGGAGCACCCTGCGGAAGGGCACCTCGCCCGTGAAGTGCAGCCC
>SXGR01444004.1_pt1 | contig 16689 bp, 27 predicted proteins | sample 3174711 | NCBI WGS metagenome assembly SXGR01 (sample SAMN11356860, study PRJNA531348) | freshwater metagenome | isolation source: freshwater sample F1-60 | place: China: Fuxian Lake, Yuxi | collected 2017-12-25
CATTGAAAAAACCGCCAGCGACCTTCCTGATTTCGACAAGACCGAATGATTAACCAACTTTCCTTCAAGCGGCTTTGTCGAAATGAATTTTCCAGTCCGTTTCTCAAAAATACCAACAAACATCTCAGAATCCATCCCGAACTTTCGCACAAAAAATACAAATGGTGATTGTTGTGTTACCCCTGGTAAAATCCGCATATCACCACCGACATCCGCTGAGTATGTCAAAGATGCGCCATCATTTAACACAGCCTTTGCAACTCGCCCATCAGCTGGACGTGCAAATAATGTGTCGATGATTGGCGTGTACGAGTACATGAGTTGTTCGAATTTCCCTGTATCAAGAACAGTTGTTGTGTCAATCACAACACGATCAACTTCATTATTTTTTTTGCTTGGTTTTTTAAGTCGATCGAAAAGCGCAACAGAAAGCTTCGAATTATCAAGCCATTTTGTTTCGTTCGATACTTTTGGTAGCGAACTTTTTTCGTCTAAGTTTGTAAATATCTGATTGTCTCCAACACTAAACCGATTCAATGCAGTTCCAACAGCAACATCAAAAATATAGACAACATCACCCATATCCTTTACAGAATCAAAGGCAGCGATTTTGGTGCGATCAGGGGAAAATTTGAAGTCAATAATTTCAGTATTATGCGAGAGCACTACTATTGGAAGATTGGTGAATTCTTTTTTTTCTGTGTCGAATGCAAAAAAATCTCGCGCGTCATCTGGGCTCTTTTCAGAACTATTCACGAAATAAATATAACGAAGTGTTTGTGGCAATTCTTTTACCTGCACCAAATAACTCGTTGCCAATAATTTTCCGTCAAGCGCCTCATGAACATCTTTAATCACCGGAACAGTCTGCCCATTTTTTGTTTTCGCAAACAATGTCTGATTCGTTACATCGAGCTGACCCGGCGCAACATCATCGCGCGAACGCAAAAAATATTCCGCGCCGGTTAAATCAGGCGGAGCAACTTCAGCAGTTGATGTTGTGATTGGAGCAGGTGCTGTTTGGAAACGATCCGAGATTTTCGAACAACCACCACCGATCAAGGTGAGCGACGCCGCGAGAAGTGCGAATGAGCGATATTTCATATTATGGGTTGAGGCGATTAATCGTGCGGGGGAACGGAATTGTTTCGCGAATGTGTTCGAGGCCACAAATCCATGCAACCGAGCGTTCAAGTCCGATGCCAAAGCCTGAGTGTGGCACGCTGCCGTAGCGGCGAATATCGAGATACCACTCAAACGCTTCCATTGGTAATTTATGGTCTTTGATGCGCTGTTCAAGAAGTGCCACATCATCAATACGCTGCGAACCACCAATCACTTCACCGTATCCTTCTGGCGCAAGCATATCAGCGTTGAGCACATATCGAGGATCTGCTGGATCCGGCTTCATATAAAACGATTTCACTTCAACTGGATAGTGTGTGATGAAAATTGGACGATCGTATTGCTTCGTCAAAATCGTTTCATCGTCTGCACCTAAGTCGTCACCATCTTTAATATCGCTGCCAAGCGCCTGCAACTGTTTGATTGCATCGGTATAGCGAATGCGTGGATACGCGCCTTCTGCCGCTTTTTGAAGTGGTGCGATGTTGCGTTCGAGTGTTTTCAAATCATCCGCGCGACGTTCGAGCACACGCGAAACAATAAACGCCGTCATTTCTTCCTGAAGCGCCATGTTTTCTGTCTGATCCATGAACGAAGCCTCTGCCTCAAGCATCCAGAACTCCGTTAAGTGGCGACGTGTTTTTGATTTTTCGCTGCGGAACGTTGGACCAAAACAATATGTTCGCTTGAGCGCCGACGATGTTGCTTCCTGGTACAACTGACCCGACTGCGAAAGATATGCGAGCGTGTCAAAATATTTTACCTCAAACAATTCGCTCGTTCCTTCGCACGCATTTGGCGTGAAAATTGGAGAGTCCGTCAAAACGAAATTTTTCTTGTAGAAAAATTCGCGCATCGCAAATTCGATTTCGTTTCGCACACGCATAATCGCTTCCTGGCGAATTGAGCGGAGCCATAGATGGCGGTTGTCCATCAAAAAGTCCGTGCCGTGTTCTTTTTTTGAAATTGGAAATTCGCCAACCGTTGCTGCGATAAGTCGGCACGAAGAACCCTGCACTTCGATACCACTTGGTGAGCGAGGCTCATCTTTAACGAGACCTGAAATCGTAACCGACGATTCCATAGTCAAATTTTCGAGCGCGCTCCAGCTTTCAGCGTCGATTTCCGACTTGCTGAACACAACCTGAACACGACCCGTTCCATCGCGAAGTTGCAGAAAAAAAATACTTCCCGAAGATCGAAAATTATATGCCCACCCTGACAATTCAATCTGTTCACCAATTTTTGGCTTAAGCAATGCAATATCTGCCATATTTGACGTGTGTTATTAGTGGAGCTAGTATAGCGAATTCCCTTATATTTGACAAACGGTTTGCAAATAAAAAATGAGCCTGGATAGCGCTCATTTTTGGGATTCTTTATGCTTCTGTCTCTTCGCTTTCTGTACCCTCTTCTACGAAGTCTTCGTCAGTATCTAAAACTTCTTCGCCTTCAACTTCTGTTTCGTCTTGCATCATAAAAAATATGACTTAATTAGTTAGTACATAAAAGTATCGCACCTCTTTCTCAATATGACAAGAGTCTCTATTCACATGTTTTCCACCCCTAAAAAAGTCCACGCCACGAAAGCAGTGCGCTAACATATTTATGCAAACTCGTATCGGTCGCATCATATAGCACTGTCTTCTCCACAACAACCTCCTTTTTACATAGAACACCTCCCAAATGTGGCGAGAACCGCTGAAGGTTTTCCGTTTCGCCGCACACAACACACGCCGCAAGCATTGGAGCATAGCCAAAATGCTCCGCAAGTGTGCACAGATACTTTCCGTATATTTTTAACAAATCAGTTTCCCCTGCTTGCTGCAAATTACTAAGCCCATCAAAAAGAAGTTGGTATAAAATCAGATCCGAATGTCGAACTTCGGTCGCGCGTTGGGTCAGTCGAACAAGTCCACCCATCATCCTAAGACGCTCTATATCGCACCCCGGATCAACAAAATTTCGGCGCGTTACACATTGTGCAATTTTATATCCCTGCTTCCCCTCGGCGAGCATTACATCAACAGATCGTATCGGCTCGAGATGGCCCGCAAGTTTACTACGAATTTTATGCGCTCCAACTGCAACTCCATCAATTTTTCCGTGCTGCAATGTAAAAAAAACAACTCGCTTATCAGCTTCACGCCACGCTTCACGCGACAAAACAATTGCGCAATCTGTAAACGTGGAGCTCATAGCTCCTACAGATCAAATAAATCGTCTCCGACTGTTCCTGATTTTGCTAAAAAAGAATCCAAAATAATTGCCGCAGACGATGCATCGATATCTATCGCACCACTACTAACCGCCTGCTGAGACGACATACGTTCATCAACATAATTAACCGGCACACCGAAACGTTCACCGAGCTTATCGCCAAATTCACGCGCTATTTTTGCCTGATCTCCTTCTGCGCCCGCCATATTGTATGGCAAACCGACCACGATAAAACGTGGAGCCTGTGTTTTCATGAGTGTTTCAAGCTGTTTCCACTGCTCTTCCTCGGTTCCGTCTATTGTTGTGAGTGGTAGAGCAAAGCTCATATCATCAGGAACAATCGCGACTCCGATACGACGACCTCCATGATCAAATCCTAAAATTGGCATAGACTAATTAAGCTTCACGAGGGCGCTTCGTAACAATCTCCGGAGCACCATCGGTAATAATAATTGTATGTTCAAAATGCGCACTTCTCGATCCATCAGAAGTTCTAACAGTCCATCCATCTTTTTCAGTATACACCTCACCGCCGCCGCGATTAATCATCGGCTCAAGTGCAAGCACCATTCCGGGTACAAGTGGAACAACAGGCGATCCTCGATAGGTAAAATTTGGAACCTGTGGATCTTCATGCACAGAGTATCCAACACCATGACCAACAAGATCCTCAACAATACCGTAATTAAACGGCTTGAGCGATAACTCAACTGCGGCGCTAATATCGCGAATCTGGGCCCCGCCACGAGCCGCCTTAATTCCCGCAAAAAGCGAATCTCTTGTTCGGTCAATAAGCGCTTGATCTTCTTTACTAATTTTCCCAACACCAACGGTCATCGCTGTATCCGTATAAAAACCTGTCACCCCTTTTTTATATGGCCATTCCATGCCAATATCAAGACCAACAATGTCACCTTCTTTTAAGATGTGTGTCTTTTTTGCGATGCCATGAACAACTTCGTCATTAACAGAAACACAAATTGTTGCTGGATAAGCTGGGTAGCGTGATGAGATTTTATATCCCAAAAATGCTGGACGTCCGCCGCATTCAACAATGAGCTTGTGAGCTAAATCATCAATATCCATTGTTGAAATTCCCGGCTTCACGATCAACGAAACCTTCTCTAAAATTTCACCCAAGAGTTTTCCTCCTGCGCGAATTTGTTTGAGCGCTTCTTCAGATTTTACAAAATTCTTTTTCATTAAAAAATTATAGCACCAAATTAAAGAACGTGTGCAATTTCCATGAAGACCAATGGAATAGATAGAGCACCATTAAATCGCTCCATCTCATCTATTTTTTTGTAGTACTCGATCACCGGTTGCGTCACCTTGTGATACATGTCGAGACGATTTTGAATCGCTTCTGGAAGATCGTCCTGACGCTGAATAATTTTTCCAAAACAGCGCGGACATTCGTCACCATGTTTTGCAATATATTCAGCAGTTGTTTTAAAGCGACATTGTGTACACGCGCGACGAGACGTCATACGCTGAACAGCAACACGATCATTAATTTCAAGCACAATTACTTTTGTCGGATGAAGCCAGCTGTGCGCTTCTTCTGCTTGTGCAACAGTACGAGGAAATCCATCAATAATAAATCCATCCTGAGCATCATAATCAGAAATACGCTTTTTGAGCATTGCTGTTATGATTTCATCTGGAACCAACTCACCTTTTTTTACAAAATTTTCAATCTGTTTGCCGAGCTCTGTGCCGTGCGCGATCTCTGTACGACACAGTTGCCCGGTAGAAATTGTTGGAACCTGAAGGTATACAGACAATAATTCAGCTTGTGTACCCTTTCCTGAGCCCTGAGGACCAATTAAAATAAGTCGGTGTTGGCCCTCAAGTGTCATAGGAAATTAGAATTTATCGTACTCACGCATTGTAATTTGTGATTCAAGCTTGTTCATCGTTTCGATTACAACCGACACAACGATAAGGAGACTTGTTCCACCAATAAGAAGTGTTCCTGTTCCCATGAGCTCTTGAACGATAAGTGGAAGAACTGCGATTACCGCAAGGAAAAGTGCGCCAGCAAGCATAACCCGATTCGTCACACTACCCAAATATTCTGCAGTTGCCGATCCTGGACGAATTCCAGGAACAAAACCACCCTGCTTCTGAAGATTCTCAGCAACTTTTTCTGGCTGAAACACAATTGATGTGTAGAAGAATGTGAAACCGAACACCAAGATAAAGTAGAGAATTCCGTAAACCAAGCGATCATTAAAGAATTGGATAACATTTTCCGCAAATGTTGCAACCCACGCTGTACGCGCACGCACAAAAAACTGCGCAATAAGAGGTGGAAACAAAACCAACGAAATCGCAAAGATAATTGGAATAACACCTGCCATGTTAACCTTAATTGGAAGATGTGTTGAAACACCTCCGAACATGCGGCTACCACGCATCTGACGTGCGTACTGAATTGGGATAATACGCTGACCCTGTGTAATAAACACAACGCCAACAATGGTAATTACCGCAAGAAGTGCAAATGCAACAAGCTGAATGAGCTGTGACTTATCAAATGTCAAAAGCATTCGCTGAATTGCAGTTGGCAAACCTGAAATAATACCCGCAAAAATCAAGATTGAAATACCGTTTCCGATATTCTTTTCCGTGATAAGCTCACCTACCCAAACGAGAAGTAATGTTCCAGCAGTTACCGTAATCATGATCGTAATGAGCTTGAACATTGTCAGGTCGACAAAAATATTTGCCTGAGATTGACGAAGCAAGTTGATCATTCCGAATGACTGAAGAAGTGCAAGTGGTACAGTCGCCATGCGAGTCCACTGGCTAATTCGCTGCTGACCCTGTTCACCATCTTTTTGTAATTCTTCGATTGATGGAACAATCATTCCAAGCAACTGAAAAATAATCGATGCGGTAATGTATGGACCAACACCCATCATGATGACAGAGAAGTTTTCCAAAGTTCCTCCCGAAAAAATATTCAGAAGGCCGATGATTTGATTCTGTGCGATAAAGCCTTCAAGCGCTGCAGTATTGATACCTGGAATTGGTACATGTGCTGCAAAACGAACAAGCACAAGCATCGAAATCACAAATAAAATACTTTTCCGGAGCTCTTCAATTGCCCAGACCTGTTTCACTCGTTCCCACATAGATTTTTGTAAGGGGCTTATTTGACCGAGCCGCCCGCTGCTTCGATAGCTGCTTTTGCGCCTGCGGTTGTTGGAATGCCAGAGATAGTAAACTTCTTTTCAAGTTTAGTATTTCCAACGATTTTAGGTTGCTTTTTAGCTGTAGTCAAAAGTTCTGCTTTCAAAAGCTCTTCTTTTGTTACGATTGTACCATCTGCAAACGTGCGCTGCAATTGGTCAAGTGTGATTGTAACATCCTTTGCATACTGTGATTTGAAACCACGAAGCTTAGGCATGCTTGCGATCAAAGCTTTGCTACCAAAGTATGCAAGCTTGTGACGACCACCAGAACGTGCACGCTGACCCTTTTGGCCACGACCTGCAGTAGTTCCAAGACCTGAACCAGGACCACGACCTACCGCTGCTGACGTACGGCGTGCTCCATGTTTTGATTTGATTGAATGTCCGAGCAACATAGTCGTAATAATTATTCAGCCTTTTCCTTTGGTGTGCGCACACGAATTGCTTTCAACATTTTCAAAGCTTCCATTGTTGCGCGAACGTTATTAATTTTGTTGTTTGCACCAAGAATTTTAGCTGCTGCGTTAGGAACGCCAGCGAGCTGAAGCACAACACGAACAGGTCCACCTGCAATAATACCAGAACCTTGTGGAGCAGGCATAATGATAACCTGCGCTGCACCTGCCTTAGCGTGTACTTTGTGAGGAATTGTCTCACGTTCCATTGGAATGGTAATGAGATGTTTTTTAGCTTGGTTTGTTGCTTTCAAAACAGAAGCTTGAACGTCAACACCCTTGCTTGTGCCGAAACCAACGCGGCCCTTGCCGTCACCGATTACAACAGTAGCGCGGAAACGCATACGCTTACCACCCTTTGTCACACGTGTAACACGTGCAAGATCAAGAGTTACCTGATTGAACTCACTCTTTTCGCGCTCACGTCCACCGCGGTCATCACGACCACGACCTCCGCGTCCACCTGCGCCGCCGCGACCGCCTGGGCCACCACTTCGTCCGCCGCGTCCACCGCGTGCATCAGGAGCTGCATTGTCGCCACCGAGTGATCCACGAACCATGATATCAACTTCAGCTGCTGGTGCGATATCTGAAGGAGAAGCGGTCATGCTTGCATCCTTAATTTCTTCTGTGTTTTTTACTTCGTCTGACATAAAGCTTTAAAATTCAAGACCGCCATCACGTGCGCCTTCAGCAAAAGCACTTACGCGACCATGGTAGCGAAAACCGCCACGATCAAATACAACTACAGAGATCTTCTGAGCTTTTGCAAGTTCAGCAAGCTTCAAGCCACCGAGGTAGCTTTCTGCAACCTTACCCTTGCGCTCACCTGCATCGCCAGTCAAACCAGCTGTCGCAATTGACGCCAATGTCTTACCTGATGCGTCGTCAATAAGCTGAGCAGTAATCTGAGTTAATGTGCGGTAAACTGAAAGACGTGGGCGTTCGGCTGTGCCGATAACCTTTGCGCGAATCGCTTTGTGGCGACGTTCGCGTAATACTCGCTTGTAGATTGATGAATCTTTCATAGTAGTTTACTTAGCAGATTTAGCAGCCTTACCAGCTTTGCGACGAATCTGCTCACCTTCGTACTTAATACCCTTACCTTTGTAAGGCTCAGGTGGACGAATGCGGCGAATCTGAGCTGACATTTCACCAACTAACTGCTTATCGATACCCGTGATTGTAATCGCGGTTTTTTCTGCAGTTGCGCTGATTCCAGGTGGCAATACGAAAATTACAGGATGTGAGTAGCCAACTTCAATCTTAATGTCCTTACCCTGCATTGCTGCGCGGTAACCAACACCAACAAGTTCAAGCTTTTTCTCGTAACCCTTTGTAACACCAACAATCATGTTATTCACGAGTGTTGCAGAAAGTCCCCAAAGTGAGCGATCTTTCTTTTCGTTTTCGTCTGCAATAGTGACATTCAAAATCTCGCCGTCTTTTGTAACGGTAACGTGATCGTGAAGTGTTGTGCTAAGAGAACCCTTAGGACCTTTCACTGAAACAGTGTGGTCTTTAACGATTACCTCAACACCTGCAGGGATTTGAATTGGTTTTTTACCGATACGTGACATAGAAGTCTAGATTACCAGATGGTGCACATGAGTTCACCGCCAAGACCGCTAGTGCGAGCCTTACGATTAGTCATCAAACCTTTTGGAGTTGAAACAATTGCGATACCGTAACCACTCTGTACCACAGGGAATTCACCGCGCTTTTTGTAAACGCGAAGACCTGGGCGTGAAACACGCGTGATTTCAGTAACTGCTGGTCGACCACCTGCATATTTCAAGCGGACCTTGATTTCTGGAAATCCGTCCTTACCATCAACTTTTTCAGCAGATGAAACAAAGCCCTCTTCCGCAATAATTGCAATGAGTGCCATTTTTAATTTTGAATACGGAATAGATACTTCATGCTTGTGAGCCATGTAGCCATTGCGGATTCTTGTGAGCATGTCTGCGATTGGATCTGTAGTCATATCTTTTACCAGCTTGATTTGGTAACACCTGGAATCTCACCGCGGTTCGCTAATTCGCGGAAACAAATACGGCAGAGATTGAAGAGGCGCATGTAGCCATGCTTTCGGCCGCAGCGAAAACAACGATTCACTTTACGGCTTGAAAACTTTGGCGCTTTTTTAGTTTGAGCAATCTGTCCTTCTGTTGCCATATAATTATTTCACACCATCCTTAAATGGGAACCCGAGTGCGCGGAATAATGCTTCCCCACTCTTTCGATCACCTGCAGTTGAATGAACCGTGATCTCAACTCCGTGAACTGCTTCAAGTTCATCATTGCGAATTTCAGGAAACGCAAGCTGATCTTTGAAACCGATAGAGATGTTACCATTGTCATCAATGTGCTTGATTGAGATACCGCGGAAATCACGAACACGTGCGAACGTGATGTGAACGAGTTTCTGCAAGAAATCCCACATACGCTGGCCACGGAGGGTTACTTTGTAACCAACTACCATACCTTCGCGAAGTTTGAAGTTTGAAATTGAAACACGTGCGCGAGTCTGAGCAGGCTTTTGACCTGTGATACGAGTCAATGTGCTTTCCACTGTCTCCAACATTTTACTGTCTTTTGACAATTTACCAACACCAACTGATACAACAATCTTTACAACCTTTGGGATTGCATTGACATTGTCAATTCCGAGTTCTTTCTTAAGAACTGGAGCAATTTCTGTTTTGTAGACCTCTTGCATTCTCTTCATATTAGATAACTGTTCCAGATTTCTTAGAAACTCGAACCTTTTTGTCGCCCTGCATCTCGATTTTTACACGAGTTGGTTTGCTGTTTGATGGATCCACGAGCATCACATTCGAAATATGCATCGGAGCTGAAAGCTGCAAGATTTGACCCTTTGCATCCTTACCACCACGAGCTTTGATGTGCTTTTTCATGAAATTCGCACCTTCTACTACCACGCGATTGCGTTCGATAAAGATCTGCAAAACCTTTCCGATCTTGCCCTTATCTTTACCTGCCATCACCTGAACGGTGTCACCAGTTTTGATTTTAAGATGTGTCTTTTTCATATTTACAAAACTTCAGGTGCGAGCGACACAATCTTCTGGTAGCCCATGTTACGCAATTCGCGAGCAACTGGACCGAAGATACGTGAGCCTTTTGGTTCTTTTGTCTTTTTGTCGATGATTACACCTGCATTTTCGTCGAAGCGAACATAGGTACCGTCGCTACGGCGCATTTCTTTGCGCTGACGAACGATAACTGCAGTTACTACATCACCTTTTTTCACCTGACCATGTGGTTCAGCGATTTTAACGCTGCACACTACAAAGTCACCGATGGTTGCATAACGCTTCTGGTAACCTCCGAGCACGCGAATAACATAGAGCTTTTTAGCTCCTGTATTGTCTGCTGACTTAAGCATTGAACGATGTTGTACCATAGAATTATGCGGTCAAGACGCGCCAGCGCTTTGTTTTAGAAAGTGGGCGGCAGTCTACAAAAGTTACCACGTCTCCGACTTTTGAAGTTTCCTTCTCATCGTGAACATGATATTTTTTTGATCGAGTGTACTGTTTATTGTACTTTGGATGGGTTTTAATGCTGTCAACCTGAACAACAATGGTTTTATGCATTGCAGTTGAGATCACAGTCCCTGAGTGGGTTCGTTTGTGTGCTACTTTTTCCATATTACGAACGAGTTATTGTACGCTTCTGACTCAGAATAGTCAATACCTGCGCGCGCAATTTACGTGCTGCGCCGAGCTCGTGTGAGCGTGTGTAGCTATTTGTACGAAGCGCTGTTTTCAACGCGCGAAGCTGCTCTGAAAGCTCTGAAGCCATCTGAGTCAACTGCTCTGTTGATTTGTCGCGAAGTTCTGTTACTTTCATAGTATTACACGTGACGTTTGACTAACGTTGTCTTCATCGGAAGCTTGAACTCAGCGAGGTCGAAAGCTTCTTTTGCCTGTGCTTCAGTGATACCGTCCATCTCAAACATGATTGTTCCCGGTTTGATGATACAAACGTAGTGATCAACTGAACCCTTTCCTTTACCCATCGGAGTTTGAGCACCCTTTTGTGTAATTGGCTTATCTGGGAAAATACGGATCCAGATCTTACCTGTCTTCTTTGTGTAGCGAGTCAGCACTTTACGAACTGATTCGATTTGGCGTGAGGTTACCCATGCGTATGATGTTGCTTTGAGACCAAATGTACCAAAGGCTACGGTAACTTTGCTCGTTGCAACACCAGTGTTACGACGGCGTCCCTTATGCCACTTGCGATGTTTTACCTTTCGTGGAATTAACATAGTGGTTTACTTATTTGGTGAAAGATTTCTCTTTAGCATCATCAACGAAGCGATCCTTTCGACCAAAGCGCTCCCCTTTATAGATCCAGACTTTGATACCGATCGCACCATAGATGGTGTGTGCAGTACCAATTGCAAAATCAATATCGCTACGAAGTGTTGCAAGTGGCACTTTGCCCCAAGTCAACCATTCGCGACGCGCAATTTCAGCACCGTTCAAACGGCCAGAAACTGCAACCTTAATACCGAGTGCTCCTGCGCGCTGTGCACGCTCGATTGTACCTTTAAGTACGCGGCGGAACGGCATACGCTTTTCAAGATCAAGAGCCATCTGCTCTGAAACCACTGTCGATGAAAGACTTGGGTTTGCAAGCTCCTGCACATTAAGGCGGATCTGCTTGTCTTTATTATTCTTGAAAAATGTTTTTTGAACTTTCTTACGGAGATCTTCGATACCAGCACCTCCACGACCGATGATCATACCAGGCTTACCGGTCAAAATCGTAATCGTTACGTCGCGAGGATTCATTTCAATCTTAACAGCATCAACTGCACTACCCTTCAATTCCTTTTTGAGGTATTTACGGATGTTGTGGTCAAGCTCGAGACTTTCAGCAAACTTATTTTTAGCACGGAACCAACGTGAATCCCATGTCCAGAGTTCGCCCATTCGAAAAATTTTTGGATGTACTTTGTGACCCATATGATTACTTGGTTACCTTTTTAGCGCGCTTCGCAAGGGTCTTAGTTTCTTTCACCAACGCACGACCAGTTTTTGGTTCGTCCGAGAGTTCAAGGTTAACATGCGCTAAGTGCTTATGAATTTCAGCTGCACGACCCATAGCGCGAGGGCGGAAACGCTTGAGAAAACCAGCGTTATCTGCACTAATGCCTGAGATCCACAATTTTTCTGGATCTGCTTTATGGTTGTGCTCTGCATTTGCAATTGCAGACTTGATCAGTTTTGCAACCGGCTCTGCAGCATCGCGACGAACAAACTCAAGGCGAGTAATCGCTTCGAGCGCATTCAAACCACGAACCATATCAATGATGAGCCGCACTTTGCGAACCGACATTCTGATTGTATTTGCCTGTGCTTTAGTTTTCATAGCTTACTTCTTCTTAGGAGCTGCTGCAGGTTTTGCAGCTGGTTTAGCACCAGGACCTGCATCCTTCGCGAGCTTACCGCCATGGCGAACGAACTTACGAGTTAGTGAAAATTCACCAAGCTTGTGTCCTACCATGTTTTCAATAACGTATACAGGAAGAAAATCCTTACCATTATGTACGGCAAAGGTGAAACCAACCATTGCTGGTGTGATTGTGCTTGAACGTGCCCATGTTTTGATTACAGTTTTGTCGCCCGATTTGAGCTTCGAAACTTTTTCCATGAGCTTCACGTCTGTGTATGGTCCTTTTTTGCTACTTCGTGACATATGGTTTATTTCTTCTTCTTGTTAGCGCGGCGGCTTACAATGAATTTGCTGCTGTATTTTTTGCCATCACGTGTTTTAACACCGTGAGCATGCTTACCCCATGGAGTTTTTGCAAACTTCATACCAATAGGGTTACGTCCTTCACCACCACCGTGTGGATGGTCAACAGGGTTCATAACCTTACCACGTACTGTTGGGCGGATACCGCGGAGACGTGTACGTCCAGCCTTACCCCAACGAATGAGATTGTGGTCTGAATTACCAACGCTTCCAACAGTTGCCGCACTGTCTGCGAGAACCATGCGGATTTCGCTTGAAGGCATACGAAGAGTCGCCATGCCATTTTCGATAGCCATGAGCTGAGCACCCATACCAGCGCCACGAACCAACTTACCACCCTGACCAGGCTTAAGTTCAATATTGTGAACCATAATACCTGTTGGGATGTGCTTGAGTGGCATGCGGTTTCCAGTTTTTGACTCGATGAGTTCCTTTGAAGACATTACAACATCTCCTACTGAAAGACCCTGAGGTGCAATCATGTAAGCTTTTGTAAGGTCAGTATATTCAAGAAGCGCAAGACGAGCACCACGATTTGGATCGTATTCAATTGCTGTAACTGTTGCAGGCATGTCGAATTTGTTTGCTACAAAATCAACGATACGTGTGTAACGGCGAGCACCTCCACCACGATGGCGAACAGTGATCTTACCTGTGTTGTTGCGTCCACCCTTCTGAGTGCGGAAAATCGTCAACGATTTTACCGGTTCGAATTTTGTGACATCCGAAAAGGTGTCGACACTACTCTGTCGGCGGGCGTTTGTGGTTGGTTTATATCGCTTTACTGCCATATTATTTAAACACCCTTATGAATCGTGATCGACTGGCCTTTTGCAACCGTCACATAAGCTTTCTTAAAGTTCGATCGACGACCTTCGATACGACCTGAACGGACAACCTTACCATCATAGCGCATGGTACGGATCTTAGTTACGGTAACACCGTAGAGCTTTTCAATTGCCTGCTTAATTGCGAGCTTTCCAGCGTGTGGAAGAACTGCGAACAAGTAGGTGTTGTATTCTGCTGCGTATGTTCCCTTTTCTGTAATAAGCGGTTTAAGGATGTACTTAGTAGCACCAATGCCAACTGCAGCCTGAACTGATTCAGGTGCGTGCATAACTACTGAGCCCTCTTCGTGTGAGTGATCATGACCTGCATGATCTTCATGGTTGTGTTCTGGAGCAGCTGCAACCGGAGCAACCTTCTTTGAAACACGCTTTGCTTTTGGCTTTTCTTCAACATCTGAAGAAGCCGCTGCTTTTTTAGCGCGTGGTTTCTTTGGTTCGTCTTTTGTTTCGAGGCCTGCAAGGCCTTTTACTTTATGTAAGATTCCCATATTACTTCACAAACAGCTGTTCGAGAGACTTCATGGTGTCTTCGTTAATCACGAGATACATGTGCTCAAGAAGTTCAGCAATATTTACTTCATTTGCTGGCACAACATCAACGCGTTCAATGTTACGAGCGGCAAGATATGCCTTTTCGTTCTTTCCATTTCCAGGAGTAACAACAAGCACTGAGCGGCCCAAGATACCAAGTCCTTTGATAAGCTCAACAAAACCCTTAGTTTTACCTTCGGTATTCCAGTCTGACATCACAAAAACATGGTTCTCTGCTGCACGGTTTGTAAGCACCATACGGAGTGCCTTTCGAGCAACCTGCTTGTTTACTGAACGCTTATAGCTCTTTTCTTTGCGTGGACCAAAAGTAACACCACCACCAACCCAGATTGGAGAACGGATTGAACCGTGGCGAGCGCGACCAGTACCCTTCTGCTTCCAAGGCTTCTTACCACCACCGCGAACTTCTCCGCGAGTTTTAGTATGAGCACCACCCTGACGCATGTTCGATGTGAGCAATGTGTAAACTTCGTGAACTACACTTGGCTTCACTTCTTCGTTAAACAAAAGACTGTCAGTTGAAAGCTCTCCAACTTTTTCACCCTTTACATTGTATGTCGCAAGTTTGATTGACATATTAAGCAGTTACTTCTTCAGTCTTTTCTTCAACACTTTCGACTTCAGTGTTTGTTGGTTCAACAACTTCTTCAGGAGCAGAAGCATTTTCTTCTGCAGCCTTCACAAGAAGATCACCTGCATTTGTTTTTAAAACAATGAGTGAGTTACGAGCACCTGGAACAGCACCCTTAATCAAAATCTCATTTTTCTCTGTATCTACTGCAACGATTTCCAAGTTCTGAACAGTTACCTGTTCATCACCCATGTGACCTGCCATACGCATTCCTTTGAACACGCGCTGCACACCACCTGCACCAATAGAACCAGGAGCGCGCAAGTTGTCCTTATGACCGTGAGAAGCAGGACCACCACGGAAATGATGGCGCTTAACTACACCTGCGAAACCCTTACCTTTTGATGTACCTGTTACGTTGATGAGTTCGCCAGCTACAAATGTATCTGCCAAAATAACATCACCGCGCTTTACAGGCTGTGTTGTCTGGAATTCTTTGAGTACGCGAAACATTGGCAAACCGCTCAAGTGACCCTGAACTGCTTTGCTTAATGTTTTGCCAGTAGTTTCAAAACCTACCTGTACTGCAATCTGATCATTACCCTGTTTTTTAATCTGGGTAACTGTAATAGGACCTGCCTGAATGCGAGTTACAGGAATTACCGCACCATCTGGGCGGAATACCTGTGTCATGTCGAGTTTTCTTCCAAGAATGAATTTCATACCGTTTTCGGTGGTTATCCGTGGTTATTGTAGCTCATCAGCACCTAACACTGAGCGGAGCTTTCGGTAACAAAAAACCAGAAGTCAGTTACGGTCGTATCCTTATGGGACGTGCCGTGGCTAGCTTCTGATTTCCTCCCCCCAAAGAAATCGTGGTCTTACATTTTAATTTCTACGTCCACGCCTGCAGGAAGCGCGAGTGACATAAGCAAGTCAACTGTTTTTGCAGTTGGCTCAAGGATGTCGAGTAATCGAACGTGTGTGCGCATCTCAAACTGTTCGCGAGCATCTTTGTGTACAAAAGTTGAACGGTTAACCGTAAACTTTTTAATCAAAGTTGGAAGTGGTACAGGACCACGAACCTTTGCTCCTGATCGTTCAACAGTCTCAATGATGGTGCGAGTTGCAGCATCAATAATCTTGTGATCGAACGCACGAACTTTAAGACGAATGCGTTGGCCAGCTGCCTCTTCTACTTTCTTTTTTTCTTCCGCAATTACTGTAGACATGTGCGTATAACTAACGTGAATACCTTAACTTCTTTCTCCGCCACATCGGTGGAGTACAACGAGCCAAAGTTTCCTTTGGCTCGCTAACTCAATCGATTACTTGATAATCTTAGTTACAACACCTGCACCAACCGTGCGTCCACCTTCGCGGATAGCGAAGCGCATCTGGTCTTCCATAGCAACTGGAGTAATAAGCTTAATTGTCATTTCTGTACGATCACCAGGCATAACCATTTCTGTTCCTTCTGCGAGTACAACCTCACCAGTCACATCTGTTGTACGGATATAGAACTGTGGTTTGTATCCATTAAAGAATGGCTTGTGGCGTCCACCTTCTTCCTTAGTCAAACAGTATACAGAAGCTGTAAATTCAGTGTGTGGCTTGATTGATCCTGTTTTTGCAAGAACCATACCACGCTCTACATCTTCCTTCTTGATACCACGGAGCAAAAGACCCGCGTTATCACCTGCCATACCTTCATCGAGCTGTTTATTAAACATTTCGATACCAGTTACAACAGTTTTGCGTGTTTCACCGAGACCAACGATTTCAACTTCTTCGTTAATCTTGATCATTCCACGTTCGATACGACCAGTTACTACTGTTCCACGGCCTTCAATTGAGAACACGTCTTCAACTGGCATGAGGAAAGTCTTATCTGTTGCACGTTCTGGAGTTGGGATAAA
>SXGR01205063.1_pt1 | contig 16688 bp, 12 predicted proteins | sample 3174711 | NCBI WGS metagenome assembly SXGR01 (sample SAMN11356860, study PRJNA531348) | freshwater metagenome | isolation source: freshwater sample F1-60 | place: China: Fuxian Lake, Yuxi | collected 2017-12-25
AGGTCGCACTCTGTGGGAGATTGCACACCTAGCGAGGTAAAAACTCGGCATGCTGCGGTGCACGCGCAGCGCGTGAGCGGCTGCCCGACTTACACAGATCTAGGTAGGAATGCAATAGCCCTGCGGCAAATTTTTGTCTTCTGCGAATAGGGCGCTGATCTAGCGCGAGACATATTTGGTCATCTAAACATTCTTAAGGAGCTGCATGGCTATCTTCGGCGGATCGATGCAACAGAGGCGGAGCTGGTTTTTGATGTGATGGGAGTAGCTAGTCATAAGGCGACTTCGGAAATTGTAATTTCTTCAGATGAGGATGATTTGTGCGTCGCAACGGTGCGGTTTGGGCATACCGGTCAGAATATGCTATCAGCTGATACTTGGTGGAGATCTGACCCGCATGCCTTTGGTGGTCAGGGAGGGTCAAGTGCTGATTGTGGTAGGTGGAGCTCTCGTATCGGCGCGGCAATTGCGCACCGATTTTGCGAAGAGGGCGGCCGGGGCGCGGTTGTGGATTTGGATGGAAGGCGAGTTGAGGCGGTGCCTTTATAGCTGCCCGATGTTTCGCCAGTGGCTTGTGATGGTTCAGACGAGCAATCTGTGAAGGCGGCAGTATCCGGAGCATCCACCCATTTTGGCAGGCTGGACAGCACCCTAAACTCGGTCGGTAAACACAGATTTGGCGATTTGGACACAACTCCTTTAGTGGAGTGGGACCTCATGTTCGCCGTTCATGCCACAGGTACCGTCCTTGTTTGTCGCGCTTCACTACCCTACTTAAGGGAACCGGGAGAAGGCTTGATCGTGAACATAGTGTCGGCAACCACTGTGGTGGCGCGCGCACGAAATGCGGCGTACAGTGATGCTAAGGGGACAGTCCTCGCGCCCTCCCGCCAGCTTGCGCTCGATCCGGCACCAGAGCAAATTCGGGTGAAATCTCATACACTAGCACGCACTTTGACCCCTTACGTTAATCAATACCGCAGTAGGCAATGGGCAATTACCGAAGCGCCTGCAGTGTGCGGATGTGACCACGCTGGCCAGCCGGGTGGCTTCACCGGAGATGATTGCCGCGAACTCTGCTTTTTGGGGCAGCGCCAGTTTTGTGACAGAAACTGCGCTAGTGGTTGATGGAGGCCTGCCCGCAGTGTAAGAATTGGCGATTAAAAATTTTCGCTCGCATTCACATCGCAATCGGATGGTCGGTGATGCATTTTTCCTCCAGATTTTCCGAGGCCGTGGATGGCGCTGACTTCTACGTTCGCGCGTTATAACTAGTGGTGCCTTATGGTTTCGGCGAGATGCATCATTAATTACTTTGCATGTGCCAAGTATGGTCTAGCCGAAGATTTATGGGTGTCAGTCGCATTGGATTGAAGCCCGGCTTTGATTTCAGCCAAAATACTAATGCGCATCTTAAGAACGTGGGGGTTACCCTTCCACAGGCGGGGAAGCGAATTAGGCTATCATCCACAAGTGTGCCACGGAAGCTAAAGGCGTAGCAATTGCAATATAGCCAAATCCAGTAGTTGCGACATGACACAGTTTTTGTTTGATTGGGTAGAAATAAACGGCGGGGCGTTTGCCATGGGCACTGACCCACCGCGCTACAACCGGCCATATCCAGACGAACTCCCACGGCATCGTGTGAGGCTTAGTAAATTTGAAATTAGCCGTAATGTAATTACCAACGGCCAATATGCGGCTTTTGTGTTCGCGACTGGTCACCGCTCACCCGAGTATTGGCCGGAGTTTAATTCAGCAGAATTTCGCATGCAACACCCAGTCACCTATGTTGATTGGTTTGATGCACAGGCGTTTTGCAACTGGGCTGGCGTGCGCCTGCCGACTGAAGCGGAATGGGAAAAGACCGCCCGAGGCGTGGATGGGCGGACCTGGCCATGGGGAGAAGCAATACCGACCGCCAGCACGTGCAACTGCGAAAATTTTGTTGGCGACACAGTTTCTGTTGAGTGCTGTATGGACGGGGCCAGCAGCTACGGTGCCTTGGGTATGGCGGGCAACGTGTGGGAGTGGACGCAAAGTCTTTACCGGAATTACCCTTATGTAACTGAAGACGGCCGAGAGGATCCATTTTCCCGGGAGCGCCGCGTTGTGCGAGGAGGGACCTACAATCACCCGATGCAAAATGTGCGCTGTGCAGACCGCCATGCCCTTTTTCCCGCAGCTCGGGATATCTACATTGGCTTTCGTGTGGTCAAAGATTATCAGTCCCAGTCGCAAGTGCACTTAGATTTTGATTGGCTGACTGTACCAGCAGGTGAATTTTGGATGGGTAACGATCTGTTTTTTGAAGTAACGGATGCCATTGAGCAGACTTACAAGGTGGTCTCGCGCCATAGCGCTAATCGCCCAGCTGATATTGATAATGAGAAAAACCAGCATATGGTAGATCTGCCAACTTTTCGAATATCTAAGACACCAATCACCAATCGTGTTTACCAGCAATTTGTGATTGCAACCGGGTACAGCACGCCGGGACACTGGTTCAACGGGCAGGCGCCGGTAGAACTGATCGACCACCCCGTTGTCTACGTTGACTGGTACGATGCCAACGCGTTTTGCAGATGGGCGCGAGTGCGCCTACCCACTGAGGCAGAGTGGGAGAAAGCTGCCCGGGGTTGCGATGGCAGGCAATGGCCTTGGGGTAACCGATTGCCAGATATCACGCTTGCCAATTTTGGCCAAGACCCGAAAAATGGAACCACAACACCAGTCGGGGCCTACGAGAGTGGCGCGAGTAGCTACGGAGTCTTAGATATGGCGGGAAATGTATGGGAGTGGGTGAGCAGCGCCTATAGGCCTTATCCCTACTCAACGGAAGACGGTCGGGAGGAATCGGTGTTGTCCGAACAGCGGGTTCTCCGTGGCGGCTCGTTTTATAGCGACCATCCGCGCTACCTGCGCTGCGCCACCCGGAGCATGAGCTATCCTGATCGCCGACGTGACCATATTGGTTTTCGGGTTGTCGGAACCAGGTAACCAACAATTGCAACTACTAAGTCTTTTGACTAAAGCGTTGCTCCCATTGCACCCACTAGTGCACAGCCGATTACTCGTAAACAATTTTTAGATTTACTTCTGTTACACTAGATGCAACGGCGAGGGTAAAACTTTGCATTGTAGGTACAAGGTAGATTCTGGGACGAAGAGTCAAATTGCACTACCCTAAATGTACCTCAAGCCTCCAGACATAGGGTGCACCAAAATGCAGAAAGATGCGCTATTGCCCAAATCTTCCAATATCGTTAGTGCGTCATCTCTGCGACCTATTTCTCTAGCTCATCTCACTGTGCTTGGGATGTCGCCTCCAAAACAAATAGCTTTAGCTGCGGAGGCAGGATATCAGAGTGTAGACCTAAGACTTGCAGCCGCATCGCCAGAAGATATTGAGTTCCCCATGTTTGGAGATACGCCAATGCGCCGCGAGGTGATTGACATGGTTGCCGGCACCGGCGTGACCGTATTTGATGTTGAAATAATCCGGATGGGGAAACAAACCACTGCGCCGGATTATGAATATTTATTTGAAGTGGCTGCGCGGATCGGAGCGCGCAGAGTCAAGGTCGTTGGTGATGAAACTGACGAATGTCTGATGGCCGAGAAGTTCTCTTGCATTTGCGAACTGGCATATTCCTTTCACCTTGCAGTCGATCTGGAATTCATGGTTTTTAGCGGGATTAAAACATTTGAATCAGCAGAGCGAGTCGTAAAGTTTGCCTCCCAACCAAATGGCAGCATACTGATCGATGCGCTGCATCTCGCTCGTTCAGGAAAAACGCCTGACAAACTTGGCAGAATAGATGGTTGGTGCCCCGGATACTTTCAGCTTTGTGACGCCCCTCTTGATTCGTCCCTCAACAACTTGGATTTGATCCAAGAGGCCCGCACTGCCCGGCTTCCGCCGGGCGATGGAGCACTGCCTCTCGTCGATCTGGTTCGTGCTTTTCGCCATGATTGTCCAGTAAGTCTGGAAGTCCCAAGAAAAACCACATTTAGCATTTTAGAGAATGTGAGGCAGGTGCTACACGGGGCAAAAAAGGTGCTAGGTATGGCTGGGTAAAAATGAAAGTGGACGGGAAACTAATCAGACTTGGCGTTTTCGGTGCCGGAATGATGGGTAGGCGTCATATCGACACGATTCTAGCGTGTTCAGATATTACGGAGCTGGTTGGCATAGCTGACCCATTTAGTGACGCCGAAAAACTTCATGGGCTTGGCGTCCCGTTTTTTCGTACCCATTTGGAACTTCTGGATAAAGCCAAACCAGATGCAGTTGTAATTGCAACCCCCAACAGTCTGCATGTTGAGCAGGGTATTGATTGCTGCGCATACGGCGTCCACTTCATTGTTGAAAAACCGGTTGCCGACTCTGTCGAAACTGCCATGGAATTGCTTCGGGCGATCCGTCTTTCTGGAGTAAAAACTTTGGTCGGGCATCATCGACGCTATCTTCCTATGGTGCGGAGCGCACAGCAAATATTAGCTGATGGACATATTGGACGTTTGGTAGCCGTGTCTTCCATATGGGCTACTCGAAAAACTGATGATTACTTTCAGATTGCATGGCGCAAGAGGTTTGGCGGCGGTCCGGTCTTGATCAACGCGATCCATGAAATAGATCTGCTCCGATATTTATGCGGGGAGATAGCATCGATCACTGGCTACACAAGTAGCGGAGTGCGCAATTTTCCGGTTGAGGATGCATCCGGCGCGTTACTTAATTTCCTAAACGGTTGCATTGGCACGCTCATTTGTGCGGATAGTGGACTCTCTCCATGGACGATGGAACAAGGAACGCGCGAAAATACTATGTTCCCTTACACGGGTGAGAATTCTCATCGCTTTATTGGGACAGAGGGCAGTCTTGAGCTGCCAGTTCTAAGACTTTGGTCCGCTCGTAATCCCGGACTGATTGGCTGGGACAAACCATTGGCCGTTTCGCCGATTAGGTACGTAGACTGCAACCCCTTTGTGGAACAATTGAAGCATTTTTGCAGGGTGATCCGCGTTGGGGAGAGTCCGGTTGCGTCGGCAGAGGATGGAGCCCGTACGCTGGTTGCGACGCTTGCAATTTCGCAGTCCGCGCGCCTCGGCGCGCCCATTGACTTGACTGCAGCTTTTCGGCTTCTTATGTAGGTAGAGGACACTGATTAGTGGTTTCGCATTTAGGCTGCCTTGCGTGCGGTGCCAGCTCTTAATGTGGGTCATATTTTGGAGCTTTACAGCGCTCTGGTCTTTGGTGCTGTAGGCTCCGGCATAGCCCCATTCAGCGGTTATGGTTTTGACGAAGCGTTAAGCCTCACAATTGGAACTAGGGGTGAAGAGGCTGGTCGAAATATGGCGCCTATTGGATTGCTTAAAGGTATGGCAAAAGACGCGGGGCTTTGGAGCACGAGCCGTTATGGGTGATGACACGAATGATGAAAACCGCAAAAGTTGTCGTAATAAGCGACTGCGACCTTGCATATGAAGGTAGCACATGTTACCTTTCGGGCGCGAAAAATGCCAGCTAAGGTAATGAGTGCGGCATCATCGGCCCAGCTATGAACAGACTCCCAAACGACATCCCAGCTTCTGGATCGGCCCTTGCGGTCCCCGGTCATGCGGTGGCCTACCCTGTTGCATCGCCCCGGCGTCTCGATGTCTATAGGTTCAACATGCTCGGATGATCGCGCACATAGCGCCGCACCGGATGGGCTAGCGCGAGGGGCACGAACTAGTCTGGGCCAGCCTTGCGGGAAACTCGGCTCACGGTGGCCAATGACACCCTCGCCTGAAGCGCCTAAGCTTGCCGCACAGCTGCCGACGCTGCAGCGCAATTGTCGTCTCGATTAATAATGCACCAATCAACCGATGCAACCGAAGCGGGTGTGCTGTGCGGTTGAGCATGCCAGTGCGCACCAGTCGTCGTCAGCCACGACCCAATTACCGCTCGGGCCATCTCCTCTTGCTGCAGCGGCGTCAACCGAGCACTCTCTTGGATGTTCATTCTGGGCGCTCCAGAGAAACCAGTTTGTGCTAGTTCCGATCAGACCGATCTGCACTAAGCGGACAACCGTTTGGGAGCGTTCACCTAGCTGGTGGTAAGCGGACAAACTAATACAGTAACCCGCTTATCTATGCTATATTGAGCGGCTAGGCAAGAAGGCTGGAGAATAAAGCGATCAAGGGCAAGAAAAACCATCACATCTGGGGTAACAGGCAGGGACAAGCCACGGATACCTAAGCCGCCGGTCGCAGAGAGCGAAAATTGAGGCGCGGTGCGGATGGAAGGGGAAGTGTAATATGGAGACTAATGGGGTTGATATTTCTCTTCATCCCAGTTAGCAAACAGCATCGATGAGGTGGCAAATTGATCAGTGAACGGGAGGCACCATGATCGCGAAGTATGGAATCGTGCTGGCGAAGAATGTAATGGTTCCGATGCGAGATGGCGTACGCCTCGCGTTCGACATCTACCGGCCCGCGCGCGACGGGGCCTTCGTCGAGGGTGGATTCCCAACAATCATGCTCCACACCCCCTACGACAAAACAGACAAGCGGTACAGCGAGATCGCTGACTACTTCGTCCCGAATGGATACAACGTCGTGCTCATCGACCTTCGCGACCGCTACTGCTCGGAGGCGTCGGGCGTCTACTACCACGCGGCTACGCCGCATACCGGTCGGGACGGCTACGACATCTGCGAGTGGATCGCCGCGGAGCCGTGGTCAAACGGGCGAATCGGCACCGTGGGGAGCTCCTACGCCGCGATCACTCAGGTGCGCACGGCACTAGAGAGCCCACCGCACATGACCGCGATTTGGCCGGACGTGGTCCCGACGAACAGCTTCCAGAACCAGTGCCGTGAGGGCGGTGCGATGCAGCAGCACATGTTCTGGGCGCTCTTCATCCACGCCCAGGACGCTCAGGAGATCTCGGGCGATCCGGCAAAGCAACAGGACGTCTGGAACGACCTCCGCGACCTCCGGCAGCTCTTCCGCGCAACCCCGTGGCAGCGCGGGCAGACTTCACTGCGGCACGTGCCGCCGCTCGAGGACTCGCTGCTCGATTACTACACGCGCGGTACCTACGACGCGTACTGGGATCGCGTCGAGCACAACTACACGCGGTACTGGGAGCTGCATGCCGACATCCCTGTGACTCTCTCGACGGGCTGGTACGACCCCTTCCCCACAGCCGTCACCGAGTACTTCATGGCCATGACCGAGAAGAACAGCGCTCCGGCGCGGCTCATCGTCGGCCCGTGGAGCCATGTCGGAATGCGCGGAGACGCCACGTTCTGCCTTGGCGTCGACTTCGGCGCTGCGAGCGCATGGGGCGTGAAGCGCTACTTCGACGAGCAGCTCAAGTTCTTCAACCGCTGGCTGCCCGACAGTGCGGCGGGTCAGCCTTGTGCCGAAGCGCCCGTGCGGATCTTCGTGATGGGAGGGGGGTCAGGCCAGAAGACCCCCGGAGGCAAGCTCGACCATGGCGGTGCGTGGCGCGAGGAGTGGGAGTGGCCGCTCGCGCGGCGGATGGAGACGGCGTATTACCTCCACGGCGACGGTTCGCTGGCGAGAACTGAGCCGTCCCCCGATGCCGAGCCGCGCCACTTCATATTCGACCCAACCCACCCGGTGCCCACGATCGGCGGCCTCCATTGCTCAATCGGCGAGCTTTCTGCGGACGGTGCCGGGATGGAGCAGGCCTGGGCGAGATTCCTCAGCCCCGTGTTGCGGCTGCGCGACCTGCTCACGCCGGGACCTGCAGATCAGGTAGAGTCGCCCTCGATTTTCGGCTCCGAAGAGCCGTACCCGCGCCTCTCGGAGCGACCAGACGTGCTCGTCTTCCAGACCAAGCCGCTCACCGAGCCGGTGGAGGTCACGGGCCCGATGACCGTGCACTTGTGGGTCTCCTCGAGCGCACTCGACACCGACTTCACGGCGAAGCTGGTCGACGTGCATCCCACCAATGAGGACTATCCCGTCGGCTACGACATGCTGCTCAACGACTCCGTGATCCGCTGTCGGTACCGCGAGGGCTTCGACCGTGAAGTCCTGCTCGAGCCAGGTGTTCCAGTACCAGTCACAATCGCTCTGCCGCCGACGAGCAACCTCTTCGCCATCGGCCACCGGATTAGGGTTGACATCTCCTCGTCGAACTGGCCGCGTCTGGACGTCAATCCAAACACGGGTGAGCCGATGGGCAGACACACGCACCAAGTCATTGCGGAGCAGACTGTTTACGTCGATGCCAAGCGGCCTTCACACATCGTCCTGCCGGTGATCCCCGCCTAGCCGTGCTGCACAGGATCGTCGTCTCGCAGAACGTCATGGTCCCTATGCGGGACGGTGTCCGGCTGGCGTGCGACATCCACCGACCTGGGATCGACGGCTCCTTTGCCGGCGGTCGCTTCCCCACGATCATGTGTCACACCGCATACGACAAGGCGACAAAGCGGTACATCGAAATCGCTGACTTCTTCGTGCCTCGCGGATACGTGGTCGCGCTCGTCGACATGCGCGACCGCTACCGCTCCGAGGGCTCGGGCACCTACTTCCACTCGGCGAACCCGCATACGGGCCGCGACGGCTACGACATCGTAGAGTGGATCGCATCGCGGCCGTGGTCGAACGGGCGTATCGGCACCGTCGGCAGTTCGTACGCGGGGCAGGTACAGGTCCGGACGGCGATCGAGCGGCCCCCGCACCTCACCGCGATCTGGCCGGACGTCGTGACGACGAACAACTATGCGAATTGCGCACGCGAGGGCGGCGCGATGCAGGGCCATATGTTCTGGGCGCTCTTCATCCACGCTCAGGACGCGCAGGACATCGCAGACGACCCGGTCAAGCAGCAGGACGTCTGGAGCGACCTCCGCGAGCTCCGGCGGCTCTATTGCGCGACGCCCTGGACGCGCGGGCAGACCTCGCTCCGGCATGTGCCGACGCTCGAGCAGACGCTGATCGACTACGCGACACGCGGAGCCTACGACGACTGGTGGGCCCGCGTCGAATGCGACTACACAGCGCACTTCCAACGCCATGCTGATGTTCCGATGACGGTCTCGTCGGGCTGGTTCGATCCGTGGGCCGGACCCGACGCCGCCTATTGGGCGGCGATGGCTGCACAGAACGCGTCCCCCCAGCGGCTTGTGCTTGGCCCCTGGAGCCACGTCGGCATGCGCGGAGACGCCACGTTCTGCCACGAGGTCGACTTCGGGCCCGACAGCGTTTGGGGGGTCGAGCGGTACTTTGCGGAGCAGTTCGACTACTTCTCGCGCTGGTTGCCGGACAACGCAACGGGTCACCCGACCGGGGAGGCACCGATCCGGATTTTTGTGATGGGAGGGGGTTCCGGCAGGAAGACCGCCGCCGGCAAGCTAGACCACGGCGGACGCTGGCGCGAGGAGTGGGAATGGCCGCTCGCACGTGCGGTACTGACAACGCTCCACCTCCACAGCGACGGGAGGCTCTCCGGCGCGAAACCGGCCCGGGCCGCAGAGCCTCTGCGCTACACCTTCGACCCTGCGCGGCCGGTGCCGACGGTCGGCGGAGCCTATTGCGCGATCGGCGAGCTTCCGGATGACGGCCCCGGCATGGAGCAGGCATGGGCGCGGTTCCTCCACCCGGTGCTCCGGCTGCGCGACCTGCTCACACCGGGCCCGGCCGATCAGCGCGAGGCGCCGGAGTTCTTCGGGTCGGAGACCCCCTACCCGCGGCTGTCGGAGCGGCCGGACGTGCTCGTCTTCCAGACCGATCCGCTCACCGATGCCATCGAGGTGACGGGCCCGTCGCTCGTGCACCTGTGGATCTCATCGAGCGCACTCGATACCGACTTCACGGCGAAGCTGATCGACGTGCATCCGCCGAACGACGACTACCTGAACGGCTTCGACATGCTGCTCGTCGACTCGGTGATCCGCAGCCGCTACCGGGAGGGATTCGATCGGGAGGTGCTGCTCGAGCCGGGCGTTCCCGTGCCGGTGACGATCTCGCTGTGGGCGACGAGCAACCTGTTCGATGTCGGGCATCGGATCCGAATCGACATCTCGTCGTCGAACTGGCCGCGGCTCGACGTAAACCCGAACACAGGTGAGCCGATGGGGCGGCACACGCATCAGGTCGTTGCCGAACAGACGGTCTACGTCGACGCGGAGCGGCCGTCCCGTATGGTGCTGCCGGTGATCCCCCGCTGAAGGAGATCGTGACCGGACGAGCGGATCGGCAGCCATCCACCGTTCCCCGGTTTCGTGCCCCGCAGCGTCAGGAAGTTAAGTAGCGAACTCAAAGACTGGCACCAGTGGCTTCAACCGTCGGCCAACACGCGCAAGCGGCTCGCGGACGAAGGCATTCCAAACCTCGACCTTTGAACGCCAACACCCCAGTCTACGCCTAGGAAGGTGCGGGGGCGAGGGCGGTTTGTCTGCACTCCAATCCCAAACCTTACACTTAAGTTTGTCCGTCTGATTAACTATTTATGCCCTATTCCAAGTTTTTGCGCAGCACTAAGCCACTCTGACTACCAGTCAGCTGACCATCATGCAGAGCTAGCTTGCCGTTAACGAGTACATGCACCATCCCGGTTGCAATGTGCCCCGGTTCAAAGTCAGTGCCGCGTTCTGCAAATGACAGCGGGTCAAAAATCGCCACGTCAGCCCAGGCGTTTTTGCACAGCCGACCGCGATTCATCAAATTAAGCCTTTTTGCTGGCAAAGATGTCAACCGTCTGACTGCTTCCTGCTTCGTAAGCTGCTTTGTCTCACAAACAAAGTGACGGTAAAACCAAGCCGCCCAAGTAAAGGCACCGTGGATAAGGCTGCCTCGGAGCGGCTTGTCGAGGGCAAGCGTGGTCGCATCTGACCCCACCATGCAGCCGGGGTGATCAAAAGCAAAATGTGTGTCCTCCGCAGTGTAGACGTAGCCCAAAATCAGAACCGTATGCAAATTTGCCTCTTCCCGGAGCAACACTTCGCAAATTACATCTAAAGGATCCATCTGCCATTCAGTGCTGATTTCCGCTATGCTTCTGCGAGAAAGCTCAGGGCATGCGAGACAATTGAACAACACCATTTTGTGCCAGCCCGCCGCTGCCAAAGAGTGCACGATGCCGTGATGCGACCTCATATTATCGCGGTGGGCCCGCTGCTTTAGGCGCTCCACTGTGTCTTTGTGACTTCCTTCAAATGCCCATCCCGGCAGTGCGTTGCTTAAGTTTGTCATACCAAACGAACGCGTGTGCATGTCAAAACTGACGTCTAGTTGGTGTGTGCGGGCGTGATCCACTTGTGCAATAGCCTGCCGAACCGCTTCAGCGCGATCATCCCCTAACCGCGACACGCTTGAAATGTGAGAGATCTGCAACGGTATGTTCCCGGCTCCACTGGTGCGGATTGCTTCAGAAATAGCCTCGTAGGCCTCACCCTGCCGGTTCCGGGTGTGCGTGGCATAAAATCCGCCCGCGCGCGCAGCCACCTTGCACAGCTCGGTGACCTCAGTCTCACTACTCCAACGCTCAGTATCGTATTCAAGCCCTGTGGAGAATCCCCAGGCACCCTCTTCCATGCCCTGTTCGAGCAGCTTGCGCATCTGCCGAATTTCCCCACTTTCTGCCGGCCGATCAGCCCGGCCAACCACTGCAAGGCGCAAATTTCCGTTCGGAACAAGTGTCGCCACGTTAACCGCAGGCTGGCGCGCCTGCAGTGCATCAAGATATGTGCCGACGGATTGCCAAGGCATTTCCATACCCGGTTCATAGCCATATATATTGTGTTGGAAAATTTCCGGCACTGTGATTGGCGCACAGCCATGTCCACAGTTGCCAACCACTTCAAGTGTAACCCCTTGGGTTAATGAACTGACCGCCCGCGGGTCATTGTAAAGGGAAAAATCAGAGTGACTATGAATGTCAATAAATCCAGGCGCAACCACCAATCCATGCGCATCGAGCTCGATTACATTTTCTGGCTGCGCTACCGCTCCAACCTCCACAATTCGCCCAGCTTGAATCAATATATCACCAACATATGGCTCTTCACCACTGCCATCGACGATGGTGCCACCGGAAATTAAGATGGGAAAGTCCATAACGTTTTCACTCCTCAAAGGTGTAACCTGTAGCGGAGATCGGCCACCGTTCTATAATCAGCTCACCGTCGTGCAGGTTCAAGTTTCGGTAAAGGTTCACGGTACCACTCGCATGACTTGGTAATACTCTCATCAGATCACCAACACGAAGTTTATGTTGGTGCGCCATAATCACTGTGTGTTCTTCTGCGGCCCACTGCGTTACCTCATAGTCCAAATGCCCGAGCAGGCGCGGCGCACCACCCTTGTTACCCAAACCCTTTAGTCCCACATCAATTACGAAATGGTTTTCTGATGTGCTTATTACCGTAGCTAACACCGTCAGGGCCACTTCAAACAGGTCGCCCATGCGCTCCTTGAATTGCCAATCCATCAACAAGTAGCTTCCTAACTGCAATTCTGTCAGTATCCCCTGATCCAGCACTGCCAAAAAAGTACCAGTTCCAGCGCCCGAAACGACCGGGCACTGTAGCCCCTGAGCCGTGATAATTTCATAAATTTGCCGCACAACCTCCATCGAACTCCGCGCATAAGAAGCTCGCTCCACGCCGTCAAAAATGTGTCCACCACTGCCGTGATAAGCCTGAAGCCCCATAAAGCTGACTGCACGCATCGCAGCAATTTTTTGCGCAAGTGCCGCTGCCTGTTCTCCGTGTTCAACACCCCATCGGTTATAGCCAACATTGAGCTCGATCAGAACGCCCACTTTTGCACCTTGCCGTTGCGCCTCAAGCTCTATTGCTTGTGCATTTTGCAGAGAGTCGACCGCCGCCCGCACTGTTGCGCAACGGGCAAGACGCACGAGACCGGCCAACTTATGTGCGCCCACAACTTGATTTGCAATCAAAACATCCTCAAAGCCAGCTCGAACAAGCGTAAATGCTTCGTCCACAGTTGCAACAGTCATTCCAACACAGTTGCCGCCGGCTACTTGCGCCCGCGCAAGCGGGACGCACTTATGATTCTTAAAGTGCGGGCGCAGCATCAGACCACTACCCGCCGCCAGCTCCGAAGCAGTTGCAATATTCCGGGATGCAGCTCCCCAGTCAAGCAGCAATGCCGGGGTGGGCAAATCGAAAATATTATTGTGGTGGGTCATTCCAATTTGGTGCGAGACCCAGCCCGCAGGCGATCTGTGCCCAAATGATTGACTGTCAAGCCATCCTTGCCAAGCTGCACGCCGTACAACACACGCGCTGCGTCTACAGAGACACGTTCGTTCCTAACATCCTCAGCTACTGAATACGGATCACGAGTCATCGGATCACCCCAACCACCGCCCCCGGCCATCTGATGGAAAATCACTTCACCAGGCTGGATTGCAGTGGAAACGAGGGTAGGAAGAACCGTTTGTTGATCTCCAGAACGCAGAATATTGTTTGAGGGCTCCCCTGAGTGACCACCCTGTAATCCGTAGGGACGATGCTCACGGCGGTCGGAGCGGATCACAAGGCTGGCCTCCCTATTCCCCAAATGGCGCCACTCGCGTACCACGGCCATACCGCCACGGAATCGCCCGGCCCCACCAGAATCACAAACCAATCCATAGGATTCGATACGAATTGGATAATCCGACTCAGCCTGCTCGATCGGAATATTACTCGCAACATTTGCAGGATTACACAGACCGTCGTTGCCATCCCGGTCCGGTCTTCCGCCCCACGTGCCTGACAGCAATTCGTAAAACACATAGCGGGAGCCACCCGTGCGCTCGCTGCCAAAGATTACAAGAGTGTTGCCGCCCTCGCCCGCTGCCATTACCCGATCTGGGAGCATTTGAGCGAGCGCGCCAAACACAGTGTCGGTCACCCGAAAACCGGTAATACCCCGCATGGAAGAAGCGCCGGGCATTTGAACATTTACTACAGTACCCGCCGGGGCAATCACACGTATCGGCCGGAACATGCCCGAGTTATTGGGGATTTGATCGCGCATAACTGCTCGAACACACATGCCGACCCCCGAAGCAGCGAACCCAAGTGTGCAGTTGAGTGCGCCCCGCACTTGCGGATCGGTACCTGTGAAATCTGCCGTAAGAGTGTCGCCAACAACCGTCAGTTGAACATGAATTTTGGTACGCGGGCCGCCGCACCCATCGCTATCCAGATAATCGGTAAACGAGAATTTACCCCTTGGCCAAGTGGCAATTTCAGCCCGCACGAGCCGCTCGGTATAATCGAGCAAGCCCTGCGCACATACCAAAAATGTCTGTACATCATAGCGACGGATCAGGTCGAGCACTGCGCGCTGCCCAATATGCACGGCGGCCAGCTGCGCTTCCAAGTCGCCCAGCGTAAGCTCTGGAACGCGGATATTAGCAGCCAGTAGTTCCAGTATCGATTGCTCTGGTGCACCGCGCCGAAACAATTTCATCCAAGGAATACGAAAACCATCCTGAAAAATCTCGGTGTTATCACATGCCGAGCTGCCTGGCAACCGTCCGCCTAAATCGAGGTGATGCGCCGTGGCAATCGCAAATGCAATTCGCTTGCCCTCCCAGAAAACAGGCTTAACAATGAAAATATCCGGTATATGCATTCCCCCTTCAAATGGGTCGTTAAGAATAAATACATCACCCTCTTCCATCAAACCATCAAATTTCTTGAACAATGTCTCCATTGCATACGGTACAGCGCCCATGTGGAGCGGAATGGTAACGCTTTGCGCAATCATTTGGCCATCAGCATCAGCGAGCGACGTTGAAAAGTCGAGCGCGTCGCGAACGATTGTGGAGCGCGATGTCCGATAAAGTGCCATCGCCATCTCGTCAGCCGCCGACGCAAGTGCGGAACGCAAAATTTCAGTGGTGATTGGGTCGACTCTGGACATCAACAAAACTCCAGAAGGACATTGCTTTCCTGATCTAGCCGGGCTGTCATGTCGGGGGCTACGACGACCGTCGTGTCATACTCATCCACTAAAAGTGGCCCGCGGACCGGACCAGCGAGTGCTGACCGAGGAAGGACGGGGACTTCACATGTTCCCCACGGCGGGCCAAATGTTGCACGCCGCACCCCAGTGACGTCCCGCGCAGGCAGCGCTGCTCGCAACTGATAGGATTGCTTCAAGGGTACGCGCCCTACTAAGCGCACAGCAACAATTTCAACTTTCGGACTTGCCGTCACACGGTGACCATACAACTGGTTATGCTCCAGCTCAAAATCATTAATTAATGCCTGAATCGAATTGCCAGTTTTCCATTGGACGCGGATTATGGAAGTTTGCCCCGAATATCGGACCTCTACGTGGCAGACAAACACAACTTGTTCCGGCCGAAGGGAAGCGTACCGAAAATGGACCAACATTGCGGCCCGCATTTCAGCAATCCGGTCATCTATTTCCGCTACCCGCAACGTATCATCCCGCAACAAGCAACTGCGCACATCATGATGTTCGACACCACTTATTAACATGCCAACTGCACTGAAAAGACCCGGCATCGGCGGCACAACTACTTCACGAACAGCAAGCTCGCGCGCAAGTCCTGCAGCATGAATTGGTCCAGAGCCGCCAAATGCAATAAGTGTAAAAACGCGCGGATCACGGCCGCGCTGCACAGAAACCTCACGAAGCGCGCGTAACATGTGTGCATTTGCAATGCGGTGAATTCCCAAAGCAGCGTCCAGTACGTCAAGTTGAAGGGGTTGGGCTATGCGACTGGCAATCGATTGCCACGCAGCGTCAAAATTGACATCAACATCTCCGGTTGCAAGTTTGCCTACCGGAATATATCCAAGCACTACATTTGCATCCGTAACTGTCGGCTCCACACCCCCGCGTTGATAGCAAGCCGGCCCTGGTGTCGCGCCCGAACTGCGCGGGCCAACGTGCAGTCCCCCGGCCGGATCAAGGTATGCTACGCTGCCTCCGCCCGCACCCACTTCGGCAATATCAATGGTTGGCGCAAGTATCATCTCGCCCCCACCACCCACAAGCCGGTTACCTGCTGAAGTTACACCACCCACCTCATACTCGCTGCTGTACCGGATCGTACCCCCCTCAATAAGGCTGGCTTTGGCTGTGGTACCGCCCATATCAAAAGAAATACAATTCAATCTGTTTATCCGGCGAGCAGCGTTCCACGCTCCCAAAACCCCCCCTGCAGGACCAGACTCGAGGACGAATACAGGCCGAACGGCCGCCTCGGTGGACGGAGTGAGCCCGCCTGCGGATTGCATAATAAGCAAAGGCGCATCAATCCCCGTTTTCTTTAAACCAGCTTGCATTCGATACAGGTAACTCTCCATCACTGGACGCACATAAGCATTGACGACTGTCGTAGCTGTGCGCTCGTACTCCCGCTTTTCACGCAACACCTCGCACGATAATGAGACCGGGATATCCGGCAGATATCTACGCAAATACTCACCGACAAGCTGTTCGTGCTGTGGGTACGCATACGAATGCAGAAAACACACAGCAACGGATTCGACTCCAGTTTTGCGCAGTTTTGCGACAAGCCCGCCCAACTCAACCTCAGAGATGGGCGTCAATATCTCACCACTGGCGGAAATGCGCTCACTAACCTCAAGCCGATCATGTCTATCAACAAGTATTCTTGGCTTCTGAAAAAACAAATCGTAGATTTGAGGCGCACG
>SXGR01334496.1_pt1 | contig 16686 bp, 15 predicted proteins | sample 3174711 | NCBI WGS metagenome assembly SXGR01 (sample SAMN11356860, study PRJNA531348) | freshwater metagenome | isolation source: freshwater sample F1-60 | place: China: Fuxian Lake, Yuxi | collected 2017-12-25
AGGTTCGGCCAGTGCATCCGGTCCAGCATCCCGCTGCCGGGACACTTCACGTCCAGGATCACATGGGCGCGCCGGTCCAGCGGGGCCGTGTCGATCGCGCCGCTGGTCTCGACCAGGACCTCGTAGCCCTCGTCACAGAGCTGGGTCACGAGGGTGAAGGCCTCCGGCTGGTGCAAGGGCTCCCCGCCCGTCACTTCCACCAGTGGACAGCCGTAGGACTTGACCTTGGCCAGCACCGCCTCCAGCGTCATGTTGATTCCGCCGGAAAAGGTGTACTCGCTGTCGCACCAAGTGCAGCGCAAGGGACAGCCGGTCAGCCGGACGAAGACACAGGGCTGTCCCGCATAGGACGACTCGCCCTGGATGCTATGGAAGATTTCGGTAATGTGCATAAGCGTTTGAAAGTCGCAAAGTCAAAAAGTCGAAATGTTGCATGCCCGGACTTGAAAGTCTTTCAGACTTTCCAACTTTACGATGCGTTACTCCCATCTCTCGACCCGCCAGCCTTCACGCCGCGCAATCCGACCCATGCCCCGGATCGGGTTCACCACCAACGGGTGGCCGACGAGCCGCAGCGTGTCCACGTCGCCGGGACTGTCCCCATAGGCATAGCTGTCCTGCAACGCAATGCCCGCCTCCTTGGCGAAGGTCGCGACCAGCTGGCGCTTGCCCTCTCCATAGGGATAGGGCGGTACGATCGAGCCGGTGTAGAAACCGTCGCGCCGCTCCGGAACCGCGGCCAGGGCTAGGTCCACCTTCAAATGGCCAGCCAGGGGGGCGATCAGGAAATCCAGCGAACCGGTAATCAGGACCAGATGATGGCCTGAGTCCCGATGCCGCTCCAGCGCCGCTAGGCCGGCAGAAGAGAGACGGGGGCAGACCTGGCTGTGCACGAATTCCGCCGCCAGCGGCTCGATCTCCGCCGGCCGCTTGCCTTCCAGATACAGCTTCCGCTCGCGCAGCGGGTGCAGGGACAGGGCCGGCAGATGTTGCAGCAGATACCAGAGGCTGCGGGTTGCTTCCAGCGACCCCACATGTCCTTTGTGCCACAGATAGCGGAAGAAGCGCACCTCGATCGCGGTGCCGGGGAACAACGTGTTGTCCACGTCGAAAAAGGCGGCCACTCGGCGGTCTCGGTGTAAGGTCGTGGCTGCTGGCGATGCCGGTGCAATCATGCAATGGATGCGCGTGTTTAGGCGATCATACCCATACGGACCGTTGAATGACAAGCAGGTAAGGGGAGCGGGTGTGCCAGGATGCACAGCTTCGACACCTTCGGAGCGACAGCCTGTCCCCTGCTGGTGGGAGGAGGGAGGAGGTGGAGATTTGGGAAGCGTCTGGGTATAATGCGCCCGGGCCGAAGTGGCGAAATGGCAGACGCGCACGTTTGAGGGGCGTGTGGGGAAACCCGTGCGGGTTCAAGTCCCGCCTTCGGCACCATACCAAGCTTCGCTTGAACCGCGCCCTTCGATCACATGCGGGCGGAGAGGTACCTTCCCTCCAGTACTCAGATTCTTCGCCTCGCTTGCGTGTACCGACGCGCTGCTTTTCTTGGGCGCGGCGGAGAAAACCCTCCATAATTCTTTGCTTGTCTCTATAGCTTGAGCCACACGGTCGATCAAATCGCGGCGGAGTGGTACTTTGCCACCGCGAAGAGCTCACAGTTGTCGGTAGTCAGTGCAATGTCCGGAACCGACAATTGAGGGCGTGGACGAGGATGAAGTTGAAGCGGTATTGCGAGCCCCTGGAGAGGACTGGCCGGGACGCAAGGGCTCGCGGGTTGCCATCGGACAAACGCAGGCCGGTCGCTACTTGCGGGCGATCTGTGAGGATGCTCCCATGGCCATCAAGGCCACCGTCTATCATTGGCAGGTGACTCTGTCCGACGTGGACCGCGGGGTCTACGAGGCGCTCGACCTGCGCCTCGCCCGCCAGCCGTCGGAGTCCATGCGCTATCTGCTGACCAGGGCGATCGCCTATTGCCTGTGCTATGAAGAAGGGATCGGGTTCAGCAAGGAGGGCATTGCCTCGACCGACGAGCCGCCCCTGGCCGTTCGCGACGGGTCGGGGACGATCCGCGCCTGGATCGAGATCGGAGCCCCGTCGGCCGAGCGCCTGCACAAGGCCGGCAAAGCGTCGCCCCGCGTGGCCCTGTTCACCCACGTCGAACTTTCGAACTTGTGGCGCGAGGCTCGCTCCAGGTCCATCTACAACGTCGAGGCGATCGACGTGTGGCGGCTCGACCCAGGATTTCTCGACGCGCTGGATGCGAAGGTGGATCGCAATACCAAGTTCGAACTCGTCCAGAGCGGCGGAGAACTCTACGTGACCGTCGGAGGCGAGACGCTGCAAGGCGCGCTCGGCCGCCACAAGCTGGTGCCTCCCCGAGCCTAGTCCGATGGCGTGAGGCAGCCGTTCGGCAGGCTGTTCAAGGCCCTGCATGGCGGCAGCGCCACTTGAGCAGGATAGGGGCCAGGAAGGTGGTGAACGCCACGACCAGCAGGATGGCCCCATACTCGCCCTCGCCGATGATCCGCTGAGAGAGGCCGGTTCCCGCAAAGATCAAGCCCACTTCCCCGCGCGGCAACATCCCGATCCCCACCAGCCACCGGTCGGCCTTCACTCCTGCGACTCCTAAACCGGAAGCGAGTTTTCCGGCCACCGCAACAGCGAGCAGTCCGCCGGCCAGGAGCAAGGCCGGCCAGTTCTCTGTCTCCATCGGATGCAAGCGCCGCAGGTCCACGGCCATGCCGACCAGGACGAAAAAGATCGGCACGAACACGTCGGCCACCGGCTTGATCGCCTCCCCGATGTGAGCCTGATGCTCCGTCCTGGCGAGCACCAACCCGGCCGCGAAAGCGCCGAGCAACGGCGCGATGTGGAGCAGGCCCGCCAGGTACCCCAACGTCAGGGCGAAGATCACGGCGGCGACGATCAGGCCCCCGCGAGCCTTCATCAGGCTCAACAGTCGGCTGAGCCGATGGGCATACCGGGTGCCGATCAGCATGGCCGCAGCGAGCAGGGCGACGGCTACCCCCGCCGTCCATCCGGCCTCCAGCCATGACACGGCGCCGGATGTGGCCAGGCTGATCACGACCGAGAGGACGATCAGGCCCAGAATGTCATCGATAACCGCCGCGCCCAGGATGATCTGCCCTTCGGCTGTCTTCAGCCGGCCCAGCTCGGTCAGCGTGCGGGCCGAGACGGCGATGCTGGTCGCGGTGAGGGTCGCGCCGATGAAGACCGATTGCAAGTGGCTCAGGTGAAGCGCCAGTCCCAGCAGGTAGCCCAAGGCGAACGGAGCGGCCACGCCGATTGTCGCCACCAGCGAAGCGGTCTTGCCGATGCGTAGAAACGACTGCAGGTCCGATTCCAACCCGATCTCGAAGAGCAGCAGCATCACGCCGATGTCGCCGAGCAATCTCAGGGGTTCGGTGGCCTCGGCCCAGCCCAGGAGGCTCCCGCCGATGAGGACGCCGGCGAGCAACTCGCCCAACAGGGCCGGCTGCCCGAGACGATCGGCCGCTTCGCCTAGGAGGCGGGCCGAGGCGTAGACGATGATGAGGTTGAGGAGGAAGTGCTGAAGCTCCATGCGTAAGCCACACCTTACTGAAGAGGGCGGCGCAAGGCAACGAGAAGCGGAGGCGAGGTCACACAACGATTGACTTGGGGTGTTGAAACCCTCAGACTCCTCACCCGATGGGCATGCTCCAACTCAACGCGGTGCTCGGCAGCCTGGTGGTGACGCTGGGGTTCTGGCTCGTCTGGGGACAGTTGCCGGTCCTGCTCTTTGCGTTGGTGGGCGTGGGCGTCGCGGCCTTTTTGCTCTGGCGGGCCGAGACCATCGGCGCAATCTGGGCCTGGGCCACGCTCTTGCTGGGAGTGGAAAGCTTCGCCTGGCCGGTCGCCACGATGGTGCAAGTCAAGCTGGCCGGCGAGCAGGGGGCGCAGCCGACCGACGAGCAGATGGGCCTCATCCTCACTGCGGTTCTCTTCGGCCTCTTCTCCTCCATCTTCTGGCTCACGTTTTCCTACGGCCTCTTCAAACGGATGGTCTGGAAGCAGCCGGAGTTGGCCAAACCGGTGGATAAAACGAAACGGAACAGGCCGGGCAACGATACGCGTTGAATTGAAACAACAACCGTTGTTCCGTAGCCCGGCCTGCTTCACTTTTCTTTCGGGAAAGGCATACACTGGCTCCATGTCTCCAAGCGGCAAACAACTGCTGAAGGACGCGCTTCAACTCCCCCAAGAGGAGCGTGCTGCTCTTGCGGGCGAATTCCTGGACAGTCTGGAGCCGGCCGGCTCAAGCCAACGGCGAAGCGAGCAAGAATGGCTGGTCGAACTGAAGCGGCGGGCGCAGGACACTGCACAGTGAATGAACGAGCAAAAGTAGGGAAACCATGCCGACTGAGTTGAAGATGGACATCAGCGCCGAGATGATCATCAAGGCCGTCAGACGAATGAAAAAGGCCGCGCGGCAAGGTTTCCTGGAAGACCTCATTGCCGCGACTTCGCCGGAATACCTTCAGAACATTCGAGACGCTCGTCGGGATTTCAGGGCCGGCCGGGTGAAATCCCATGACGAGGTCTTCGGCCGGTGATCTGCCGGCTGACCTATACCCACCGCGCGATCAAAGACATTGACGCACTCGACCCACCCAGCAAGCAGCGAATCGGCAAAACCCTGTTCCGCTATGAGCAAGACCCTCTTCGGTATGCCGAGCCCTTAAAGCATTCCGAACTGGGGTCGTACCGGTTTCGCATCGGTGACTATCAGGTCACCTTCGACCTGGAGGGCGATGAGATTGTCGTATTGCATCGGCCACCGGAGAGAGATTTACAAACGGTGACGTGGCTCCGGCGCTCTCCATCGGGCGGATTTGAGCCGGGAACGGAAGCTCGCTCAGTTCATCATTCCGCGTTCAGCCTTCGGCGTTTAGATCATCTCGATCGGGTCCACGTCCACGTCGAACCGCAGTCCGCTCTTTCCCCTCGTGCGCTCTATCGCATCCAACGTGGCCTTCACCGTCCGGCGGGCCTGCTCCGCGCTACCGGCTTTGACCAGCAGCTGATACCTGTGTCGCCCTCGCAGCTGCGCGTGTTGGGCCGGGACCGGGCCGAGTATCGTCACCGGCTCGGTCGCGCCAGGCGCCGGTTTGGGGGCGGCCGGAATCGCCTGGGTGAGCAGCTTGGCCCAGGCGGTCGCCGCCTGTTTGACGGCTCCGGCCTGTGTGCCGGACACCTGCAAGCTGATCAAGTGGGTGAACGGCGGATAGCCGAGGGCCTGCCGCGAGAGCAGCTCCTGCTCATAGAAGAGCGACGGATTCTGCGTTGCCACGGCGGTGATGGCATGATGACTCGGCAGCGACGTTTGGATCAGGACCATCCCTCCTTCGTCCGCCGGCTTGGCCAGGGAGACCGCGTCCGACAGGGCATGGTAGGTGCGCTCGGCGGCGCGGAAGTCGGCCGCATGGAGTCCCGTATCCGCATTGGCGATGCCGACGAAGCCCACGCTGGGGAGCGGGAACCCTTGCAACAACATCTGCGTACCGATGAGGATGTCCCACTTGCCCGCCACGGCTTCCGCCCGCAGCCGGTCCGCTTGGGCCTGTGTCCTGGCCTGGTCGCGGTCGAGTCTGGCAATAGTTGCCTGGGGCAAGAGGCGGCGCAGCATCTCCTCCAGCCGTTCCGTGCCGGACCCCACCGGTTCCAATCTGGCGCCCAGGCAAGTCGGGCAGGTGTCGGGCGGTGGCGCCGAGGTGCCGCAGTAGCGGCAGGCCAGGGCGGCGGATTGGCGGTAGTAGGTCAGCGACACGGAACAGTGAGGACACCGTGGGGCCTGGCCGCAGTCCCGGCAGAGCAGCGCGGAGGCAAATCCCTTGCGGTTCAAAAACAAGACCGCTCCGGCCTTGGCGGCTACTGCTGCTGTGATGCCGTCCAGCATGGACTGGGAAAGGACCGTCCCGTAGGGGGTCTGGCGCAAGTCGATCAGGTAGATGGCCGGGAGCCTAGCCTCAGCCGGTTGCTCGGCGGGCCACGATAATATCCGTTCGTCCCTTGCGCCGTCCGCCATCGCCTGCCAGGTTTCCAGCGAGGGATGGGCCGAGCCGAGCAGCAGTAGGGCGCTCTGCTGAAGCGCGCGTTGCTTGGCCACGTCGCGCGCATGGTAGCGGGGCTCCTGTTCCTCCTTCAGCGAGGGATCGTCTTCCTGATCCACGCAGATGAGGCCGAGGGACGTCAGGGGCGCAAAGACGGCCGATCTGGTTCCCACCACGACCGACACCTGCCCTGCCTGAATCCTGTGCCAGGCTGCTGCGCGCGAGGCCGGCGCCAGGTTGCTGTGCAGGAGCGTTACCCGCTCGCCCCACCTGGCCCGCGCCGCCCCGGCGATCGCCTCGGCGCGTGTCCGGTCCGGAGAGATGATGAGGACGGTGCGGCGCCGGCTGACTGCTTCCTCCCCTGTGTAGAGGTAGCCGGCTAGGCGATCGGTCCAGGGGGCTTGCAGGAGCCACGTTTGGTGCGCTCCATCTTTGAAGGCCGCAAGCAGCGGCTCCTCCCAGCGTGAGGGAAGTGGCGGGAGGGAAAGGGCGGCGGACCGGTCCGGCTCTGTTGGGATGAGGGCCCGGTCGCGGCCGGTTTGCCGGACCTTCGAGCGAGGCCGACCGGAATCAGCTGCATCCGCCTGGCCTTCCTGCAACAGGCCTCGGCGCGTCAGGTCCGAGAGGGTGCGGGTCAGCGATCCTTCCATGCCTCGGCTGAGCGTGGCCAGCGTCAAGCCCTTGCGTCTGGGCGTCGCCATCAGGCGCGCGAGTAGCTCGCGCGCCTGGGCCGAGAGCTTGGCGGATGGCGATCCGTCCGCCGCCTGGACCGCCGCCTTCCCCGCGTCGGTGATGCGGTAGTACCGGGATGGCTTGACGGACGGAGTGGAAGGAGGCAGCGCCAGCCGGAGACATTGGCCCCAGGGAGTGAGGTACTGGTCCGCCACGAGGCGGGTCAGATCGAGGAGGTCCGGAGCGGCGACGCCGGTCTCCTGTTCATCCGCGAGCGCTAGGATTGCCTTCAGGCGTCCGACCGCTGCCGGCTTGGAGAAGGATGGGGGCGGTGTCGCCGCCAGGGCAATCACCACGCCCTGCAGGGTGCTGGGGCCGAAGGGCACCAGCACCCGACTGCCGACCATGAGTTGTCGGCGGAGCGGGGCCGGCACGCGATAGGTAAAGGCCCGGCGTAAGTGCCGGGGAACCAGCACGTCCGCAAACGTCGGGTCGTGATGCGACGATTCAGGGGACTGAGTCACAAGCTGATCCTGACTGTGTGGAGTGACACGTGAAACAAGGGGATGCGCGCACATTCTAGCAGTCGGGTCCGAGGGGAACAATCGGGTATGGGAGCCGGGCCGCAGGTCGTGCCGGCTACGGGGCTTGAGGCGCGGCGTCGGGCGGAGGGGCAAGCTCCGGCAGTCTCTCTTGCGGCGGCTCGCCGACGGGCGGACTGTCCGGTTCCCGCCTGGCTGCCGGACTGGTGGAGAGAACGGGAGGCAGTTCCTTGGGCGTTAGCACGATTTCGATCCGGCGATTCTGCTTCCGGCCCTCCTCGGTCCTGTTGTTGGCCACTGGTTTTGCGTCGCCATATCCGACGACGATCAGGTTGGCCTGGTCCACGCCGCCTTCTTCCGCGAGGTGCCGGACAATTTCTTGTGCCCGGGCTTTCGAGAGCGCGAGGTTATTCGCATATTGCCCTTTGAGCGAAGGGCCGATCGGCATCCGGTCCGTATGGCCTTCGATGCGGATCTGTTTGTCGGAGACGGCTTTCAACATCTCGCCGATCTCTTGCAAGGCGGCCCGTCCGGTCGGCTTGATCGGGGCGCCGCCCGGATCGAACTCCAGTTGTTTGGCCAGGACGGCGAGGCGGGAGAGATCAGGCCCGGGCATCGGCGCGCCGAGCGCCGGCTGCGCGGCTTCTTTCTCGGAAGGGGCCGCGTTGGCCAGCCGGTCCATTGCTTCGGCAATGGTTTCCGCAGCGGCGCGGCGGATGACCTGTTGGCTCGGCTCCTGGAACGCGATCCGGTCGGCGCGGAGCAAGGGCACGGTGGAGCGGATGACGAGGGCTGTGGCGGTCGTTTCTTCCAGGGCCAGCACCTTCAACTCGCCGATCCTCTGTACGGGAACGTTCGCCGAGGTCCGCAACACGTCCAACCGGTCTCCCACCCGGAGCCCGTCGTTGCGTCCCCAGTCGATATACACGATATGCGTCTGGGCGACCAAAGAGAGCGATGGCGGAAGGGCGATGATATAGCCGGGGATATTCGGCAAGCTGCGGCCCGGCGCCGGCGGTTCTTCCGGGGGCAGGGTGGCGAAGCGGATTGCGCGATCGCCGGCGTTGATGGGCCCCCAGGAGCGAACGATGCGCACGGTGGCGAGCCCCTGCGTGACTTCCGTGACCAGCCCGACGCCGACGTTGGCGAACAGCTCACCGAGGTACCTGCCCTTGGCCGGGTGAAATATTTCGTTGATGCGTCGGTAGATTGTGACATGGGCGCCGGCTTCGACGGCGCCGGCGTTGGTCAATTGCAGGTAGCACAGGTCGCCCGCGCCCAGGATCATCTTATTGCTGGTCGTCTGGGCGTCGGCGTTCAGGGGGCCGACGACGCCTTCGATGGGCATGGTGGGGCGGATAAACCCGGCGGAAAAGGTCAGGGCCGCTTCCCCCATGCGCACACTCTTGATGCCGGGGTGATCGGCCGAAGCGGGAGACTGAACCGGCAAGAGACCTACGGTCAAGGTTGCGCAAACGGTCGCAAACAGGCGGCGATTCATGGGCCTCTGACGCCAAAGCCAAGCCATGGGCGTAACCATAGCAAACTGACGACATTGTCAAGCCAAGCCCGGCAAAGCTCCTGTGCGATCCGGCGGTTTGACAGGCGGTTTCTGCCGGTGCTAGCGTGCAGTGCATCGTGATGCGTAATCGGATGCTCTCCGCGAGGGATACCATGGCCCATGATCCCAAGCCCAACCGTCCGCAACCAGCCGGCCTTCCCGGGCCGCTGCCCCGCCGGATTGAAACCCAGATTCACCGAAGAAAAAAAGCGAAAGCGACGTTCCCGCTTCAAGCCGAGTGGGATGCCGCATCAGGCGAAGCTCCGCAGGGGTTGCGGACGCCTCAGGACAAGATGCGCAAGCGACCGGAGCAGACTTGATCAGCCTGCCGTTACGGCCCCATCGGTTTGCAACCCGCCACCGGCTCCGATCCGCCTCCGGACCAGGATCACTGAAAAAACAAAACGATGGGATGGGGTCGTGTTCCTGGCTAGGGCTTTCGGTTCCCGGCCAGTAGGTCCTTTGTGCGCTTGCTATTGGCAGAGGGGCACGACTAAAATGCCGAACTTCCATTGGAAGTCAAGGTGTTGGGAGCGGGGGTTTTGTGAGCGGCACCGAGTTGCTCCTCGAGTATTTGACTCGCTATTTCCCGATCCTGCTCTTCATCGTCATTGCGCTGGCCTTCGGCGTCGTGACGCTGGTGATCAGCTATCTGGTCCAGCCCAAGTATCCGGATGCGGAGAAGCTCAGCGCCTATGAGTGCGGGAGCGAGCCCTTTTCCGACGCCCGGATGCCCTTCCCGGTTCGGTACTACATCTTTGCCATGCTGTTCGTCATCTTCGACATCGAAGTGATCTTCCTCTATCCCTGGGCCGTGACCTTTTACAAGATCGGATTCGTCGGCCTGGTCGAGATGCTGATCTTCATCGCCTTGTTCCTGGTGGCCTACGTCTATGCCTGGAAAAAGGGGGCGCTCGAGTGGGACTGAGCAGAAGGGAGCAGAGCTGATGTCATATAGCTGATGGCAAGAATAGCCGGAGGGAATGGGTTGTTTCCGGCCATCTGCCATAAGCTATCCGCCATAAGCTCTTGAGGTTGTCATGGGATTGATACAACTGGGCAGACGAGAGAAGGACGGGGACCTGGACGTCATCACGATGACGGTCGAGAAGGCCGTCAACTGGGCGCGCAAGGGCTCGCTCTGGCCGATGACCTTCGGGCTGGCCTGTTGTGCGATCGAAATGATCGCGGCCGTCTCCTCGCGTTACGACATGGATCGCTACGGGGCCGGCGTGTTCCGCGCCTCGCCCCGCCAGTCGGACCTGATGATCGTGGCCGGAACCGTCTGCCGGCGGATGGCGCCCGTGATCCGGAAGATCTATGACCAGATGCCCGAGCCCAAGTACGTGATCGCCATGGGCTCCTGCGCCACGTCTGGCAATATCTACGACAGCTATAGCGTGGTGCAGGGGGTGGACCGGTTCGTGCCGGTGGACATTTACGTGCCCGGCTGTCCTCCGACCCCCGAGGCGCTCTTCGACGGGATCCTGAAGTTGCAGGAACGCATCATGCAGAAGCGGGTGTTCACCAAGCAGCCGGACGCCGTGAAGGCTAATGTTTAATTTTGAATGTTGAATGTTGCATTGCCGAGCAGCCCGATTCCGATAATTCAAAATTGAAAATTTTCTGAATGCACCCCATCGCTGAACGCATACAGCGGGAGTTTGCCGAGGGCTTCGTCAAGGCCGTGGAATGGCGCGGCGACCTGGCCGTGACGGTGACGCGCAAGGCGCTGCACGACGTCGCGCGCTTCCTGCACGACGACCGCGACATGGATTTCGACTACATCGTGCACGTCAGCTCCGTGGACTGGCCGGACGACGAGGAGCGGTTCGAGGTGGTCTGGGAGTTCTATTCGATCCGGAAGCGGCACCGAATCCGGCTCAAGACGCGGGTGCCCGAGGCGGATTGCATCGTGGATTCCTTGACCGACATCTGGAAGGGCGCGGATTTCATGGAGCGGGAAGTCTACGACATGATGGGCATCCGCTTCCGCAACCACCCGGACTTGCGCCGTATCCTGATGCCGGACGAATATACGGAGGGCTATCCGCTGCGCAAGGATTTCCCCCTCCAGGGCAAGGGCTGGCGGGACACGTTCGAGTTTTTGAACGAGGGACGGGGCTAGGAAGCTGTCAACCGTCAGTTTTCGGCGAAGCGGACGGGCTGTGGCAAGTTTCCAAAGTTATCAGCTGAAAGCCGAGAGCTGAAGGCTTCTTGAAAATTATGCAACTCGACGACCAGCGGACCACCATCTATAAAGTCGATCCGGGCCGGCCGGAGACCGAATCGCTGCCGCTGGTGCGGACCGAAGAGCTGCTCCTGAACATGGGGCCGCAGCATCCGAGCACGCACGGAGTGCTGAAAGTGATTCTGGAGCTGGAAGGCGAGCGGATCACCAAGTCCACGCCGGTCATGGGCTTCCTGCACCGGGGCGTGGAGAAGCTGGCCGAAGAGGGCACCTATCATCAGTTCATCCCGCACACGGACCGCCTGGATTACGTCTGCGCAATGTACAACAACTTCGCCTACTGCCGTGCGGTCGAGAAGCTGATGAACATCACGGTGCCGGAGCGGGCCGAGTACTTGCGCACGATCGTGGCGGAGGTGCAGCGGATCATCGGGCACCAGTTCTGGCTGGGGACCCAGGCGTTGGACATCGGCGCGATGACGGTCTTCTTCTATACCTTCCGCGACCGAGAGATTCTGCTGGACTGGTTCGACGAACTCTGCGGCGCCCGGCTCACGACGAGCTGGTACCGGATCGGCGGGGTGGAGCGGGACTTTACCCCCTCGTTGCTCGACAAGCTCCGGCGGTTCCTGGACTACTTCCTGCCCTTGATCGACGAGTACGTGGTGTTTCTGGAGAAGAACCGGATCTGGGTCGCACGCACCAAGGGCGTGGCGGTGATTTCGGCGGAGGACGCGGTCAACTTCGGGCTCAGCGGGCCGACGCTGCGCGGGTCCGGCGTGGACTATGATCTCCGCAAATACGAACCCTATTCGGCCTATCCCCGTTGCGAATTCAGCGTGCCGGTGGGCAAGAACGGCGACACCTACGACCGGTACTGGATCCGGGTCGAGGAAATACGCGAGAGCGTGAAGATCATCAAGCAATGCCTCGACCAGATGCCGGCGGAGGGCCCGGTCATGGCCGAGGTGCCCAGCGTGACCCTGCCCCCCAAGGATCGGGTGTTCACGAACCTGGAGTCCATGATCCAGCAATTCAAGCTCTTCTCGCAGGGCTTTGACGCGCCCAAGGGTGAGATCTATTGCGGGACCGAGGCCCACAAGGGCGAACTCGGCTTCTACATCGTGAGCCAGGGGGGCGGAAAGCCCTACCGGCTGAAGATTCGCGCCCCGTCGTTCATTCATATGGGGGCGTTCGATTTCATGTCGCGCGGGTACATGATCGCGGACGCGGTCACGATCTTCGGGACCTACGACATCGTGATGGGGGAGTGCGACCGATGACGCTAATTGTGAATGCTAAATGTTCAATGATGAATGGAGGGACGGCTCTTCAATTCAACATTCACAATTCACCATTCAGCATTGAGGAATCGTGGGACTGAAGCCAGCGACCAATCCGGAAGTCGAGGCGGCGACGATCGAGTTGACTATCGACGGACGCACGGTCACCGCCAAGGATGGGGTGTCGCTCTACGACGTCATCTCCAGCACGGGCAAGATCATCCCGGCCATGTGCTACCACTATACGTTCGACCCGTTCGGCTCTTGCGGTATGTGCCTGGTGATGCAGGAGGGCAAGAAGGCGCCGGTCCGTTCCTGCACGGCCAAGGCGACCGCCGGCATGATCATCCGTACGGAAGGCGACGATCTTTTCCTGGCCCGCAAAAAAGCCGTGGAAAAGCATCTCTCCGTGCACCCGCTGGACTGTCCGGTCTGCGACGCGGACGGGCATTGCGAGTTGCAGGACATGGCCTTCCAGCATCAGGTGACTAACCTGGCCAATGCCAAGCAAAAGCTGATCCCGGAGGACACCCGCAGCCCGGTGTTGGATTTCAACATGAACCGCTGCATCGCCTGCGGCGAGTGCATCAACATCTGCAAGGACGTGCTGATGATCGACGCCTTGCAGTTCACCAAAAAAGGCGGATTCACCCAGGTGGTGGCCAAGGGCGACGTGGCCCTCTCCTGCGAATTCTGCGGCGACTGCTTGGCGGTCTGTCCGGTGGGCGCGATCACCAACAAGTACTCCAAATATCTCTACAAGCCTTGGCAGCTCAAGAAAACCACGACCACCTGCAATTACTGCGGCGACGGCTGCCAGATGTATGTGGAGACCAAGGACACGGAAGTGGTCCGCGTGACCTCGCCGCTCTCCTGGAAAAGCAAGTGGGGCGATCGGGCCGAGACGGCCAAGGGGCACGGCGGCATCTGCGTCCGCGGGCGGTTCGGGTTCCAATTCATCGACAGCCGGGCCCGGCTGCGCCAGCCGCTGGCACGGCGGGACGGACAGCTGGCCGAAGCGCCCTGGCTGGAGACCATGCATCAGGTCGTAGACCGTCTGGCGGCCGTCAAGGCCCAGCACGGGCCGAACGCGATCGCCGGCCTCATCACGGCCCGCTGCACCAACGAGGAACTCTATCTGTTCCAGAAGCTCATGCGCGTCGTGATCGGGACCAACCAGCTGGACAGCAGCGCGCGCTACGGCCATGCCAACTTCGTCCACGCGGTCCGGCTGGCCCTGGGCGTCGGGCGGATGACCAACGACTCCGAGGACATCACCAGGGCCAAAGCCATCCTCGTGATCGGATCGAACATCACCGAAACCAACCCGGTGGCGAGCATCCGGGTCAAGGAGGCGATCCGCGTCTATCACGCTCAAGTGATCGTGGCGGACTCGGCCAACACCAACATGGCCAAGCTCGCGTCGCATCCGATGCTGGTCAAGCCAGGTACGGAGGGGCTGTTCGCGCAGGGGCTGGTCAAGTCCGTGCTCGAACAGGACCTGGTGGACGAAGAGGCGGTCGGGAGGCACCCGAAGGCCTTTGCGGCACTCAAGCATGCGGCGGCCGGTCTGGCGCTGGATGCCGTTGCCGCGCAGACCGGGGTGTCGGTCGCGCAGATGCACGAAGCGGCGGCGATCTTTGTCGAAGCGCCGCGCGCCGTCATCATCTGCGGCGAGGGGATCGTCCGCCGTGCCGGCGGGTATCAAGACCTGTTGACCCTGATTGACCTAGCCTGGATCACCGGCAAGCTGGGCCGGCCCGGTTGCGGCATCAACACGGTGGTCGAGGAGGCCAACGAGCAGGGGGCAATGGACTTGGGCGCTGCGCCGGAATTTCTGCCCGGTCAGGCCCGGTTCGACGACGAGGCGGCGAGAGCCAAGTTTGCCAAGGCCTGGGGCAAGGACCAGCCGGCCATGCTGCCGGCGATCGGCAAGGGCGCGCATTTGGCGGAAATCCTCAATCGCTGCCGCAATGGGCAGATCAAGGCGTTGTACGTCGTCGGGGAAAACCCGCTGGCGACGTTGCCGGCTTCGTTCGGCGTCAAGGAGGCCCTGGCGAAACTGGACTTGCTGGTGGTCCAGGACCCGTTCCTGACCGAAACGGCGCGGATGGCGCACTTCGTCTTGCCGGCCTGCACCTTCGCCGAGAAGGACGGGACCGTGACGAACCAGGAAGGCAAGGTGCAGCGTGTCCGCCAGACCATGGACTCGATCGGCGAGAGCCTGCCGGACTGGCACATCATGACCGCGCTGGCCAGCGGGCTTGGCTATGAATGGAGCTACGAATCCCCGCAGGACATTCAGAACGAAATCATGAAACTGTTGCCCGGCTACTACAACCTGGGCCAACCCAAAAAGATCGCGCCGCAGCCGGAGGCCTACTTGTCCGACGGGTATGCGTCGCACCTGGCCGGTCGGTACGGACGGGGCGCGTCGGCGGCCGCGCGGGAGCAGGGCCGTCCCTTCGGGCTGGCGATGGGGCAGCTCCTCTACCACTCGGGTAAACTGTCGCTCCAGGCCTCGGGCTTGATTAAGATCGCGCCGAATACCGGCAAGCTCCGCATGAGCGGGCAGGACATGGAGCGGCTGGGCTTTGGCGACGGCGCGCGGGTGCGCGTGAGTTCGGAGCGGGGCTCGTTGGAGATGGGGGTGCAAGCGGACCAGGCCCTGTTGCCAGGGGCCTGCTTCTTCCCCGAACATTTCAACGAGCCGCCGGTCAAGGATCTGATGGCCGTCGAGGTGGACCCGGTGACGGGCGTGCCGTCCTTTAAGCTGACGGCGGTAGCAATCGAGAAGGTCTGAAACGAGCCCTCAGCAGTCAGTCTTCAGCCGTCCGTTTGAGCTGCAAGCTGAGCGCTGGCAGTTCCGGAGTGATAAGAGATGAGCGTTGGAACATTGACCAAGAAGCTTCTTGAGGCGGCCCTGTTCTATGAGATCTGGGACGCGATGAAAGTCACGTTCAAGCACATGTTCTACAAGCCGATCACTTTCCAGTACCCGCGGGAGCAGCGGACGATTCCGGACACCCATCGCGGGGCGCTGGGCCTGCTGCGGTACGACGACGGACGCGAACGGTGCGTAGGCTGCGATCTCTGCGAAGCCGCCTGTCCGTCCCATTGCATCAAAGTCATCAGCACCGAGGATCGGGACCGCCCGCTCCAGCGGTATGCGAGCGAGTTCTACATCGATATCACGAAATGCGTCTTTTGCGGCTACTGCGTAGAGGCCTGCCCGGTCAACGCGCTGGCCATGACCAAGATGTACGAGTATTCCACCCACGACAAGCGGACCCTTCTGTTCGACAAGCCGCGGCTGTATCAGATCGGCGAACGATATATCGACGATGCCAAAAAATATTTGGTCGCCCACCATCAGGAGAAGGACGACCAATCAAGCCGGGAGTACCGGTACTTTTTCCCCCAGTCGGTGCTGAAGGCGACACAGCCGCCGCCGAAGCATTTGACGTAAACCCAATAGGCTCATGACGCTGTTCTTTTTCGCCTACTTCTCGCTCGTGAGTATCGCCGCTGGCCTGTTCACCGTGGCGCTGCGCAACCCGGTCCATTGCGGCCTAGCGTTGCTGACCCTCCTGCTGCACGTGGCCGGGCTCTTCGTCCTGCTGAACGCGGAGTTCCTCTTCGCGGTCCAGGTCATCGTCTACGCGGGGGCGATTCTGGTCCTCTACCTGTTCGTGCTGATGCTGCTGAACCTCAAGACCGACGAACGCTACCTCCATTCCCGCTATGCGGCGATCCTGTTCGCGGCGGCCGCGGTCTGCGGGGAACTGCTGATCCTGCTGCTCCGATCCCCCTATGCGGGGGCGAAGGGCGATGCGCCGGCTGAAGCCGTGCTGAAAGACGGAGACAGTTACGCGGTCGGCATCAAAATGTTCAGCGATTATTTGCTCCCGTTCGAAATCGTCGGGGTGTTCCTGTTGGGGGCCATCATCGGGGCGATCGTGCTGGCGAAAACGCCGACCAGCGCTGACGCGGAGGAAAACTAAAGGCGTCGGCGCAATGTTCACGTGGCAATGTTTCATTGGTAATGAATGGCCGTAGCTCTGAGAACCTACTAATTGAACATTAGGATCTGATGGTTCCTTTAAGCGCATATGTCGCCGTCAGCGCGATCCTGTTCGCCACCGGCCTAGTCGGGGTGCTGGTCCGCCGCAACTTCATCATCGTGTTGATGTCCGTGGAGATTATGCTCAACGCGGCGAACATCAATCTGGTCGCCTTTTCCCATTATCTGGAGTCCATGGCCGGACAGATCGTCGCCCTGTTCGTGATCGCGATCGCCGCCGGGGAGGCAGCCGTGGGGCTGGCGATCATCATC
>SXGR01559321.1_pt1 | contig 16684 bp, 11 predicted proteins | sample 3174711 | NCBI WGS metagenome assembly SXGR01 (sample SAMN11356860, study PRJNA531348) | freshwater metagenome | isolation source: freshwater sample F1-60 | place: China: Fuxian Lake, Yuxi | collected 2017-12-25
ATCGTTGTTGAGGTCGCCGATTGCGCAGGACTCGTTGGCGCCCAGGTCGAGAGTGTGCTTTTCGAACGGAACGTCGGGGGGGGCGCGACACAACAGGCTGGGCGCGCGCCACCAGCAGCGGAGTTAGCATCACCACCATCTGGAAACAAGAGTGGGAACTCATCGAGACCGATTGTAACGCGGAACCAGAAAACTCAGGTGAATACCGTAGTCTGCCAAGCGGGTGAACGGACGATAAGAGGATACAAGGGAGCGGGCAAACCACATTCATGAGTGTTTCCTCCAGTGATCTGAAGTCGATGCTGAGCCGAGTCAGGAAGCCGGAGCCGCTAGCAGCCCCTGTGCCGGCCCCAGCGGTTGAACCAGCAGTTGCGTCGCAGGCCGTCCAGGAATCCGGGGCCGCTCAACCCGTCGAGGATCTCCCGGCTGAAGGGACGGATGTGGGCTCAGTTCTGGGAGAGATCGTGAAGGATGAAGAGTTGATGACCCGCATTCTGGGCATCCTTATATCGCGCCAAGAAGAAGAGCCCGAATGGCGGCGCGGTGGCGATTATCCCTATGGAGCGGGAACTCGGTATTCCTCGGGAGTCCGCCACCTTCGTGCTGAACTACATGAAGACCAAACAAATCATCGTAGCCGACGACAAGAGCCGCAACCTGATCACGGTGGAAGGGATAGACTTCCTGCGCGCCCAACTCGGCACAATCATACCTTGAGAGGGTGACCCTTGTCGGTCGCTGGCCGCGGCACCGGTCTATCGAGGCTTGACGGGTGGCCGGGACCGAAGTCTTTCCATCTCGGTGCGGAGCAGCCCGTTGCCCGGGAATTCGGCCACGAGCCCTTCGAGTAGCTTCAAACTCTGAGGAGCGCGCTTCTCGCGTAGATGAATGATGGAAAGTAGAATGCGGGCGAACGGGCCCAGGTAGCGCCCGTGCTGTGCGACGGTTTCCAGGTTTGTGATGGCCTGCTGTTTGCTGCCCTGCGTCTGATCGAATCTGACGAACCAACGGATAAAGAAGGGCAAGCTTCCCACCAGGTATTCGGTAATGCCGGTCGTAAGTTTGGCATCGACAAAGGTGGGGTCGCGTTCGAGTAACTCAACGGCGTAATTGTGCGACTTGCGAGCCGAGGCGAGGCTCCGCAACTGGAGCTTCTCCACAAACGCGGTGTAATCGGTCTTCAGCCCTTCAGTAATACAGAAAGCGAATAACGAATTAGAGTCGCCAGGACGTTCCAGCAGGCGGGCTTCGGCCATTCGTTGCGACTCTTCGACGGCCGCGAAAAAACGGGACCGAATAGCCTGGTCGGGGATGAGTTTGTCGTCGCCGGAGATTTTCTTATCGTCGGTGAGGAACTCGCCCTGCAGAATCTTCAACCGGTCGAGCTCGAAAAACAAGTAGGCGGCGGCGCGCGTGGAGTGCCCCAGCGGATCTTTCGGGGTTGCCGCGATATAGCTATCGAGGATCTGATGGGCGCCTGGAAAATCGAAGTTGTACAGCCGCACATAGGCATCGGCTACGGTGGCGCCTTGCACTGTCGCGCAGGCGAGGGTGGCGAATATCACTCCCGGAACAAGTCGTCTATTCATGCAAACAGCTTCAAGAATAACTCCCGCGTGTGCGCACGAATCTGTGCCAATTCATCTCCCAGCGGTTGGTCGTGCAAATGATCCGGGGTCCACCGGCACGTCAACTCCTCAATCATCTGTAATTGTAGCTGGGATGACGGCAACTTACCCTCGGCCTGCCCCGAGGCGAGACGCAAGGCGTGGTCCACGGCCCGGTAGAGCGTCGCCGCATCGAGCAGGAAACGCGCATCGGCCCGGTCGAGGTGGCCCATTTTGTGGATCACGTCGATTCGTTCGGGGGTGTTGAGCACCTTGAAATAGATGCCGGCGCTTTTCAGACGGAGGTACATCAAGGCGAAGTCGATATCGTAGTAACCGCCGAAGCCCGCCTTCAGAGGATTCTCGCGGCCCTGCTCCTGTTGGAGCCGCATGCGCATCTCGCGAAGCTGCGGGCGTGAGCGTTCGGTCTGCCCGTAGCGTTCCCAATCGAGAGTCTGGAGGTTGTGGAGGAACCGTTCCCCCGTCTTTTCGTCGCCCACCACCAGGCGCGCTTTCAGATACGTGATGCCCTCCCAGGTCTCGGCGCCGCGCTCGAAGTACTCACGAAACGCCGATTCAGTCTGGACCAGCGAGCCCTCCCGCCCGTTCGGGCGAAGGCGCGTGTCGGCGGCGAAGAGTGTGCCGTCGCCGGTGTAAGCCGTGAGGATGTCGATGAGCCTTTCGGCCGCCCGCGTCCAGAAGACATGCTCAGCGGTGTCGCGGTCCGGAATGACGAAGACCAGATCGGCATCCGAGCCCAGGTCGAACTCACGCAACCCGAGCCGCCCGAGCGCGACCACCATCATTTGTCGCCCGGCGCGATAGCCGGGTGAGACAGGTCGATGCGACGCCACCACTTGCTCGACTGCCATATCGTAGGCTGCCGCGATCGTGCAATCGGCCAGGTCTGAAGTCCATTGCAGGGTTTCCCAGATGGGCCGGCGCAGGCAGATGCTGTCGGCTTGAATGCGGAGCATCTGGCGATTGAAGAACCGCCGTAAATCCGCTGGGCCCGCCAAGGTTGAGACGGCTGCCAGGTAATCGTGTTTCCCTTGAGGTTCATGGCGGACCTCGAGCAGTTGGTCCATCAACTCGGGCCGGCGGTTCAATTGCTCGGCAAAGAACGGGCTGTGTTCGAAGATGTCTACGGCGTACCCGGCCAGCACGGTGTCATGATTCAGGCGGGTGAGGCATTCAAAATTCTGAAGGATGCGCTCGAGGAAATGTTCGAACGCTCGCGCTCCATAGCGCAACTGGCTGCGAGCCAGTGTGGCGGCGAACTCGGGCGCCTTCTGCGCTAATTGCCGGGACAGGTTGGCCGAGATTCCTTCCGGTGCGGCGGGCTCCCATGTTACGGGCGGGGCAGCGGCCGGCTCAAGCTCCACCCGAGCGGCCGAAGGAAGCTGCGTGTGGACGACGCGGTCGTAGACTTCGTAGACGTTGGCCAGGTGCCGTTGGAGCTCCGCCATGAGGTTTTCGGCCGATACGCCGGCGCCAAGCACGGCCGGCGGCATGCGGCGGGCCAACGACTCGAGTTCGCCCGGGTCGTCTGGCAGTGTGTGGGTCTGCCAGTCGTCTTGAATTTGCAATCGATGTTCCAGGTTCCGCAAGAAGATATAGGCCGGTGCGAGCCTGCCGAATTCGATCTCGGAGACCAGATTCTTGTCGCGCAACCGTCCAAGGGCAAGGATCGTGCCGCCGTGGCGCACCCAGCCTTCCCGGCCACCGTGAAGCCGTTGCAGACATTGCACGAGGAATTCGATGTCGCGGATGCCGCCAGGCGCGAGCTTAACGTCGATCTGGCTTCTGGAACTTCCTTTGCGGCCGCGCTTTTCGCCGAGCTTTTCATGGATACGAGTGCGAGCCACCGAGACAGCCTCCACTTTGGAGAAGTCCGTGGTGGACGAGTAGATCAATGGCTCAACGAACGCCAGGAGTTCGCGCCCGGGCACCTGGTCGCCTGCAGCCACACGCGCTTTGATCAGCATTTGCAATTCCCAATCGCGCGCGCGCGATTGGTAGTAGCTCTTGGCGCCCGCAAGCGATAGGCAGAGCTCACCCTGCGCGCCGTCGGGCCGCAGGCGCAGATCGACGCGGTAAGCGGAACCGTGCGGGGTGAGTTCCGAGAGTGCCTGGGTGAGTTGAAGGCAAGCCTTCTTGAAAAACTCGCAATTGCTGATGACGGTGGGCCCGGTTGTTTCTCCGGCGCCGCCGTAAATGAAAAGCAGGTCGATATCGGAGCTGTAGTTGAGTTCGCTGCCGCCAAGCTTGCCGACCGACAAGATGGACAGCCCGCACTCGAGCCCGGTGTCCTGGTGCGCCGGTACGCCATGGCGGGCGGCCAGTTGCGCGTGCACACGGCGCCAGGCGCACTCAAGCACCGCGTCGGCTAAATGCGAGAGTTCCTCGGTCACCTCCGGTAGCGGGGCGTAGCCATGCAGGTCGCGTAACAGAATGCGCAGAACCTGTTCCCGCCGGAAGGCGGCGAATTCGGCCACCGGCAGTTCCTGGTGAGAGTAGCGGGCCAATCTGGCGGTCAGCCGGGCCGCGTACTCCTCGCTAGTGGTTTGACGGTGCAGGTTCCCGGAATGTGCCAGCGGCTCCAGCCATTCCGGCGTCTTGAGCAGTTCTTCAGACAGGAACCGGCTTTGCGAAAACACCGTGATCAGGAGTTGAATCGCAGAGGGCGATCGCACCAGCCGCTGGAATGGGAAGGGCTGTTGTTCGAGTAGACGGCGCAGATAGTGAACCGCCGAATCGGGAACGGCTGCCGCGCGCAACAAGCCACCGAGCCGCTCCAGGACTTTCTCCGGTAGCGGTCCAGCCGAGAGCACATTGAGATTCGCCAGCGCGCGTCCGCGCTCGCGAAAGGGCAGATCGCGGGTGGCCGAGGCAAGATTGTAGATGCGGGGAAACTCCTCTAACTACCGCGGAAGTACCACACCATGTTAGCGCCCCAGTCCACTACTTGCGACGGCGCGCCGGCTTGGCCTTCCGCGGCAATAGTAAACATACCAAGTAGGGTATGCGGTACGCGCGTCTGCGGGTTCCGGCGACAGCCCGGTCCGGCGCGTCATAATCTACAAATGAAGTTTGCGTGGTGGCTGTTGGCCGTCGCCGCCTGTGCCGCGGGTGCGGATTGGCCTCGTTTTCGAGGCGCCAATGGCGCGGGTATCGGAGTCAACACTCGTGCGTTGCCGGGGGCAATCGCGCCAGACAGGAATGTGCTGTGGAAGACTCGGCTGCCTCCAGGGCATTCTTCGCCGGTCCTATTTGGTGAGCATATTTATCTCACAGCAGCTGAGCCTGGCAAAGATGCCGATGCCGGCCGCGGCAAAATCGTCGATGAAGGCGGCAGGTTGTTCACCTATTGCCTGCGCCGCAAAGACGGCTCGGTGTTGTGGAGGCGTGAGACGCCGCGCGCCCGGCTGGAACGCTACCAGCGGACCAATTCGCCTGCCTCGCCGAGCCCGGCCGCCGACGATCAGGGCGTCTACGTCTTCTTCGGCGACTTCGGCGTCATCGCCTACAAACATGACGGGGCCGAGCGGTGGCGCCATCTATTGGGACCGTTCAACAACGCGAATGGCCATGGCTCATCGCCGATGCTGGCGGGTGGGCGCGTGGTGCTGCTCTGCGATCAGGATACCGATTCATACCTCATTGCGCTGGACCGGCGGACGGGGAAAACCGCCTGGCGCGTCGAGCGTCCCGAAGTAGTTCGGTCCTGCACTACACCTGCGATCTGGCGTGATCAGCTCATCATTCCCGGCTCCTACAACCTGACGTCAGATTCGGCGATGACCGGGCAAAAACTATGGTGGATCGGAGGCTTGTCGTGGCAACCCAAATCCACGCCGATTGTGGATGGGGAGATGGTTTACGCGCATTGGTGGGAGGCGGGCGGGGAGGCGGAGGTACCTGCCGAGACCCCCGAGTTTGCCGAAACGCTGGCCAAGTTCGACGCGAACAAGGACGGGAAAATCTCACGCGAAGAACTGGAGGCCGACGCGCGGCTCCAACGCGGCTTCGCCGACATCGATCTGGCCGGAGATGGGTTGATCGAGCTGCACGACTGGGCTAACCACCGCGCCCGCCGGGCTTCGCGCAACGCGCTGCTGGCTGTGCGCCCAGGCAACTTGCGGGGCGATCTCACCACCTCGCCGGCCGTTGTGTGGCGCATGCAGAAGTTCCTACCGAACGTGCCGTCGCCGTTGTTGTATGAGGGCGTGTTGTACCTCATCAAAGACGGCGGGATTCTCTCGACGGTGGATGCCAAAACGGGCGAGATTCTCAAGCAAGGCCGTATGACCGGCGCCCTGGACAATTACTATGCGTCGCCGGTGGCGGCGGCTGGCAAGGTGCTGCTATTGAGCCAGACCGGAAAAGCGACGCTGTTGAAAGCGGGCGCACAGTGGGAGATTCTCTCGTCCGCCGATTTCGACGAGCCGATTTTTGCGACGCCCGCGATTGCCGACGACCGGCTCTATTTGCGGACGCGGTCGTATCTTTATTGCTTCGGCGCCGGACGGGATTGACCATGGTCAGGGCGCTGCGAAAGTTGCCAGTGATCGGTCATGCAAGCAGCGGTTTGACAAGGTTCCCGTGGACATCGGTCAGCCGGAACCGACGGCCCTGGAACTGGTAAGTGAGCCTGGTGTGATCCATGCCCAGGCAATGCAAAATCGTGGCCTGCATATCGTGAACATGGACGGGGTCTGCCACTACGTTGTAGGAAAAGTCGTCGGTCTCGCCATGCACGACACCCGGCTTTATGCCGCCGCCGGCGAGCCACCACGTGAAGTTGCGCGGATGGTGATCGCGGCCATAGACTGTGCTGGTCAGCTTGCCCTGGCAGTACACCGTGCGGCCGAATTCGCCGCCCCACACAATCAAGGTGTCATCCAACAAGCCGCGCTGCTTCAGATCGGTCACCAACGCCGCCGATGCCTGGTCGGTTCCACGGCATTGCATTGGCAGATGCCGGGGTAGTTCATTGTGTTGGTCCCAGCCGCGATGATAGAGCTGAACGAAGCGCACGTCGCGCTCAGCCAGCCGTCTGGCCAGCAGGCAATTGGCCGCGTAGGTGCCTGGCTTGCGTGCTTCTTCGCCGTAGAGCCGGAAGGTGGCTTCCGGCTCAGTCGACAAATCCATCAGTTCCGGCACCGACGCCTGCATGCGATACGCCATCTCAAACTGGGTGATGCGGGTTTCAATCTCTGGATCCCCGTACGTTTGGTGGTGCATGCGGTTGAGCTGTTCGAGGCCGTCGAGCATCGCGCGGCGGGTGGAACGGTCGATCCCATCGGGGTCGCGCAGGTAGAGCACCGGTTCGGCGCCGGAGCGGAATCGCACGCCCTGGTAATTCGATGGCGGAAAGCCAGGCCCCCACAGCCGCGAGAACAGAGGCTGATCGTTGGTCGGTGTATTGGAAACCGACAACAGCACGACGAAGGCTGGCAGATTCTGATTCTCGCTGCCCAGTCCGTAGCTCACCCAAGAGCCCAGCGATGGCCGGCCCGGCTGCTGGGAGCCGGAATGAATGAACGTGATCGCCGGGTCGTGATTAATCGCGTCGGTCTGCATCGACCGGACGATGGCGATTTCATCCACGATCTTCGAGGTGTGGGGCAGCAGCTCGCTAAGCCACGCGCCGCTCTTGCCGTGCCGTGCGAATTCGAATACGCTGGGCGCGATCGGGAGCGCGCTTTGGCCCGAGGTCATGCCGGTTATGCGTTGATTCATGCGAATGGAGGCGGGTATCTCAGTACCGAACAACGCTTTCATCTTCGGCTTGTAGTCGAACAGATCCATCTGTGATGGACCGCCCGATTGGTGCAGGAAGATGACGCGCCTGGCCTTGGCTGGAAAGTGAGGCGGCGCGGTGTTGGCGTTCAACAGCGTAGCGAGCGCAGGTACCCCGAGGCCAAGGGCCGCGCGGGAGAACAACTGGCGGCGCGTGAGAGAGAGTGCGAGTTCCTGGTTGATCGTCATGGGCCGCATTACTCCTTGGTGATCGCTTCGTCGAGGCTCAGAATCATCGACGCCACGTTGGTCCAGGCGGCGAGTTCGGCGGCCGGCAACTGCGAGTCTGCCTTCGATTCGCCCACCGCCAGCAGGGCCCGGGCGGCATGCTCGTCTGCCCGGTAGAGCGCGGTTTGCCTGGCAGCCACGCCGGTGAGCAATGCGATTTCCTTGGGGTTGGGCTGCCGGGCCACCACCCGCCGATAGCCAACCGCGATCTCGCCCTTGGCGCTTTGTCCACCCTCACGCAGCATGCGTTGCGCCAGATGGCGCGCCGCTTCGACGAACGTAGGGTCGTTCATCAGCGCGAGCGCTTGCAAAGGCGTGTTGGTCACCGAGCGGCGCGAAAGGCACTTCTCGCGATCCGGCGCGTCGAAGGTCGACAGACCCGCCGGGGGCACGGTGCGCTTCCAGAAGGTGTAGATGCCGCGGCGATACAAATCCTGGCCATGTGACGGGGTATACCGCTGGGCCGTGAACTCCCGGCCGAACGCCAACTCGTCCCACAGCCCCGCCGGCTGATAAGGAAATACGCTAGCTCCGCCGATCTGGGGATTCCATAATCCGCTGGCGGCGAGGGCGTTGTCGCGCACCAGTTCGGCGGGCAGGCGGAAGCGCGACATGCGCGCGAGCAACCGGTTCTCCGGATCGCGCTCCTGCAGCACCGGCGTCGTGCGGGACGACTGGCGATACACCGCACTCATCACCAGCATCTTTTGCATCGCCTTCACATCCCAGGTGCTTCGCACTAACTCAGTAGCTAGCCAGTCGAGCAACTCCGGGTGGCTCGGCGATTCGCCCTGAGAGCCGAAATCTTCGGAAGTTTTCACGAGCCCGGTGCCGAAGTAGTTCTGCCAGAAGCGGTTCACGGTCACGCGCGCCATCAACGGGTGGGAAGGGCCGGTCAGCCACCGGGCTAGGCCCAAGCGATTGGACGGAGCGCCCGCCGGCAGTGGCGGCAAGGCCGCTGGCACCATCGCCTCCACCTTGTCGCCCTTGTTGCGATAGTCGCCGCGACCCAGCACGAAAGCTTCGCGGGGCTTCTCCTTCATCTCGGCCATCACCATTGCACCCGGCACCACTTCCCCCAAATGCTGCCGCTCGGTCTCCAGTTTGTTCAGGAGCGCGGCGCTCTCTTTCATCTCGGCCGGCGCCGCCTTGCTGGCCAGGAAGTAAGCTCTCAGGCGATCCTTCTCCTTGCGCGATCGCTTAGCCAACGGGATCTCCGCGGTGCGGAGGGGGCTCAGATCCAGGGCGAGATCTGTCAGCTCCTCGACGCTGACCGCGCGGCCATAGACTCGCAGGTCATCCATCATGCCCTGGAATTCGCGAATCGTCAAAGGCTCGCTATTGGCGAACTGCGCCGGGCCGTCGTTCACGACGCGAAGTCCAACGGGCCTGCCATCGAAGAACAAGCGGAACCCCGCGGCGCCATCGTAGGCGATAGCCACATGCGTGTAGACCATGAAGAGGAGCGGTTCCGCGCTGACCAGCCGGCGCCCGCCTGCCTGGATTGTGATCGGAGAGCCGCGTTTGTAGTAGGGAACATAGGTGGATACTCCCGTGTAAGCCTGAAAGGCCGGGCCCTTCTCAAACAGCCGTACCGCGCGCTCATGTGTGGGGTTTACGAACACGGCCAGTGTGAACGGTTTTCCTTCATCGTTCATGACGTCGGCAGCCAACGCGACTTTCTCCTCTACCGAGAGCTCCGCCGCGCGACCCACCACTCCGTCGTCGAAGGAGGTTTCACCGGCCACCATTTTCGCTGAGCGGTAGTGGCCGGAGGAATCCTCAAGGCCGCCTTCGAATTCATGATGAAGCTCAAGCCCCTGGCTCAGTCGCCGCTGCATCGCCGCAGCCGGGGGCAAAGTCTTCTCCCAGGCCACCTGCGCCTCGTCTACATCCTTGCCGCACAGCCGTTTGCGCCTGGCTTTGATCTCGGCGTCCATCCGTTCGATCTTGTTGATCTGGCCGCTCGACGCTACGAACATGCGCGGCTCGGCATTGCCGCGCCGCCCGTCGAGGCCCTTCTCGTCCACCGTGTTGAAGAACGCAAAGAAGCGGTAGAAATCTCTTTGCGAGATCGGGTCGTACTTGTGATCGTGACAGCGAGCGCAACCCATAGTCATGCCCATGAACACGTTCGCCGTGGTTTCGACGCGATCGATCACATACTCCGTCTGGTACTCGTCGGCAATCGCGCCACCCTCGAAGTTGATCATGTGGTTGCGATTGAATCCGCTGGCAAGGTGCTGCTCGGGAGTGGGGTTGGGAAGCAAGTCGCCGGCCAGTTGCTCCACCACGAATTCGTCCCAGCGCTTATTGTTGTTGAACGCGCCGATCACCCAGTCGCGCCACGGCCACATCACCCGATGCGAGTCTATGTGGTAGCCGTGCGTGTCGGCGTAGCGCGAGAGATCGAGCCAATGCAGCGCCATCTTCTCGCCGTAGTGGCGCGAGGCCAGGAGCCGGTCCACAATCGTTTCGTAGGCGTTGGGAGCTTTATCTTTCGCGAACGCCGTGACTTCATCGGGCGTGGGAGGTAGTCCGGTGAGATCGAGCGTCACACGGCGGATCAACGTTTCGCGATCGGCTTCCGGCGACGGCTTCAGGCTCTCCTTTTCAAGCCGTGCCAGCACGAAGAAATCGATGGGCGTCTTCACCCACGCCTTGTCCTTCACGGCCGGCGGCGCGCTTCGTTCCGGCGCCGCGTAGCTCCAGTGGGTCTTCCACGCCGCGCCTTCGTCGATCCACCGTTTGATCAATTCAATTTGCTTTTCATTGAGCGCGCGGCCCGACGCCACCGGAGGCATGCGCATCGCCTTGTTTTGATGATTGATACGCAGGAATAACGCGCTCGCTGCCGCATCGCCGGCTTTGATGCGGCTTAGTGCGCCTTCGCGAGTATCGAGGCGCAGCCCGGCCATGCGTTTGGTTTCGTCCGGTCCGTGGCAGGTGAAGCAGTTCTCAGAGAGCAGCGGCCGAATCTCACGGCCAAAATCGACAGGCTTCACCGCTGCAGGCGCCGCGGCCAGCGAGAATCGCGTCAGCAGGCAGAAGATAGCGATGCGTCCCATGCGACCATCATATCGCCGCCAGCGCCTGCCCTACTAATCTATGTCAGCCCGGCACGCTTTAACAGAGCCGAAGAATCCGGATCGCGCCCAAGGAAGGCGCGGAAGAGCTGCGCGGGATCCTCACTGTCGCCTTTGGCCAAAATGTTGTTGCGGAAGCGCATGCCGGTCTCGCGTGAGAAGATGCCTTCCTTCTTGAAGGCCGTGAAGGCGTCGGCTTCGAGCACCTCGGCCCACTTATAGGAGTAGTAACCGGCCGCATAGCCGGTCGGGTTCGAAAAAAGGTGCGTGAACGATGCGATGCTGGCGTGATCGGCGGGAAGGGGAATAGCCGAAAGCTCATTAAGCATCCGGCGCGTGTAGGCAATCACGTCTCCGTCGCGCTCGGGCGAGTACGTGCGATGCAGCGCCAAGTCCATGGTGGCGAAGCTGATCTGTCGCATCTGATTGTTGGCCGCGCGGAAGGTTCGCGCCGCGCCGAGCCGCGTGAATAATTCTTCTGACAAGGCCTCGCCGGTTTCATAATGCCGGGCAAACAGGTCGAGCGACTCCCGTTCCCAGCACCAGTTTTCCATGATTTGCGAAGGCAGCTCGACGAAATCCCAAGCCACGCTGGTGCCGGCGAGCGACCGCACCTCGACACGGCTCAAGCAAAGATGCAAGAGATGTCCGAATTCGTGAAACACCGTCTCCACTTCGCGATGAGTCAGCAACGCCGGCTTGCCTCCGGTGGGCGGCGTCATGTTGCCGCATATCAGACCCAGGTGTGGCGTGAAGACTCCCGGCTTGCCTTCGGCCGGATGGCCGGTGACGAACGCATCCATCCAAGCGCCGCCGCGTTTGTTTTCGCGCGGGAACCAATCGGCATAGAACGAACCGAGCAGCGTGCGGCCGGCATCTACGATGTCGAAAAATTTTACGGCCGGATCCCAGCCCACCACACCGGTCCGCTCGGCAACCCGGATGCCGTAGAGACGTTCGACCAGACCGAACATGCCGCTCACCACGCCGTCGAGCGAAAAGTACGGCCGCAGCATCTCTTCGTCGAAATCGTACATCGCTTTTCGGAGTTTTTTAGAGTAGTAGGCCGCGTCCCAAGGCTGAAGCGGCGGCGCGGCGGGACCTTCGAGCTGCCGGCGGAACGCGGTCAATTCTTCGTTCTCCCGTGCGAAGAACGCCTGAGTCTTTTCCTTCAGTTCGTCGAGGAACGCCTGCGCCCTTGCGCCATTGACGGCCATGCGCTCCTCTATGGCGAAGTCGGCAAAATCGGCGTAGCCCAACAGCTGTGCTTTGGCGCGGCGGAATGCGAGAATCTGCACGATAACTTCGGCGTTGTCGAACGGCGCTTTCGCCGCGCGAGTGGTAAAAGCGCGATACATGTGCTCGCGCACGGCCGCGTCGTCGAGGTACGTCATCACGCTCATGTAGGAGGGCGCCTGCAGGGTGAAGCGCCAGCCTGACTGACCCTTCGAATGCGCACTTTCGCGGGCCAAGTGAATGGCAGTCGGCGGCAGTCCCGCCAAGTCTGCTTCGTTCTCAATCACGAGTTCGAAGGCGTTGGTGGCATCCAGAACAGTTTCCGCGTATTTCGTAGAAAGGTGCGACAGCGCGACGTCGATCTTTTCCAACTCCGCCTTTTTCTCTTTGGGCAGCGCCGCACCGTGCCGCTTGAAGAACGACATGGTCTTCTCGAAATAACGCTTACGCGTGCCAGTGAGCGCTTTGGCTTCGCTGGAGGCGGCGAATGACTGCAGTGCGGTCCAGATCCCCTCGTCGAGCGGCAGGCGGGCGTAGAAGGCGGCCGTCATCGGCTCCACTTTGTTGTAGACCTCGCGCAGTTCGGGCGTCGTAGCCACGCTCTCCAGGTGCCGCACGATGCCTATGGAGAGATCGAGCGGTTCAGTCAGACAATCGAGACGCGCGAGGGTATTGGCGTAGGTGCGCGGCCCGGCGTCGCTCGAGAAAACCGCCAGCCTGGCTTCGGCGTCGCCGAGCAGCCTGGTGATCGCGGGTTCGACATGATCGGGCCTGATCCGGTCGAACGCGATCGGGAAGCCAGGGTGCAGGAGCGGGTTGTTAGCGTCGGAGTTGGCAGTCATTCTGGTAAGGTAAATTTCTCCACTATGGATGCGCTGATCGCGCGAGAATGGAGCGTCGCGGTTTCGATCGCCGAGATCAGCATAGCGCGCAGACCGTGCTTCTCCAGTTCGTGAACCGCCGAAATCGTCACGCCGCCGGGCGTGATCACTTGATCTTTCAGAATGGCGGGGTGCAGGCCGGTTTCGCGCACCAGTTTGGCCGCTCCCAGCACGGTTTGCCCGGCGAGGCGCGTGGCGGTGCCGTGCGACAATCCCATTTTGAGGCCGCCGGCGATCATCGCCTCGATCACCATATATATGTAGGCCGGACCGCTTCCAGACAAAGCCGTGACCGCGTGCATCTGATCTTCCTCGACGAAACACACAACGCCCACCGACGTGAAGATACGCGCGACTAACTCGCGTTGCGGCTGGCTTACGTGCGAGTTGCAGGCGATCGCAACGGCGCCTTCCTCGACGATCATCGGAATGTTTGGCATGGCGCGGAATACCGCCGCGTCGCGCCCCAGGATACGCTCGATCAAGTGAATCGGAAACGCTGCCGCCAGCGAGACGACGACCCCGTCCGAGCGCATGCCCCAGCGAATCTCATGCACTACCCGGGGCATGATAGAGGGCTTGACGGCGAGCACAATTACGTCGGCGCTTTCCACCGCTTGGAGGTTGTTGCCTGTCAGCACGCGAATGCCGAATCGTTCCCGCAACGCCGAGGCGCGCTCCTGGCTCCGCACGGTGGCGACGACGGATTCCTTGACGGCCGCCCCGCTCTTGAGCATGCCCGCAATCAGCGCCGAACCGATGTTACCCGCGCCTATCACCGCGATGTGGCAGGGCGGCGGTGGAGAGGCTTCGGGCGACGGCATAATCCTATATTGTAGGAGAGTGATTCGTTAGACCGAACTGCCACCGCTCGTTTTGGGCTCTTTCGCTGGAAATAGTCAGGCTGGCTGCTTTACGGCCGCCGGCTTCCGCGGGAACCTGGCGTGGTTGATGACCTCGCGCGCCTGCCAAAGGTGGCGCCGGTCATGGGCGGCATGAATCCAAAATGCGATCCCAAGCGGGTAAGTGATCCACCTGGATGCGGGTGACTGTGCCTTGATCCGCGTCAGGTCTAATCCATTGGCCCGTTGCAGCAGGTCGTCGATCCGGTCGTGCGTCGCTTTCCAATCGGCATCGATCTGCGCCCACGGCTGGCCAGCCGCAGCCAAAAATGCGGATGGAGTCTTGAACTTACGTTTCACCGGCGGCTCCATCATGCGGTGGAACATCCGTGCCAAAAAACCATAGGTAAAAGGCCCTTTGCTCACCTGATTGGCCTGGCGCCCACGCGTGACGGACTTCTCGATATTTTCCGCCATCTTGCGGTTCACCGCATTCAAATGCGCAAAGCACTCTGCCACCGACCAGCGGTCCGGCGCCGGCCGCCAGTTCAGTTGCTCGGTGCCCATGTCGACGACCAAGCCTTCGGCTTCCTGTCGAATCACCTTGAGTTGATAGACCAGTCGTTCAACTTCCGGATTGAGCTTGTTGTCTGGCGCGCGAGGTGGTATAGGCATGTTCTGTAAGCTGGATTCCATTTTAACAAAGCAACTCAGATCGTTGTAGTACTAAATGAGGCGGTGCGTGGTCGCATAGGTGAATTCTGCATGCTTCGCTGAATCGACACCTAGTACCTAGGAATACGCAAGCTGCGCTGGTAGGATTGCGTTAGCGAGGAACTCCGCAGGAAAAGTCCGGGAGCGAGTCTCCAAGAGAGATATAAAATGCGTTGCTTGTAATGTAGCAAAAAATCGGGTTGCTGCGCCGCTTGGTCGACCGGCAGTTCTGTTGCGACACTCACCGCAAACGGGCTCGTCAAGTTTACTCCGCGAGGATGGTCAGAGATCTTCACTATGAAGACGCTCAGGACGATGGCTGGTTGCGGAAAACGGAAGTCACCGGGACATCGAAAACAGCGTCGGCCTTCGGTCCGGGGTCGGGTGTTTTGTTGGTCGTGCTCTCTACATTGATGGTAATGTTGCTCCCCACCTCGCCCACGCCGAACGGAAAGTCTGGCGCGGAGAGTTATCTGCCTCCGGTGGCCGGGCTGACCGACCGGCTTTCCCGCGCTTTCCCTTCGTCAAAAACTTCGATCTCGATTCGCGAAGACTTCAAGATGGACCTTCGGAACTGGCAAACGGGAGTGTCGGGATTGGCTGGTGGCTGGCTGAAGGTCGGGGATAAGGTGCGAGTTGGGGAACTGCGGCTGTGGAAGCCGACGCTGACGCTGTCAGACTACAATATCGAGTCCTCAGGACAGATCGAGAGCAAGGCGCTCGGTTGGGCCTTCCGGGCACGTGATCCCCGGAATTACTACGCCAGCAAGATCGCGATCCGCAAGGGCGAAGGTGGAGTTGGCGCCGGAGACCGTGCCGAGATCATCCGCTACACGATGTGGAACGGAAGCCCGATGAATCTGGTCACGCTGCCGATTCCGGTCGCGGCCCTGGCGAACATGACCTATGAGGTCAATATGCGCGTGCGGGGCGATCGCTTCACGACCATGGTGAATGGCCAGGCTGTCGACTCATGGACCGATCGGAGACTGCGCCGCGGCGGCGTGGGTTTCTTCAACGAGCCCGGCGAACGCTCGATCCTCTCGTGGGTGTCGATTGCCGAACGCGAGAGCTTCCTGCAACGCTTCCTTTCCTTCTCATTCCTGGTCCATCCAACGGCTTGGTCAGTATACGGGTCTGACGATAACGAATTCTGAGTAGGTTATTCGCCCGCGAGAACTTCCTCAAGCACGCTATCGCCTTGAGAGCCATCTCCGTTTGTCCACTGCCACGTCTCAAGCAAACGGAGCCGGCCGTCCCCGAGATGCTCCGGCGTGCTAGCGCATTTGCCCGTACGCGGCGTGCCCTTGGGGTCCAACTGCTGATAGCGCACATCGAGCTTTCCGTCCGCGGCGACACTCCCCACCAGCGAACCGAACCTGGTCTGGTCGCTATGATAGACGCTCCACACTCGCGCGCCTTCCTGCCGGTAGTGGAAAATCTGCCCGGGTCCGATGCCAGCCACGCCGCTGTTGGAAACAACCCGCAGGCGTTTGCCATCGTAGAGCTGCGGAACCGGATCGGCAATGGGCGCCGGCGGCTCGGGTGGAGCTGCAAAGGCGTGCGTGAAGGTGAAGGCGAAGCGCGTCGGCTGGGCCGAACGCAGCCGCTCCAGCCTGAGATGGCCTGCCTCCAGCGTAGGAATATGGCCGGCAGGAATCCACCAGAGGGCCTGATGCGCCACTGCCGGTTTCTCAAACCAGCGTTCCCGCTCGCTGAAAACGCTCGCGTAGGGAGAACGATAGACGAACGTCTTGAGCGAGTCCAGGTTCTTCCAAACCGACATGTTTACCAGAATGTAAGGGTCCTCGGAGGTCGCGTCCGCGGACTCGTCTGGTAGCCGCCAGATGAACCCTGGGCTGGCATCGGCGCCTGCATTTAGTGCGGGACGGCGGGCGTGGAAGTCGGCCATCACCTCACTGTCGGCCGGCCCGAGTGCCTTTGCGATTTTGATTTGCGCCAGATGCCAATAACTCATTCGCGGAATTCCTTTGGTTGGCTGGCTGAACATCAGAAAACAGTTAGAGATGAACCGGCAGTCTTCCCATCGAACCGCACTGGATGGCGGTTTGGCCGAGTCAGCAATCCGGCTGCGCGAAGATGACAGTGCCTCGATGCTCCGAGGTCCGCGCCAAGGCTTGAGTACATGCCAAGCCGCCACGCTACACTAATAGGTCTCCACTGTGGGCGAATCAATCGTCATACGCGGCGCCCGCGTACATAACCTCAAGAACCTGACCCTGGAGTTACCGCACTTCCAACTCACGGTGGTGACGGGCGTCTCC
>SXGR01422468.1_pt1 | contig 16683 bp, 12 predicted proteins | sample 3174711 | NCBI WGS metagenome assembly SXGR01 (sample SAMN11356860, study PRJNA531348) | freshwater metagenome | isolation source: freshwater sample F1-60 | place: China: Fuxian Lake, Yuxi | collected 2017-12-25
CACCGGGTACTCCACGAACTCCCCCGTGCCACGAGCATTACCGGTTCCATCCAACTCAGTTCGCTCAAACTTGATCCCGGTCACCTTGCCATCAACACCCAGGATCTCCACCGGGTTGTGCAGGAAATGCAGATGCAGACGGCGCGAAGCAGTCGACTCCTCCGGCTGTTCTACAAGCCAGTTCGTCAACGTGTTCACCATCGTCTTCACCTGGTTGTTCGTCTTGATCGCCTCATCCGAGGCTTCATCAAACTCGAAGTCTTCCGGGTACAAAATGATGTCGACATCTTTCGAATGCGACAACTCCCGCAACTCAAGTGGGGTGAACTTAATCTGTGCCGGACCCCGACGGCCAAACACATGCACATCAGTCACCGGAGACTTCTTCAACTCCGCATAAACATTCTCCGGAATCTCCGTCACCAACAAATCATCAGCATGCTTCGACAAGACCCGGGCAACATCGAGCGCCACGTTGCCGTTACCCAGCACGGCAATCTCAGTTGCTTCCAACGGCCATTCCCGCGAAACATCCGGATGCCCGTCGTACCAAGAAACAAAGTCAGCGCCGCCAAAGGAGCCATCCAGATCGATACCCGGAATGTTCAACGCCGCATCATCAATCGCGCCGGTAGCAAAAATCACCGCGTCATAATGCTTCCGCAAATCAGCCAACGAGATGTCAACGCCATAGTCGACGTTGCCGAAGAAGCGGATATCGCCTCGATCCAGCACCTTATGCAACGCCTGGATGATGCCTTTGATCCGCGGATGATCCGGCGCCACCCCATACCGAATCAAACCAAACGGCGCCGGATACCGATCAAACAAATCAATACTGACCGACAGCTCACCACTTTTGACCAGATCAGATTTGGTCAAAATATCGGCGGCATACACCCCAGCGGGGCCGGAACCAATCACGGCAACGCGCAGCGGACGGTCAGCGGTATTGCGCTGGAACAGTTCGGTATGGCTAGACAACAGTTCGTTCTCCTTATGAATACGAAGCTCAACGAGCTGCGTGCGCTACTTCGCCGATGGCAACCCGGACGAATTCGGCCGGCGCGAAAGGGCTGATCCGCACCACATCGCCAACCACGACGACGGCGGGCGAGGCGACCCCGACGGCTTCCGCTTGATCAGCGATGCCGCCCAAGGTGCCGATGGTGATCCGCTGGCCGGAACCAAACCCATCTTCGATGATAGCAACCGGGCAGTTTTCGCCCCGTTCCTTTGTGGTCAAGGTCACCGCGGAACGGCGAAGCGTGGCGACGCCCATCAACAGCACCACAGTATGGTCGCTGCCGGGCGGGACGTCGGCCAGATCCTCATGTGCGGAAACGACGGTGAATCCCCGGGCCAGCCCGCGGTGCGTCACGGGGATCCCGGCCGCCGCCGGTACTGAAACCGCCGAGGTCACACCGGGGACGACTTCGACGTCGACGCCGTGTTCCCGGCAGAACTCGGCTTCTTCGCCGCCGCGGCCCAAAACGAACGGATCGCCGCCTTTGAGCCGGACCACCCGCTTTCCGGCCCTCGCCTCCCGGACCAGAATCGCATTGATTTCGTGCTGCGGTACCGGATGGTGCTGCGGGCTCTTGCCCACCTCGATGACCTGCGTATCGGATTCCAGTTGTGCCAACAGTCCGCGCGGTCCGAGGCGATCGGCGACCACCACATCGGCCTGCGCGAGCAGCTTCCGGCCGCGCACCGTGATCAGGTCTTCGGCGCCGGGACCGCCGCCGACCAGGGCAACCGAGCCTTTGCCGGGGCGGTGGCGCCGGACCGGCAACGCTCCGGTCTCCAAGGCCTCGACAATGCCACGCCGGATCGCCAGCGCGCGGCGCGGATCCCCGCCGGCGTTGACTGCAACGGTGACATCGTCCACTTGCGCGACGGCGGGCGTCCAGGCTGAGGAAGCTTCCTGATCGGCCGCGTTCACACACCAGATCCGAGCGGCTTCGGCGTCAACCGCCACCTGGCCGTCTACCTCCGGGAACCCGGTAGCCGTCTGCGCGAACCACATGCCCGCCAAGTCGGCAGTCCGGTAAGCGCGGGCAAGCCAGGTGAGCAGACCGGCGTCGTGCATTCCGTGCAGCTCGGCCGAGACTTCGGGCGCTACTACGGTGAGCGCCGCACCCGCGTCGAGCAGGGCTTTGGCCCTGCGGGTCGCCACCGGGCCACCGCCCACCACCAAGGCTGGGCGGCCCAGCAGGCGGAGCGAAATCGGATACAGATCGCGAGCGGTCATGGACCGACTGTAGTTTTCGCCGGATGGGCGCAACGAACGAGTGTTACGGCCGGGTTCATCCGGAGTCATCCGGCGTCATGAAGGGGCGACACGCGTCCGGCTGAACCAAAACCGGCCCGCCCTCGTCTGAGCAGTAACAGCCATGGCCCGGCAATGGGCCAGTCCGTAGACCGTCAGCAAAGTGATCAGGGGAGTCATCATGACATCAGAGGCAACTGGATCGGGTGAAACGAGTACCAGGCTCTTCCGGGACTACGGCTTCGGCCCGGCTTCGGCACCGTCCCACCGACGGATCGACCAGGCGATATCCGGCTGGGTGGCCAGCACTTCGGCAGCCCCCGCCGTCGAGTTCGGAGAACGCGTCCTCAGCTATGCGGAGCTGGATCGCCGGGCCGCTCTGCTCGCCCAGGAATTGCAGCTGCGGGGCGTGAAGCCCGGTGACCATGTGGGGGTTTTCCTGAGCCGATCCGAACACATGGTGGTGGCGATTCTGGCGGTGCTGAAGTCGGGCGCCGCATACGTCCCGCAAGACGCCCGGATCGCCCCGAACGGGCATCTGGAACACATCGTCGAAACCGCGGAGATCCGCCACGTGCTCACCCTCGCCGAGTACCGGGAAAAGATCCCGGAGACAGCCCGGGCCCTGGACGTCGACGTTTTCTGCAGCGAGATCGCACCGGGCGAAAAGGCCATGGTTCCCCCGGTCTGGCGACCCGGCCCGACCGGTGCAGCCACGGCCGTGGTCATCTTCACCTCGGGCACCACCGGCAAGCCGAACGGGGTCCGGATCAGCCATGCGAATCTGGCCAACATCATCCTGAACCGCCCGGGCAACCTCGGCATCGACTCCGGTATGCGGGTAGGCCAGATCCTCAATATCGCTTTCGACATGGCGGTCTGGGAAATCTTCGGCGCACTCTGCCACGGGGCGTGCCTGGTGATCCGCGGCAAGGACATCCAGGAAACCGCCGAGCGGGTGGACGTGCTGATCGCCACCCCGAGCATCCTGGGCTCGCTCGATGCCGGCCGGTGCCGTCAAGTCAAGGTGGCGGCGGTCGCCGGGGAGCGCTGCCCGAAGGCGGTCGCCGAAACCTGGAGCGAATTTTGCCGGTTTTACAACGGTTGCGGCCCCACCGAAGTGACCATCGTGAACACTTTGGCGCGCTACCTGCCCGGCGATCCGCTCACCATCGGCGCCCCCTTGCCGAACAACACCGTGTACGTGCTCGGCCCGGAACAGCAGCCACTGGAGATCGGGGAAATCGGCGAGATGTGGGCCGGCGGGGCGTGCGTGACTTCCGGATACCTCGGCAACCCGGAGCTGACTGAGCAGCGCTACCGCCCGGATCCCTTCCGTGGCGAAGGACTGATGTTCCGCACCAGGGACTTGGGCCGTTGGACTGAGACCGGACAGTTGGAGGTGCACGGTCGCACCGACGACCAGGTCAAGATCCGCGGCGGATTCCGGGTGGAATTGGACGCGGTCAACACCGCACTGGAACAGGCGCCCGGTTGTCAGCAAGCCGCCGCGATGCGGGTCGACGGCGGAGTCCGCGACGGCGAATTGATCGCCTTCGTCGCCCCGGCCACGGTCTCGGCCGAGGCCGCCAAGCAGGCGGTGGCGGATACCTTGCCGTACTACTGCATCCCGGAGCACGTGTTCACGGTGGACAAGCTGCCCCTGACCGGGCGCGGGAAGGTCGATCGCCGGGCTTTGCTGAGCATGCTGGACGAGCCGCCGGAACCGCAGCTGGCATCGGCACCACCCGAACCGACCGGGCCCGGTGAGCCAATCGAATTGCCCGCACCGCTGCCCTGGTGGAAATCGCTGTGGAAACGGCGCCAACTGATGCACTACAACCGGCTCATCGGGCTCGTGCTGCTGCTCAATGTGCTGCTGGCCCCCTTTGCCTGGGGCGATGCCGCCGCGGTCGGCGTCCTGGTCTTGGCCAACCTCACTGCGGCAGCCCTGATCCGGCAGCAATACGTGGTGAATTTCCTCTTCTGGCTGGCCACGAGCATTCCGGTCACTTGGCCGCTGAAGCTCCGATGGTCCGCTGGGAAGGTCTACCATTTCGGTGGCATCCACGCCGGCGCGGCGATCTCGGCGACCTTTTGGTTCGCCGTCGGCACCCTGTTGGAACCCGGTGTGCTGAGTGCGCTCATCCTCGCTTTGCTGCTCGCGATGGTGTTGACCGCCTGGCCCAGATTGCGGCAGAAACACCACAACCTCTTCGAGCGGGTGCATCGATTCGGCGGTTGGGCGGTACTGCTGCTCGTCGTGCTGCAGCAGGCCGTCACCGTGGCGCAAACCGGCCGCAACCCGTTGCTCGACCCGCGCAGCTGGCTGATCGCCGTCGTCGTGCTGTCCGTGCTGTTGCCGTGGCTGCGGCTGCGCAAAGTTCCGGTGCATCTGGTCCGGCCCTCACGCCATGTCGTGTTGGCCGGCTTCGACTACGGGGTGACCCCGTTCGCCGGCTCTTCGACGGCAATCAGCGTCAATCCGCTCAAAGAGTGGCACCACTTCGCCAATGTCCCGGCACCGGGCAAGACCGGGTTCCGGTTGACCATTTCCCGGGCCGGCGACTTCACCGGCCAGTTGATCGACACCCTGCCGGACAAGGTCTGGGTCAAGGGGATCCCGACGGCGGGCGTGGGGAACATCGACAAACTGTTCCGGAAAGTGCTCTGGGTGGCCACCGGCTCTGGAATCGGACCGTGCCTGCCGCACCTGCTCAGCGGGGAGACCCCCGCGAAACTGGTCTGGTCCACGCGCAATCCGGAACAGACGTACGGCACCGAACTGGTGCAGGAGATTCTGGCGGTACAGCCGGATGCCGTGATTTGGGACACCACCGAACAGGGCAAGCCCGATCTGGTCCGGCTGGCGTACCAGGCCTATCTGGCGTCCGGCGCCGAAGCCGTGATCTGCATTTCGAACAAGTCGACCACCTGGCAGATCGTCGAAGAAATGGAAATCCGGGGCATTCCGGCCTACGGCGCCATCTGGGATTCTTAGAAAGGGACTGCGATGGATTACGAACATCTGCTCCTGGAGCAGGACGGCGCGGTCTTGACCGTGACCGTCAACCGACCCGGGGCAATGAATGCCTTGTCGCAAGAACTCGTGGAGGAGCTCTGGCGGCTTTCCGGCGAGCTGCTCTCGCTCGGCACCGACGGCGTCTGGCCGGTGCGCGGGGTGATCCTGACCGGGGCCGGCGAGAAGGCGTTCGTGGCAGGTGCCGACATCGCCGAAATGGCGGAAATGTCTCCCGCGGAGGGCGAAGCCTACGGGCGGCGCATGCAAGAGGTGACGTTGCGTCTGGAGGGCGTGCCGGTGCCGGTCATCGCAGCGGTCAACGGCTATGCGCTCGGTGGCGGCTGCGAGCTGGCGATGGCCTGCGATCTGATCTATGCCTCAGCGAAGGCGCAGTTCGGCCAACCCGAGGTCAGCTTGGGGTTGGTACCCGGATTCGGCGGCTCGGTGCGGCTGCAGCAGCGGATCGGCATCGGCATGGCCCGGGAGCTGATCTATACCGGCCGGCGCATCGGCGCCACGGAGTCGCATCGGATCGGCCTGGCCAACGCGGTGTTCGACGACCGCCCGGCGCTGCTTGCCGGCGCCCGGGCGACGCTGGACGAAATCACCGGCCGCTCGGCTCCGGCGGTGGCCAATTGCAAAGCGACGATCAATGCAGCGGCCGGGCTGCCGGTACCGGACGGGCTCGACGTCGAGGCCCACAGTTTCAACCTGGCGTTCCGGACCGCGGACATGCGCGAGGGCACCAGGGCCTTTCTGCAGAAACGGCCACCGGTGTTCCCCGGGCACTGACCGCACCGCGCCGGCCGACTCCCGTCCGGGATAGCAAAACAGCTTTCGGATAGCCGGAAACCTGCCTTCCGGCTATCTTGTTGCCAACTTGCTATCCCGGAAGGCGGCTCAGCCGAAGAGCTCGTCCAGCAACGGATTCCGGTACAGCCCTGCCGGATCGTGTTTCGCCAAAGTGGCCACCGCCGATTCCCACTGCGGGAAGGCCGCCGGGATCTGCTGCTTGAGGGCTTTCTGATCAGTCCAGGGACCTTGCGGGGTGTGCGCCCACCGTTTGGCCCACTCCGGCCGGGGCAGTCCCAACGCCGGGTCGAAGCGGTGGAAATAGTCTTCCAACTCCATGTAGAACTCGGCGTTGTCCGGGGTGTCCGGCAAGGTGAGCACATCCAGCCAGACCGCGGTGTCCCAGTCCGGGCGGCCCGGCACCGGAAGCGCCGCGGACAAAGCGGCCGGCTGCGCTCCTGGAATCCCGGTGTCCCGGGGGTCGTCCAGTCCGGTGACCCGGATTTCCAGTCCGCTGTTGATTGGGAACTTGTTCGCGGCCTGGTACTCGGCCAACTTCTGGTTGTAGAACGTGGTGAAATCGTGCACCACGCGCTGCACCTGGTCTCGGCGGGTGATCACCGCGTGGCTTCCGGCGGTGACCCGGAGCGTCGTCGGCTTGACGAAGTGGATGAAGTTCTTGGATTTTCCCCACATGTCACGGGCCCCGGAAAGCGTGAGTCCGGCTTCGGTCGCCGCCAGGATCGCCGCGCAGAACTTCGGTGCTACTTGCGGGTTGCCCTCCACCAGTTCGCCCAGCAACTGCGGCACCGGCGTCGGCAGGTTGTCCGCGAACGGGTAATTGAACGGGGTGACCACTTTGCGGGAGAACCACGGGCGGTTCGGGCTGACTTCCCAGATCTGCACCCAGGGCCGGTCGGTGAAGGCGTACCAGATGATGCCCACCCGGCCGGCGCCGTCGATCAACCGGCTCAATGACCGGGACGTCATCCGGTCCGGATGCGCGAACAGCTCCGAGATATTGATGTCCGTATAGTTGCGGCAGCGCACGTTGTAATCGTCGACCACCTGCAGCGTGACCTCGGTGAGGAACGAACGGCCGAGGTGGGTCAGCAGGGCCGAGCATTCCGGGTCAGTGCGATCGAAGCGCCGCTCCGCATAGGCATTCTGCGTCTCGTCCCAGACGATCGCCTTGACCGAGACCACCAGGTTGCTCAGCGTGCCGAAGCCCTGCCCCGGGTAGCTGGATTCACCGGCCGCCGGCACCGCGGTGCCGTGCCCGTTGATGGCCAGCGCGCCGGCCACCGAAATATCTCCGGGCGCCGGGGCCGCAGTGAGTCCATAGCCTTTGGCGGCCAGATAGGTGAGCAGTTCGAGCATCGAAGCCCCGGCTTGGACGGTGACCAGCCGGTCGCCGGCCAACTGCATTCCGGTCAGGCTTTTCGTGGTGTCCACCAGAATCACCTTGTCGGAGCCCGGAGTTTTGCCGGCCACGGTCAGCGGCGACCAGCTGTGCCGGTAGCCGCGGGCCCGGACCCGGTAGCCCTGGCTGTGGGCCCAATTGACCACCCGGACGACGTCGGCGCTCGACGTCGGCGCGCAGGTCCAGAGGGCGTCGGAGACGATGGCCTCGTCCCAGTTCTTGTAGACCTCGCGGTACAGCGGGATGGTCTTCGGGAAGGCGGCCGGCCCGGCTGCCGCGTTGGCCGGCGCCTCGTATCCGAGGAACACGAACCCGCCGGCTGCGGCGGCCGTGGCGCCGAGGAATCCTCGGCGATTGAGCCCGCCCGCGAGGTTTTCGATGTGCAAATTCTGATTCTTCATGAATGGTCCCCAAACCATGAGGGCAAAAGGTGCTTGCCCGGAATTGATATCGCCGGTAACGGGTTGCGCCGAGTTGGCTCGAGTGCTGGGTCCGGATCGCGCAGATTCCGGACCCAGCACTCGGGTTAAGCAGAATCTGGCCCCTCATCGGAGAGGGGCCAGATTCCGTCAGGTGCTTATGAGCGTGCGGAGGCGCAGAAGCTCAGGATGTCTTTCACGGTCGCCGGAACGTGGAACTTGGTGTCGTTGATCGCGTAGACCGGGAACTGCAAGGCGGTTTCGTAGCTCAGGGCCAAGAACTCGTAAGGATCTTTCGAACCGAGCAACCATGCGGTGTACTGGGCCGAACGGGTGTTGAAAGCCTTCTGGCTGTCGCGACCGTGATCGCTGAAGTTCTTGTTGAGCCAGTCAAGAGTGGCCAGCGGTCCCCGACAGATCGGAATGATCGCCAGCGACTCATCGTGGCTCGGGTACCAGACGCCGTCGCCGGGTTCGCCCGGGCTGGTCGTCGAAGGTGCCGCCTGCGTCTCCGCTGCCGCGGCGGGTGCCAAAGCAAGCCCTCCGGCCAACATCAACGAAATGACGACCACCAAGCTTGAAAGCAATTTTTTCATGTCAATTCCCCAATTGTCGTGTTTTCCCCAAATGAACTCAGGTTCTCCGCGGAGATGAACTTCGAGCTCACCAGGAGGCTAGCATGACGTCGCACAGCAAATTCAAATTCTCAGCTTATTTTCAGCTTAAGTTCATCTTTTTGAGACCATTTTTGATGTTTTAAGATCGTTTTTGCGTCTATCAGATCAGGTTAAGTCGCAGATGCTTGCTTTTGACGCACAGTTTTCTCAGCTTCAATCCAGCTTCCATGAAACTTTCAGTCACTATCAAGGAAGCACCGACCGGGTTCGCGCCTCCTGGACATTCCTCTGGTTCAATGAATTCTGCGATTTCGGAATTCCCAGTTTCAGGGGCATTTCGGATCGATGGAGAGCGCCCGTATCGAAATTCGACAGGCTTTTCCGAGGCCCGGAGGCAAGGCCTCAGCCGGGCAGCAGGCCGCGACCGCGGAGCAGTTTGCGCTCGATCGGGGCGAAGACGGCGAGCTCCACGATGATTCCGACGAAGAGGATCACCAGAATCGCCGCCATCACCATGCCCATATCCGAAAGGTCACGGCCCCGTTGCAGCAACGAACCGAGGCCGAAGCCCAAGGTGCCGCCGATCGCAATGATCTCTGCGGCCATCAAGGACCGCCAGGAAAAGGCCCAGCCCTGTTTCAGCCCGGAAAGATAGCCCGGCAGGGCAGCAGGCAGAATGATCTTGAACGCCATCTCGAGCTTGGAAGCGCCCAGCACCGTGCCCATCGAACGGTACTGCGGCGGCACCTGGTCGATGCCGGAAATCAGCCCGTTGATGATCGACGGAATTGCACCCATCAGCAGGACGAAATACACCGTACCGTCAGAGAGCCCGAACCAGATGATCGCGGCCGGTACCCAGGCGACGCTCGGCAGCACCTGCAAACCGGAGATCAACGGCCCGAAAGCGATCCGCAGCGGCTTGACCTGGGCCAGCAACAGGCCCAGAGCGGTTCCGATCACGGCGCTGACCAGGAATCCGATCAACCCGCGTTGCACCGAGGTCCAAACCGCTTCTTGCAGAGTCCCTTGCGCCCAGAGCTGACCGAAAGTACCGGCCACATCGAGCGGTCCGGGCACCACATCGGCGCGTTTGCCGCTGATCAGCACATAGACCTGCCAAATGCCGATCAGGACCAACACCGCGGCCAGCGGCGCGATGATCCGGATCAAGGTCTTCTTGAGGTTTTTTTGCTGCGCAGTGTCGGTCTGGAGTTTGTCCAGGCCTTCGAGCTCGGCTTCTTTTCCACCGTTCGGCTGCGCTTCAGCGGGCCCGGCAGCCGATTGCGCGGGATCAGTCAGCGTATTAGACATGCCGGCTGATCTCCTGGCGCAGTGCGGCGGTCATCTCGTCGGCCAGCAGCGCAGCCTGCTCCGGCTGCTTTTGCGCATCGTCGATCCGCCATTCCCGGATCACTTTGCCCGGGCGGGAGGAAAGCAGCAGAACCCGCTGGCCCAACCGGACCGCTTCCCGGACGTTGTGCGTGACGAAAACGATGGTGCGGCCGGTGTGCCGCCAAATCCGGGTGAGCTCTTCGTGCAGCAAATCCCTGGTGATCGCATCCAGGGCGGCAAAGGGCTCGTCCATCAACAGGACGTGCTTGTCCTGGGCCAGCGAACGGGCCAAGGCGACGCGTTGCCGCATGCCGCCGGAGAGTTCGTGCGGACGCTTCTTGCCGGCATGCTGCAAGTGCACCAGGGCCAGGAGCGCTTCGGCTTTCGTTTTGCGCTCGGCTTTGGGCACTCCCCGGAGTTCCAAAGCCAATTCGACGTTGCCTTGCGCGGTCAGCCAGGGGAACAGGTTCGCGTCCTGGAACATGAAGGCGACGCCGTCGGAGGGGATCTCCATGGCACCCTTGCTCGGCGCCTCCAGGCCGGCGATCAGGTTGAGCAGCGTCGATGTCCCGCAGCCCGAGGCACCGAGCAAGGCCACGAATTCGCCCTGCCCAAGGGTCAGATCGACGTCTTCCAACACCGTGTTCTGGGATTGGCCGCTGCCGAAGGTTTTGCCGAGCCCGTCCAAGACCACAACCGGCCGCGGCGCTGGCTGATCCGGCGCCGTCGTCGTTCGCGGCGCCGTCGGGGGTTCCGGTGCCGTCGGGGGTTCCGGGGCCAGGGGTTCTGTGGCAGTGGAGGTCACAGTCATTCCTCAACGCTAGGGTTGCGGGCCTGCCCGCTCAATAATCCGGCAACGCGGAGTCATCGGGGTTCATCGGAGGTCACATTCCGCGGACTGGACCGACTCAAAACCGGCACTTTATGAAGCCATCTGCGCGTGATTTCAGGTTTCTCAGGCAACTCAATGCCCATAAAGCAACGGTTTTGCGCAGGGTTTTCAGCTTTGACCGAGGCTTCCGGTGCTGATCGCCGGCTTGTTCCGTTCTTTGAGCACCTCGTTGAGCAGCCGCAGGTCGAAAATCCCGTTGATGTCGGCGTCCTGGGTTACGCCGGCCTTGACGCCGTTGGCGAGCAAAGCGGGGTAGCTGGTGGCGATCGGATCGGCGGTGAAGGTCAGGTTGGCCAGGGCCCGCTGCAGGACTTCGTCCGGCAGGGTGGCGCCGGCAGCTTGTTTGAGCCCGTCATTGACTGCCTTGATCGCCTGATCCTGGTTGGCGGCGAGCCAATCCTGGGTGTTCAATTGTGCGCTGAGCAGGGCTTTGACCGCGGCGGGGTGTTCGTTGAGGAAGGTCTTGTTCACGATCAGGATCGTGGTGGGGAATTGGCCGTCTTTCCATAGGTCCTTTTCGTCCACGAGCACCTTGGCGCCGGCTTGGAGAACCAGTCGGGATGCCCAGGGCTCGGGCAACCAGGCGCCGTCCAGCTTGCCTTCTTGGAAGAGTTTGAGGGTTTGCGCGTTGTCCGTGGGGTTGATCGTGACGTCGTTGCCGCCGTTGGTGGAGACTTTCAACCCGTTGTCCGCGAGCCAGTTGCGCAACGCGACGTCTTGGGTGCCGCCGAGTTGCGGGGTGGCCAGGACTTTGTTTTTCAGGTCCTGGGCGTTGTTGATTTCCGGCTTGACCACCAGCTGCGCTCCCCCGGAGGCTGCCCCGGCGACAATGCTGATCGATGCGCCTTTGGACTTCACGTAGGAGTTGATCGCCGGGTTCGGGCCCAGGTAGGCGGCGTCGATGGCACCGGCGTTGAGCGCTTCGACCGCGGCCGGGCCGGCGTTGAAGACCTGGGTTTTCAGTTCGGTGTTCTTGAGTTCTTTGGCGTAGAAACCCTGTTGCACGCCGACCACGGGCAGCGCGTGCGTGACGTTCCCGAAGTAGCCGAGCTTGAGCTCTTTGAGCTCGTCGGCGGCTTGGGCCGGTTGGTTGCTGCTGTTCGCGGCGATCGTCGCGGTGGCGGCGCCGGCGATGATCACCGCTGCGATGCCGACGGCGATCGAGATTTCCAAAGTGCGGCGCTTTTTGGTCCGGGGTTGCTTCGTCCGCGTTTTATTGTTCCGGGCCGGTTTCTGGCCGGCCACGATCTTGGTGGTCTGGATTTCTTCGGGGGTGTGGTCCGGGGTTTCTGGAGTGTTCGGCATGGTGGCGTCCTTGCTGCGGGTGAGTGGGGCGGGGTTCGGCGGGGTTTCCGCGGGGTTTTAGGTGACTTCGCGCGGGCGCATCAGCGCATTCGACATCGCCGTTCCGGGGCCGCCGCGGAAGCCGCTACTGAAGCCGCTACGGGCAAGGTTTTGCTGACCATGCGTCAACGGTAGTTTTGCTTTGGGCCCGGCTCAATGGCACGGAAATAGGGGGTCATTCGGGGTAATCCGAGGTCACATTCCGGGGCTGGTTCTTTGGCATCTTCTGAGGCTTGGGGTTATCCACAATTTCGCAAAAGGGCTTCATTCTGCGGATTTTCGCGGTTACTGTGGACAACCATAGTCAGGCTCATTGGGGAATGGTCAGGAGTGACCCTTGGTATTGACGAAGGTTTTCATTGCACGTTTCACTGCGGCAGCAGCGTTGCTGCTCGGGGTGAGTGCTTGTACGGGCGGCGGTGCTGCGCCGAGCAGTTCGGCCGGCTCGCCGAGCGCATCGGCCTCAAGCAGTTCGGCCAGCCCGACGCCGACCGCGGCCTACAAGCCTGCGGACGCCAACGGACCGGCCGAGAACGTGCCCAAGCCGGAGAAGCCCGCATTGGCGGACGAGTTCTCGGAGCAGGGGCTTGATGCGTTTACACGGTATTGGTACGCGGCGTACAACTACATGCAAGAAACCGGGGATGTCTCGTTGGTTCAGGCGGTTACTGAGCAATCATGCGCAAGGTGCAACAACGTGTTCCGGGATGTACCTGCTTGGTATCAAAAAGGCGGCTGGATAGCTGGCGGCCTCATGACCGTTGATGCCACAAAGGTCTCTTTCGTAACAGCTTCGAATGGCGCCTATCAGGTGCTGATTCAATACGGAATCGCATCGGGACAGTACATCAGAAACGACAAAACACTTGCGGACCCAATCGAAGAGGAAGTAGCTAACGGCGACGTCCTCAATGCGACGCACGCCAACGGGCTCTGGGTGGTAACGGACATTGGTATTGCGGGATGACAATGACGACATCGCCAAGGCAACGGATAACGACATCGATCTCCGCGCTCATCCTCGTTTTCCTAATCGCGGCCCAGGGAAATCCAGCCATCGCAAATGACCAAGGTGAGTCAGGATCACGATGGACTAAGAACAACGGCGGAGTTGGTACATTCATCCAAGTTCCTGGAAACGACGGTTGGACATCCGGTTCCACCATCACTCCCAAAGACTCGCAGGTCTACAAGTACACCCAGGAGTGCATCACCGGTGGCCAAGACAACAGCAACTTTGACGGTGCATACTGTGCAGCAATCTCCGCTTCACAGTGCACCGATGGTGAGAACGGTCAGATGGTGCAGTGGTATGCCGCGCTAAAAGGCTTTGAGCCTCCGGATTGGCAGCGCGCTGGCAGCCCGACTTGCGTCTACGACCAGAAACCCGTCGACATCTTGGAACAAATCGCCGCTCAGATCCAGACTGCTTTCCAGCAGCAGCCAATCAACGCTGGCACTCTGGTTTCGCAGCCCGGGCTGGACACGCTCAAGGGTGCGCAGACCAACTTCGTGGTTGAGACGCTGCCGCAGACGTTCGACATTACGTTGCTCGGGCAAAGAGTCCGAATCAATGCCACCCCGGTTGCCTACACCTTCGACTACGGCGACGGCACCAAGCTGGGCCCAACGGTAGCCGCAGGCATTACGTTGAGCGGTGACAACGTCGGTCAAAAGACCCCGACCTCACATGCCTATCAAGACACCCTGGATTACAACGCTCGAGTCACTACGACCTTCAACGGAACCTACAGCGTCAACGGCAGCCCAGCGGTCGCAATCCCCGGCCAAGGCAACTTCGCCACCAACACCGTGACGCTCAGAGTCTGGCGCAGCACCACCAAATGGGTCGACCAAAACTGCCTACAAAACCCCACCGGCTGGGCCTGCCCAGCAGATCAAAATATGAGATAGCCCGAACGATAATGCGCATGCACTACGCAGGCCAGGAGACCGAACTCAGTTCATGAGCGTCAACATCACCATCCGGAACGTTCCCGACGAAGATAGAGACGTCTTCGCTTCACGGGCATCTCAATCTGGAAAATCACTTCAGGAATTCCTGACCGGAGAGCTCAACCGTCATGCGTCTACACCAAGCACGATTGATTTCATCCGAGGTCTCGAACTGCAAGTTGAGCTTGATGGCGACTATCTCACGCATGACAACGTCATGAACGCAAAAGACGCAGACAGGCGTTGAAGCGTCCAGTGATCGATGCCTCAGCCGAAGTTAAATGCCCCAGCACTGACCACAGATAAAAGGCTAGCGTTAGTTGCCGAGCGCTTCATAAGCGTGCGCTGCCTAGGGAACCCGGCTCCGGCAGCTTAGCTGAACCGATAGACACCGATTTGGTCATTGAACAGCACGGCAACCCCCGATTTCGATCGCACACTCACTCACACGCGGATCGACAAAATGCTAGACGCTAAGGTTGCTATATGCCGAGGTCATCGTTGGAAGACGACTCATTTGATAGACATCTGAGACAAGAGGCCATGGAGTGGCTTCGTATTCAAACTGAAGGGGGTCACCGACCGCTAAGCAACCACGACCTCAGCAAGTTTGAATTTCGGGGACAACCTTTCCGGCTTAAAGCGACGCAAACCGGCATCTGGAAACCCAGACAGCTGACTGCTGCATTATCGATCGTCACGGTCTATCGGAAGCCTGGAGTAAGCCGTCCGTACGAAGATTCACCTGCAGCGGACGGACTGTACCGTTATGCATGGCGAGGCGAAGACTTTGGACACTCAGATAACAAGGCTCTCCGAACCGCAATGGAACAGCAAAAACCCTTGATTTGGTTTCAGGGAGTAGGCAGTGATCCGTCGGTTTTTCTTCCTATTTTTCCAGTTTTTTTGATCAACGAAGAACCTATGCAGCGACAGTTTGTCGTGGATCTCGTTGATAAATTTGAGCAACCAGATAGCCCCTTTGAAGAGGCCATCAAACGTTACCGCCAGGTGCTGACCAGGCAACGTCTTCACCAGCCAATCTTTCGGTCAATGGTGCTTGCCGCATACCAGTCTCGCTGCGCAGTCTGCTCGCTCAAACAGGCTTCCCTTCTCGATGCAGCCCATATAATCCCGGACAATGAAGCCGATGGCATCGCCTCGGTAAGTAACGGACTCGCGCTTTGCAAGCTCCATCACGCAGCCTTTGATAACCAGATTCTTGGAATCACGCCAGACTATGTGGTCAGAATTCGGGAAGAGATTCTCCACGAAGCCGGTGGTTCGATGCTCCGACATGGACTCCAAAACTATGAAGGACAGAAGCTCCTGACGATCCCCAAATCGACACACAAAAGGCCTGACCAACAACTCTTGCATCGAGCCTATGAAAAGTTTTTGAGCTCACAATCAAGCTAAGAACCCTTAAATCACATACCGCTCATCTTCCGAATCTCCGGGATGCTCGCCGACCATCCCGGCGGCCAGCGTGTTCCCGTCCACCGGGTCGATCACCAGGAACGCCCCGGTCCGGCGATGCGCGGCATACGGCTCCAGGGGCAGCGCCGAGGCCAGCCGCAGCTGCACCGAGCCGATGTCGTTCAGTTCCAGCGAGGAGGCCGGCTCCAGCTCGAACGAATCCAGGTCCAACTTCCCGTTGATCGCCCGCACCAACGCCTGGACCGTGCGGGTCCCGTGCTTCACCAGCACCTTAGACCCTTCGCGCAACGGTTTCGGCGAAAGCCAGCTCAATGACGAGTACAGATCCTGCGAAGGTTCCCGCACCGTCCCGGCCGCTGCGATCAATTCACCGCGCGCCACATCCAATTCGTCAGCCAACCGCAGCACCACGGACTGCGGTGCAGCCGCCGAAGCCAAAGCAACCCCGCCGGGCCCGTCGATCCCCGCCACCGTGGTTGACCGCCCGGTCGGCAGCAGCGTCACCGCATCGCCCACCGCCACCGCGCCCGAAGCAATCTGCCCGGCATAGCCGCGGTAATCCCGGAACTCGTCCGCGGACAAGCCCGGGGCAAGCCCGCCCTGCGGCCGCAACACCAACTGAACCGGAAACCGGAATGGCTCCGCGCTGCCGCTCAAACCAGTGGAACCGGTCGAATCTGGCGTAGCCGCCACGGACTCCAAATCATCGGTCGACGGCAGCGATTCCAGCACGCCCAGCAAGGATGGCCCGCGGTACCAGGATGTCCGTTCGGACAGGTCCACCACATTGTCGCCGGCCAGCGCAGACACCGGCACCACCACGGGCGCCGCCAACCCAATCGACTCGGCCACCGCGGCGACATCCAAAGAAATCGCCGAAAACACCGACTCGGAAAACTCGACCAAATCGATCTTGTTCACCGCCACCACGACATGCGGCACACGCAGCAAATGCAGCACCGACAGATGCCGCCGGGTCTGCTCCAGCACGCCCTTGCGCGCATCGATCAACACCACCACCGCATCCGCTGTGGAAGCCCCGGTCACCGTGTTCTTCGTGTACTGCACGTGCCCCGGGCAGTCCGCCAAAATGAACGACCGCCGGTTGGTCGCGAAATACCGGTACGCCACATCGATCGTGATGCCCTGCTCCCGGTCGGCCCGCAGCCCG
>SXGR01465110.1_pt1 | contig 16683 bp, 12 predicted proteins | sample 3174711 | NCBI WGS metagenome assembly SXGR01 (sample SAMN11356860, study PRJNA531348) | freshwater metagenome | isolation source: freshwater sample F1-60 | place: China: Fuxian Lake, Yuxi | collected 2017-12-25
GACACCGCGCAGAAAGGTACGCCGGTGCAAAGCCTTTTTGGTAATAATCATAAAGCCGTCCTCATTTGAAATGGGGTGCTGTTGACAATCGCGAGAATCATCGCCGAAAAACGCAACTCACTGTCCTGCGCTGAGCGCACTATCTCGCGCACAGCCGGACCATCGTAGTACTCAAGCCCGCGACCGAGCGCGTAGGTCAGCAATTTCTCGCTCATGGTGCCGATGAATGCGTCAGGGCTCTGCAACAGGGCGGCGCGGAGTCCGCTCACACCCGCAAACGGCTGACTGCCCGGCAAATTGCCCGACACGTCTATCTGCAGGTGATCAGCATTGTCGCTGCGCCAGCGGCCGATGGCATCGAAGTTTTCCAGCGTCAACCCGATCGGGTCCATCACATTGTGACAGGTTGCACACACCGGATTCGCGCGATGCTGCGCCATGCGTTCACGCATGGTCAGCACTTTTACTTCGGTTTCACTCTCACCCAATGCCGGCACATCTGGCGGTGGCGGTGGTGGTGGAATGCCCAGAATATTTTCAAGCACCCATTTGCCACGCAGCACGGGCGAAGTGCGATTGGCATAGGAGGTTACAGTGAGGATACTGCCATGGCCGAGCAATCCACTGCGTTGACTTTCTGCTGGCAGGCTCACCTGACGGAAATGATCTCCAAACACATTTCGTATGCCATAGTGTTTTGCGAGGCGCTCATTCAGAAACGTGTACTCTGCAGACAGCAATTCCAGCACGCTCCTGTCGTCCTGCATGATGTGACCGAACAACATTTCGGTTTCTCGGCGCATTGACTGGCGCAGATTGTCGTCGAAATCCGGGAACAAACGCGTATTGGGTTCTACGCTGTCCAGATTGCGCAGGTACAGCCACTGGTTGGCGAAACTGGTTACGAGCGCGCTGGCACGCGCATCTTTGAGCATGCGGTTGACCTGTGACGAGAGAATCTGCGGATCGCGCAATGCGCCTTGCTCGGCGAGGGTGAGCAGCTCTTCATCCGGAATGCTGCTCCATAGAAAGAATGAGAGGCGGGAAGCCAGTTCGAAGTCACTGATCTTGTATACCTCTCCTGCTGCCAGGTCCGCTGGCTCCCGTTCGACCTTGAACAGGAACTCCGGACTCACCAGCATTGCACGCAAGACAGTTTCGATGCCTGCTTCAAATCCGCCGGTGAGAGCGGTGTTATTGTAGTGTGCTGTCAGTGCAGCCAGATCATCCTGATCCATATTCCGGCGATAGGCCTGCCGCGCCAGGTTGCTGATAATCTGCTGTGCACAGGCTGACTCTTCTGCCACATCTGCGGGCTTGCAAACAAAGATTTTGTTGCGACTCGGCGTGTCGGAAATGCCACTGTTGTCATAGGGTCCTGCAATCGATACTGAATGCACTGCAGGTTGAGTACGCGGATGCCGGTCTCGATTGAAATGCGCTATATAGGGTTGGCGCGTGGATTCAAGCAGCGCGCCATTCTTGCGGAGGAAGGTCACACCAACCTTGTGTGCGCCAGCTGTGACGGGAATCCCGACTTCCAGGCCAGTGCCTGCGCTCTCATCTGAATAATAGAAAGTGGCGAAGCGTTCGGAGCGTTGTGGAGTCACCTCGAACAAGCCAACCCGCTCGCCATCCAAAGTGATCTCCAGCTCATGCGGTTCTGTGAGCCCCTCGATGTTTTCATTGCGATCACGGGCCAGGCGCACATCAATGTTGTAAACACCATCCAGCGGAAAGTTGTAATCAAACGCAGTCCCACCGCGCGTACCGAAAGGCAGACCCTCGAAATGTTCTTCCTGGGTCAGATCTGCTGCCAGCAGTTCCACGTGACTCAAGGGACTTGGCAATGGCGCGCCGACAGCCAGACGACTGATCTTCTGGGCGGCTGCTAGATAACGCTCCATGAGAGTGGGCGACAAATCAGTGACGTTGACATTGTCAAAGCCGAAGCTGGCATTATCCAGCGGCAACATGCCCGACACGCCGAGTTCCAGCGCCAGCAGGTCGCGGATGGCGTTGCGGTATTCCGTGCGATTCAGCCGGCTGAGTGCGGGCGTGCGGCCCGCGTTGGGTGCTGCTGCCGCCTGGTTATCGAGACTCTCTTCCAGAAATGCCACCAACCCTTCCATGCTGGCAGCATCCGGGCGGGGCAATCCGGTTGGCGGCATGGCATTGGCGCGCAGCTTGCGCAGCACCCGCTCCCACACATCGGCATGAGCGCTGGCATCAGCGACAGACAGTTGTTCCAGAACCAGACCACCGGTATTCAGCGCTTCACTGTGGCAAACCACACAGTATTGATCCACCAGCGCCTGGGGATTGGCTGCTGCGTTGGAGACTCTCGCTATCGGATCAGTGACAGGCAGGTTGGGATTGTCCGCCACAGTTGAGCGATCTTGTTCGATTGATTCCGGCAGGAAGAAGATGCCCAAACCGACAGCTACAGCAAAGGCGCCTGCGCCAGAGACCAGCGTTGACTTCTTCATGGGACGCATCACCTTGTTCTTGATTTTATTCTTGTTCTTGTTCTTCCAGCGGCTCATGCGGATTGCGCTAGCGCTTTAACAGATGTTCGCACGAATCCCTGTGTGTACTGCGAGATCCAAAGTAATCCCGGGCAATGGCACTGTCAAGGCAATCTCTGCTCCGGCGGGCCGCCCAAACGCAGCATTGACCCGGCCTCGCGCGACCGCTAGTCTGGCGCGCAGTCACCCCCACCACCAGAGGAGCCACTAATGCGCACCGTCAATCCAGTCCTTCCCCGGGTACTTTGCTTTATTCTTGCATGCGGTTTAGCTAGCACCGCAGTTCACGCTGACACTATCAGCAATGTAGTTTATGGTCACAAGGACGGCATGGCGCTGGTGATGGATGTGTATCAGCCTGCTGGCAATGCCAATGGTGCAGGTGTCGCGTACATGATCAGCGGTGGCTGGATGTCCAGTCTTGGCATGCAACAGGCCTACGAATCCATGTTCGTGCCTCTGGTCGAGGCTGGCTACAGCGTTTTCGCAGTACGCCATGGCAGCAGCCCGCGCTATTTCGTACCTGAGGCCTGGAGCGATGTGTCGCAGGCATTCCAGTTTATCGGCGATCACGCCAGTGAATACGGCGTGGACCCGGAGCGGATTGGCGTGTCTGGTATCAGCGCCGGCGGCCATCTGTCGCTCATGCTGGGTTTATACTCGGATGAGAAAACGAAACACCGTCCTGCCGCTGTCGTCGCCTATATGCCGCCCGTGGATATCCGTGGACTGGCTGGTCCCAATGATAATTTTCCCGCATTGAATTTCGATCCCGCACTGGCTCCTGCGATCTCCCCGATTGACTTCGTCAGCGCCGATGACCCAGCCACCCTGCTCGTGCATGGCAATGCCGATGAACTCGTTCCCATAGCCAACAGTGAACGCATGCATTCAGCACTGAAAGCAGCGGGCATCGAGACGGAATTTGTCGTGATCGAAGGTGCGCCACACGGTTTGTTTACCGGTGAAGGTGGTGATCTCGCAGCGAATTCCCTGATCGGCTGGTTTAATCAGTACCTGCTCTGATACCGGGATCTGAATAAAAGGGGTCAGATTTTTTTAGCTTCAGAAAAAATTAATCTGACTCCATAGAGTCCAACGCCATTTGGTTCAACCCAATTTAGCCCAGCTAGCGCTCAATAGATTACTGCAGGAACTGAATACCCATGCTCAATCTTGTACTCATCATTGTTGTGCTGTTTGCCACGCTGGCGATTATTGTCACGTTTCTGGAAAAGCGCGGTACAGAAGCCTCACCAGAAAAATTACAGCGACTCAGCCGCTGGATTCTGCCGTTGGTTGCGATTGCACTGGTGGTGCAAGGGCTCCAATATTTTCTAGGGTAAGACTGCTCTGGACATATAAGCGCTCGATTGAATGCAGCCGTCCAGATCCTCGACTCTTGATGATTCCAGATTGAAATAAATTTCTCGCACGCAGAGTGATACGTGAATTTTTCGTTCGGAATGTCTGTCATAATAGGCACTCCTTTCTCAGCTCTGCTTTCTCAGGACCTCCATTAATGACAGACACCGGCAGAGCCTGGCTGCAGATACATTTCTGTGTGTTTCTGTGGGGATTCACTGCAATTCTCGGCAAGCTGATCACCATACCCGCCGTGCCACTTGTGTTATGGCGCATGTTGCTCGTGGCTGCGATGTTGCTCTGTGTGCCCAGGGTCTGGCGCGGTCTGGCCAGATTGTCATACCGACATATGGCCGCATTCTGCGGAGTTGGGATAATGGTCGGGCTGCATTGGTTGACGTTCTATGGTGCGATCAAACTCGCCAACGCTTCGGTGGCCGCTACCTGCATGGCCACAGTGCCGGTATTTCTCTGCTTGATAGAACCGCTGGTAACCGGGCGCAAATTCTTCTTGAAAGAACTCGCTCTGGGCTTGTTGGTGCTGCCGGGGATCGCACTGGTGGTTGGCGGCACGCCGGACAACATGAATGCGGGAATCGCAGTGGGCATCGTCTCCGCGTTGTTTGTCTCGATATTCAGTTCCTATAACAAGCGTCTTGTGCTGCGGACTGACTCGCTGACAGCTACCGCGCTCGAAATGCTGAGTGGCGGATTGTTCGTGCTGCTGATAGCCAATATCTACGGCTTTCTGCCAGCACAACTTGCCAGCAGTGCCGCTTTTTTCCCTGAGCCTTCCACTCTGTTTGATCTGCCGCCACCGGTTGACTTGTTCTGGCTTGGCGTGTTGGCTGTGGCCTGCACACTGCTGCCCTTCGCACTTTCACTGATAGCCTTGCGGCACCTGTCTGCCTACGCCAGTGCACTGGCGGTGAACATGGAACCGATCTACGCGATCGTGCTCGCTATGCTTATTTTTCAGGAACAACGGGAATTGCAGGCAAGTTTCTATCTGGGAGCAGGCATTATTCTGGTGGTGGTATTTATTTATCCTTTCATCAGCAGGACGCAAAAGTCGGTAGTCACTGCCTAGTTGTGCGCATGGGCCCGGATAGATTTTCTTGAAAATAAATGGGTGCGATGTGAGGTTCTCTCTGCTTGTTCTGGACAATATGGAGAAGCGTGTTGCGAAGAATATTAACAAACACAGGTGTTGCATTTGAATAGCGCGATTGACAGTGTCGAGTTCCCCCGTGCCTAAAACCTATCACCCACAACGCAAGTCTCCGGAACAGGAGAGCCATTAACGTACAAATTGCCCTTCGCGAATACTTTCTGGTTTGATCGAATGTAACTTGCTGTTGCTCATAACTGGCGTCAGGTTAGCATCGTTTACCCGAGTTATGACTAACACTCCTAACATGGAATCGAGGTACAGGGTGACGTCAACCATCTGAGACAAGAGTACGCCAACAAGACCTGGCCGCACTTCGCTTAGCTCTCCATGTCCCTCGTCATCGTGCGACGTGCCAGCAAGAACAGCAGACACGACGGCAGGCCGAACAGTGATGACCAGAACAAGGCTTGCCGCACGCCGACGGCGGCGGCGGGAGCGCAGCCTTCGAGCTGGAAACGAGACTCCTTGCACGCGTCGAGGGTTTGGCCGATCACGTCGAGTTGGCCCTGAGCGACGAAGTCACTGAAGTAGCCGACGAGCATAGGGCCAAAGCCCAGGCCGATGAAGTTGATGATGAACAGCACGATCGCGGCCGCGGTGGCGCGCATGTGCGGCTGCACCAACCCCTGTGTCGCCGAATAGACTGGCCCGTACCAGAAGTAGGTTAAAAGGTAGGGGATGATCAGCAGGACGAAGGAGAGCCTGGCGCTATCGACGCTCATCGCCGCCATATAGACGGGTACCGACAGCAACACAGCCAGCGCCGGAGCGATCAAGGTATCGCGGACGTCCTTCCTGGCGGTCTTGTCGGCGATCCAGCCGCCGATCAGGGTGCTCATCGTGCCGAAGACGCCGACCAGCAGGCCGAGCACCCAGCCCAACAGGCCGCGGTCACCCAGGCCGAACTGGGCCGCAAGTTCACTGACCTCCGCGCCGTGGTTGCGCAGGAAGAATTGGGTGTGAAAGCTGGCCTGGCCGTAGCTGATAAAAGCCTTCAAGGACGCGGCGATGGCGATCAGCAGAAAGCACGGCTTGCTCCACAGGACCGCGATGACTTTCCAGACCGTGGTCTTGTTGGCAGCGTCGCGGATGCGAGTGGCCTCCTGGGAAAGTTTTACGCGCGCTTCCTTGATCGTGAAGAAGACGATGACGGCCAGAATCAGGCCAGGGACACCGGCCACCAGAAAGGCGGCCCGCCAGCCGAGCGCGTCAGCGATCATCCCGCCCATCGCCAGGCCGATGAACGAGCCGATCGGCACACCCATTGAGTAGAAAGCCAATGCCGAGGCCCGCTTTTCCTTCGGTACATAGTCGGCGATCAGTGAGTGTGCAGGTGGCGTGCCGCCCGCTTCGCCTACACCGACGCCGATGCGACAGATCATCAGCTGTATATAGTTAGTGACCCCGCCTGACAGCGTGGTGAAGCCACTCCAGACAGCGAGGGCACCGGCGATGATAAACGAGCGGTTCTTTCGCTCGGCAAGGCGCGCTATCGGGATACCCAGGAAGGTGTAGAGGAAAGCGAACGCGGTCCCGGCCAGAAGACCGAACTGACCGTCGCTGATCTTCAATTCCAGCTTGATGTCCTCGGCCAGGATGTTGAGCACCTGCCTGTCAAGGAAGTTGAAGATGTAAACGATTGTCAGGACAACGAGCGCATAACGCACGTATCCCGGGCTGAAGGTCTGGACCGCCGCCACCGTCGGTGGCTGGGTGCCGGAATCTTCTGGCGAGGTGATATTCGTCATCTGGGCCAACTCCCCGGCTTTGCTTTTTTTATTATTGGCGGGACCATGCCACAATCAAAGGATCAAGGCCAGAGACTTTGGTCAGCGCGTCTGTGTGTCCCTCTTCAACATTATTCATCTTGAATAGTGCTCTGCCTACTCCCCGTATTCACTCCACATCTTGATTAATCAAATTCACATGGTGTCTGTTCTCTCCAGCAGTGCTAAATAAGAGGGCTGGCATAGTCACCGATTCATTCTCATTTAGCCAAACAAGGTACAATTGTTAGAGAAAAGACTCTCTCAGCTGGGAAGAAATTTGTGTCAGGCGAGGAAACTCAGCAGCGAATCATGTTCCATTATGAAGCTGAGAACATCATAGATACGGCGTTAGACTATTTGTTAATGCCAGGGGGTTCAAGCCAAATTCGATGAGCGCAACAAAGGCAAATTCTATTCTCGAGGACATCATATCCTCTATTGCGATTGGTCAAATCATTCCTGCATCAACCTGTATCGCCGCTGTAACTTGCTCGTTGCAAGAGCGAGAGCAAGCGCAAGAACCAGGATCAGGGTACTGGAAGGCTCTGATACACTTGAGACTTGCTGCGTTGAATCGATAGAGATTTGCAGAAATCCGGAATCGGACCCACCAGCACTGCCAGGATTCAACGAAAAAGTGCCAGTGATGCTCGACAGTACCCCGGTAAACAAAACACTGCCGTAAGCGGAAAGCGGACCGCTGAAGGTCGCGGGAAACTGATCTCGTACACTGCCATTATTGAGTGAAAACTCACTGTTACCTGCTGTCTGTGACAACGTCGCTGACGTTGTTCCCGAAAAATCCCACCGCAAAACATCGAGATTGAAAAAGTGTAAAGTGGGATTAACCACGGCCTGACTGAAGGTCAATGCGAATGTGCCGCTCCCATTGGGAAAGGTATACAGGTAAGACAAGGCGTCAACATTGTTTCTTGCCGGAGAAAAATTGGCAGAACTGAAAAGCGATGACGTGTTGTTGAAATTTGATGGAGCTCCTACAAACCGCAGGTCAGTGGAGCCACTGTTGACCACATTCCAGTTAAAGGAGACACCGTCAAGGTTGCCGCTGACCGAGGAGCTGTTGCCACCAAAGGAGTTGAATTCTGCAAATTTGATTGGGTCGGCCTTCACTAAAGGGACGAACATGAACGCCAAGGCAGAGAGTGAAAATAAAGCCACTGCTTTTATGCGCCAGAGCGCGCTCGCCGTGTGAACTAAAGCGCTGAGAAATTGAGTGAGTGTTTGCATAAAACCTTCGGATCGAAAAATGTCTCTTGGAAACGCAGTTTTTGTGCCAGTATAAAAAGCGCAAACAAATCAGGAAGTTGAAAAACCAACATCTTCAAAGTGTAAAAATCTTCGACATCCCGCTGAACAAATCGATCGCAACTGGCAATTCGATGCTGCACAAGCAGGGAGAAATCGAGCCAAGCTAGACAGTTAGTGGGCACTGCTTAAATGGCATTTCCTCGGGCCTTTCTGCATATTGAGTTTACGCAGACGCCCAAATCCAAACAATCCAAGCCCAAGCAATACCAAACCACTGGGCTCCGGCACCGAGGCGGACCCGTAACTGATCACGATATTGTCAATGGCGTAGTCCGAGCCACCGTTATAGTCGCTGACAATATTGAAGATGAACATACCAATATTTTGCAAGCCGGCCATACCGGTCAAGTCAATGGTTTGCCAGCTGTTACTGGACGTTGTGAACGCCGTGTTGGTGGGGTCAATACCAATGCGAAAGCCAGATCCATTCAATCCACCTGTGCCGACCGAATAGCCCGGACCAGATGAGCTACCGAGCAAATTAATGATGTCCATCGATACTAAACTGAACAAGCCCAAATCGGTGCGCGCCAGGGTTCCGGCTGCTCCGAATACGTTATATGGATTCGCATCGACGATAAAAACATTGCTACTTCCGCTCCAAGGTGGCCCCAATGACAATTGCGCATCACCCCCTCCGGGATTGTCGTAAACGAACTGCCCGCTACTGCCCACTGTGCGCGGTGTATTGTTAAGAGCCGTCGGCAAATTGTTGAAATTGATGGTCTCAAAAATCGGGTCAGCGTAGCTAAGCGAGGAAGTCAGCATCAGCAACGCAAGGCTATATAGGGTTCTCATTCTTGTGCCTCAAAAATAATTACTGGAAGCGAGCCTCGGGATTTTTGCAATTTGTATGCCATTGAATTTTCGTGAACCTAATCAGGCAGTTGCGAATCCGCATTGAATAGACTGTAAATATTTTTGACACTCAGTCACGAAATCGACGAGGCGCGTAAAAAACATTGTCACTTAGAAGCGTAATTAACCGGCCAAATTTCATAGATCTCGAATAGACAGGTTTCATTGAATTGCGGAAAAATATATTCGTCGCAGATTTATTAAATATTCCCAAAAGCCACATCCATCATTTCACCGTAAGTCTTGTAATAGCGATCCTGCATATACAACTCGCGGATGAACAGATATGCATCCCGCTGATTAATTCATCGAGAAGCAAGTAAGGGTCAGTCATGGGACACCCACTTATTGAAGAGAAGGAATTCGATCAGTTAGCTAAAAGAATTTGTGGATGTACCATATCTCTATATCTCTAAAAGCATCTAAAAGAGCGAAGGCACTTTTTATAGGCTGTTAGCCCGACCAGACGGAGGATGTTTATGCGTGGCCCAAGTGAAAGCGCTGCTCGGGACGTGGCGCGTAACGGTCTGCTCGTTTTCTTCCTGCTTACCTTTGCCTGCACGTGGATTGCATGGCTGGCATCGGCAGAGTTGGCGACGCCAGGCGATACCGGGCTCTTCGGTCTTGGTGGTCCTGTCTTCCTGTTGGGGGTCTTCGCACCGGCGGTCGTGGCCCTCGCGCTGACTCTGTACGATGAAGGTGGCGCGGGGGTTGCGCGACTGCTGGTACGGATTGGCAGGTGGCAGGTCGGCGCGCGCTGGTATCTGTTCGCGATCGGATATATGGCAGCCACCATGCTCCTCGCCGCCCTTATACACCGATTGGTCATGGGCGAGTGGCCGACCTTCGGCGACACTCCCTTGCTCCTGATGCTCGGTGGAATACTGGTTTCGACCTTGGCGCAAGCCGGCGAGGAGGTGGGATGGAGGGGATATGCATTGCCGCGCCTCGCTACTCATCTGGGTCTCGGCGGCGCCAGCATAGTCCTCGGCGTCATCTGGGCGCTTTGGCACCTGCCTCTCTTCTTCCTGGACGGCAGTGGCAGTGACGGCCAATCGTTCCCGATCTACTTGCTGCACGTGACCGCGCTGTCAGTGACGATGTCCTGGCTGTACTGGAAGACCGACGGCAGTCTTCTGCTTGTGATGCTGATGCACTCCTCCGTGAACAACACGACCGGTATCGTTCCCGCGACCGTTGCTAATGCTGTGGACCCTCTGTCGTTCGAAGGCTCATTTGTCGCCTGGACGATTGTCGGAGTAGCTTGGGCGATCGCCGCCCTGTTGCTGTCCCGAATGCGTGGTGCGGACATCGGCGCGATAATCGGCTCAGGGTCACGCGATTCTCAGCTTGGCAAGCCAGTCTTGTGACAATTGGCTCTCGTGATCCTCGGACTGAAGAGATCCGTTTGCCTGGCGGAAAGTTAGCTAAAAGAATTTTGTGGGTGTCCCATATCCCACGCCCATATCCCACGATCTTATGTCATCAAGGGTCGCCCGGTTCAAAGATTCCAGTGGATCGCTTGCCTCGACGCCTTCGGCAGCGACGCTCGCGAAAAGCAACATGACCGAAGTCACGAGCACTGCAATCGCGTGCGCCACCGAATTGACATGGAACAGATGTGATTGCCATTTGTGTTGCGGTGTGCAGGATTTCAAACAGGTTTCCATAATGGTCATCCAAACTTTGCTAATTAGTAGGACAGACAAGTCTGTCCATTTTCGTGCCAAAAAAATTTATCTGCTGCTCTCTCCGATCACGGCGTGCAAGGTTTTGAGGCCCTGCTGCAGCGGCCATACCGCGCCATAGACTTCAGACAGCGCCAGCGCACCCGCCATGATCACGTTGTAATGCTTGCCGAGTTGCACCGGATTGAGTGCGCTGTACTTCGCCGGGTCAGATGCCACCAGTGCCTTGCTCAACTCGGTCAGGCGATCATCAATAAATTCGTACAAAGCAACTCCTTCTTTGCGCAGCGGACTGCAACAGTCCGGCACTTCGGAGGCAATATTCATGAAGGCACAACCACGAAATTCTGTCTCGATCATCATCTCTTCCATGGCCCGCATGGGAGCCAGGAACTTATTCAATGGCGTGCGCGCATTGGCAATACTCTGTTCGATAAAGCTCATTGCCTGATGCCGGGATTGCTTCAGGTACTCGCAACACAGGTCATCCTTGCTCTTGAAATGGCTGTAAAAGGTTGCCTTTGCTACTCCGGACTTCGAGATGACCTCATTGATTCCAGTGGCGCGGTAGCCCTGGTTGAAAAACAGGTCCGAAGCCACTTCGACAATACGCTCAGCGGGAGTTCCAGTCGGAATATCGCGTGTGGTTGCAGGCATGATGGTTTTTCCTGTTCGCACTGATGAATTGCGCTCTGGTGACCCTCATAAAAGTAGTCACTCTTGCAAGTATGGTCGGCACTTTACGCCGAACAGACAAGTCTGTCTAGATCTTTTTTGTAACAAGTGCCGATTTCATCCGTCAATCACATGGCTGACAAATCCGGGATACCTCTGCTACGGCGTGGATATTTACTGGACTTGATAATCCCCGCAATTGCGCCTATCAAATGCAGTATAGGCGACATCTGCGAAACCAGCCTCGCGTGCCCATTCGCACTGACACGCGCTCTCAAATCAACAGCAGGCAGCACAAGGACCACACCCATGCTACAGATCAAGCAACTCACCAAAACCTACAGCAACGGAGTCAAGGCCCTTAACAAGGTGAGCCTCGACATCCCCACTGGCATGTTCGGTCTGCTCGGGCCCAATGGCGCTGGCAAGTCCAGCTTGATGCGCACACTGGCCACCTTGCAAGATGCCGACTCCGGCACTGCCTTCCTGAATGCGATAGACATCCTGCATGACAAGGAATCCCTGCGTCAGGTGCTGGGTTACCTCCCGCAGGAATTTGGCACTTATCCACGCATCTCTGCTCTGCGCATGCTGGATCATTTTGCCGTGCTCAAAGGCGTGATGCACAAGGGCGAGCGCAAAGATCTGGTGGACCACTTGCTACAGCAGGTGAATCTCTGGGATGTGCGAAAGCTCGCCGTCAGCACCTATTCCGGCGGCATGAAGCAGCGCTTCGGCATTGCCCAGGCCCTCATCGGCAATCCGCAACTGGTCATAGTCGACGAACCCACGGCGGGGCTCGACCCGGCCGAGCGCCGCCGTTTTCACAATCTGCTGGCAGGAATCGGCCAGGACACCGTAGTGATTCTTTCCACCCATATTGTCGAGGATGTCAGCGATCTGTGCTCCGACATGGCAATTATGGGCAATGGCGAGATTCTCTTGCAGGGAAAACCGGATGCAGTGATTGCCCGGCTGCGCGGCAGTGTGTTCAGCAAGATCATTGAGCGCCATGAATTGAAGTCTTATGAAAGCAACTATCAGGTATTGTTCTCCACGCTCGTCGGTGGCAAAACCCGAATCCATGTACTGAGTGAGTCAGACCCCGGCGCTGGTTTCAATGCGCTCGATGTTGGATTGGAAGATGTTTATTTCTCTACCTTGCGCGACAACCGCATCGAAGTCGCAGCATAAACCCGGGGCTCTCATAAACCCGGGAAACCTGCCAAGGCAAATAACAAACCCCAACGCAATTACAACACAAGATATCTGATATGTTTCTGCAAATATTCCGTTTTGAAATGGCTTACCACGTTCGCCAACCGCTAATATATGTTATATCCGTCATTTTGTTTCTGCTGTCTTTCGGAGACACAGTATCAGACAACATCAGTATTGGCGGTGTGCTTTCCAATATCAATATCAACTCGCCCTACAATCTGGTAATCACACTCTCGTCCCTCAGCTTTATTACGGCACTCCTTGCTGGCGTAGTCTATGCGTCGAGCCCGATAGTGCGTGATTTTGACCACAAGGTCGCCGAGCTGTTCTTCACCACGCGCGTTAGCAAGTTCGACTATCTGTTCGGGCGCTTCTGCGGGGCTTTTGTGTTTTGCGTGCTGGTCTATTTCGCTTCCTTGCTCGGTGTTTTGCTGGGCGAATTCATGCCCTGGCTGGATCCTGAGCGACTCGGCCCGGTGCGGCTGGATGCCTACTGGTTTGCAACCTGGGCTATTGCGATACCCAACTTGCTCTTCATTGCGGCACTGGTTTTTCTGATTGCTACGCTGACTCGCAGCCTGATAGCAAGTTACGTGGTGCTGGTATTGATGCTGGTGTTAAGTGCCGTGATCGGCACGCTGGCCGACCCGGACGACATTCGTCTGCTGAGCTTGCTGGACCCCTTCGGTGATTTCGCGATCCAGGACATCACCCGTTACTGGACACCGTTCCAGCGCAACGAGATGCTGGTGCCGCTGGAAGGCAATTTCCTCTACAACCGGCTCTTGATCGCAGGCTTGCTACTGGCCTGCATTGGCGCTGCTTACCATTTGTTTCCGTTTTCCATCGATTTTGCGCAGCGCAAAGCCCCCTGGTGGCGCCGCCAACAAAAAACACCCGCAGCCACCGCGGCTGTGGCCATTCCTGTTCCATCTGGAGTTGTCAGCGCAGCCAAGCCGACGATTCACAGACACTTCGCTTTTCGCGCTCAGTGCGAACAATTTTATTCGCTGCTGAAAATCGAGATTCACAATATTCTGATCGGCAAGGCTTTTCTCATGCTGGCCATCATCGGCATGGTGCAGGTCGTGGTGGGCGCCTATTTTGGATTGGAGGGTTTATACGGCACCAATATTTATCCCACCACTTCAGCACTGCTCAACGTCATCAATGGCAGCTATTCCTTGCCGTTGATTGCCGTGATCGTGTTCTACTCCTCGGAGTTGCTGGTGCGGGAAAAACAGTTGCGCGTGGCGGAGATGCTCGATTCCATGCCTTTCCCCAACTGGGTGGTAATCGCTGCCAAATTGGGTGGCATCATTCTGGTGATTGCCTTCATGCTGCTTGCGGCCATGGCGGCCGGCATATTGGTGCAGATCGCAAAGGGCTATTACAGCATCGAGCTCGGGCACTATGTCCTCGGTCTGTTCAGCTTCTTCCAGTTCCCCATCTGGTTTACCTGTGTGATTGCCGTGTTTGCGCAGGTGGTGACAGGCAACCGCTATCTTGGCATGTTCCTGGTGGTGGTCTATCTGGTGATTCTGTTGTTTGTGACCCAGATGGGATTTGAGCACAATCTGTATTTGTTTAATACACCGCAGATCGCCTGGTCGATATTCACTGGATTCGGTCCGAACCTCACAGCCTTTCTCTGGTACTCTCTCTACTGGAGTCTGTTCTGTGTGCTGTTACTGATCGTCATGCACCTGTTGTGGCAGCGGGGAAGCGATAGTGGTTCCAGATTTCGCTGGCGGAGTATTCGCGCGCGACTGAGTCGACCCATTGTGATGTTGGCAAGCGCGTGTGCGTTCGGAATTGTTCTTTCCGGTGGCTATATTTATTACAACACCAATGTGCTGAATCCTTACATCACTCGCATCGATATCGAAGAACGCACAGCTGACTACGAGAAAGCCTATAAACAATACGCAGACCTGCCCTATCCTGATGCGGAACGGGTGTATGCAGAGGTAGATATCTTTCCAGAGCTGTCTGAGGCTCACATCGAAGGCCACTATGTTATGCGGAATAACAACGCCTTCGCCCTCACGCAATTGCACATGACGGTGCCTGCGTACATAACGATCAATGCGCTCGGGATTCCGAATGCCACCCAAACTCTGGCAGACAAGGACTTGGGCTACTACATCTACGAACTGAATCCACCCCTGCAACCGGGCGAATCTTTCCAGTTGGATTTCGATCTGGACTGGCTCACGCCTGGATTCGTGAACAACAACCCGACCACCAGCGTGCTCAGCAACGGCACGTTTTTCAATAATACCGAAGTCATGCCACTGCCTGGCTACCAGCAAGATCGGGAACTCGTGGACAACAACCGGCGCCGCCGCTATGACCTGCCGCCCGCTCAACGCATGGCCAGGATTGATGACCCGATTCGCCGAGACATCGGTCTCGGTACCCGTCGCCGGGTTGAGTTCGAGACGATTGTGAGCACTTCCGATGCCCAGATTGCAGTGGCTCCGGGTTACCTGCAAAGGGAATGGCAGGAAGCAGGTCGGCGTTATTTTCACTATAAAATGGATGCACCAATCTGGCCGTTTGTCGCCTTCCTGTCCGCGGACTATGCCGTGAAAGCCGACCAGTGGAACGATGTAAAGCTGGAGGTCTATTACAAACATGAAGTGAACGTGGAGCGCATGCTGGAAGCATCGAAGAAATCACTGGATTACTTCACCCGCAATTTCAGCCCTTACCAATATCAGCAATACCGCATCTTCGAGTTTCCCATTCAGCGCGGCACGTTTGCGCAATCCTTCCCGAATACGATTCCGTTTTCGGAAGGCATCGGTTTTGTGGCTGATATTCGCGACCCGGAAAATATCGACTATGTATTCTATGTGACGGCCCACGAGCTGGCGCATCAGTGGTGGGGCCATCAGGTGGCCGGCGCCGATGTGCAGGGCGCAGCGGTGATTACCGAAACCCTCTCACAGTATTCGGCACTGATGGTGATGGAAAAGGAATATGGCCCGCACCAGATGCGGCGCTTCCTCAAATACGAGCTGGATCGCTACCTCAGCAACCGCGGCAGCGAAGTCATCGAAGAGATGCCGCTCATGCTCGTGGAAAACCAGGGTTATATTCACTACCGCAAGGGCAGCCTCGTGATGTATGCGCTGAGGGATTATCTCGGCGAGGAAACCGTTAACCAGATACTAAGAGATATGATTGCGGCTTACGGATTCCAGGGCCCGCCCTATCCCACTACCCGCGACTTCATTTCGATTATTCGCAGCCACGCTGCGCCGGAATACCAGGACCTGATTACCGACCTGTTCGAGAAAATTGTCCTGTTCGATTTGCGCGCCGATGACAGTAGCTATCGACAATTGCCTGATGGCAGTTTTGAAGTGACGATCAACGTTGCTGCCACCAAGTTTGAAGCAGACGGACAAGGCCAGGAGACCGCTGTGCCCCTGGACCTGCCGATCGATATTGCCGTGCTCGGCGAAGAAGACGAAGCGACCAAACAACCAGCAGTCCTGTACATGGAAAAACAGCGCATCACGCAGCAGACCCAGAGTTTTACGGTGCAGGTGCCGACCCGGCCCGTATCGGTTGGCATCGACCCTTTCAACAAACTCATCGACCGCAATCCGGATGACAATACCAGACGCCTCGGGGACGAGGGTGCTCTGTCGGAGGTAACGGGTTCCGCCGATGCTGCAAGCGCGTTGCAGACCGGTCCCTGATTTTAATGGTAGTGTAGGGTTTCTGCCTGTTAAGCCAAACCAGGAGCGACCCTATGCGCCAATCCAGACTTGTTCTTCTCTGCGTTTCCCTGTTGCTGACACTGCCCATCTCGCTCCATGCACAGGACGAGACCTATCCGGTGATCGTCATCCCCACGAGCACGGAAAATCCGAGCTATCCGCCGGGCTACCAGATTCCCTGGGACCAGATTGAAATCAGCGTAACGGAAAAGTTTTCGCCGAATTTGTATACACTGCACGGCTCTCCTCTGCTGGATCCCGCTCACCCGGATGGGTCTGGCGGCCGGGCTATGGCGCTGTTCGGACCAGACGGTGTGCTGCTGGTGGACACCCAGAATC
>SXGR01643014.1_pt1 | contig 16683 bp, 18 predicted proteins | sample 3174711 | NCBI WGS metagenome assembly SXGR01 (sample SAMN11356860, study PRJNA531348) | freshwater metagenome | isolation source: freshwater sample F1-60 | place: China: Fuxian Lake, Yuxi | collected 2017-12-25
ATTTAGAAGATATCGCAGCGCCACGCTGTTTTGAAATTGAACGTCGCCTCAAAGAAGAGCTCGACATCCCCGTTGTACACGACGACCAGCATGGGACCGCAGTTGTTGTACTTGCAGCCCTTATCAACGCAATGAAAGTCCGTGGACTCGACGCAGACACAGCAAAAATTGTTATTAACGGCGCAGGAGCTGCCGGAACAGCCGTTGCGGAACTTATCATTGCCTACAATCTTAAAAATGTAATTGTTTGCGACACACAAGGTGCAATTTATAAAGGACGCCCCGATCTCAGCGAAGCAAAATCAATGCTCGCGGAACTCACTAACCCAGAACTTCTCAAAGGAAATCTTGCTGAAGTTATTGTTGGTGCTGATATTTTCATTGGCGTTAGTGTTGCGGGTGCGCTTACCAGCGACATGGTAAAAACAATGAACGCGGGCCCAATTATTTTTGCGATGGCAAATCCAACGCCTGAAATTATGCCTGAGGAAGCGCTTGTAGCTGGAGCCTCGATCGTTGCAACCGGTCGCTCTGATTTCAAAAATCAAATTAACAACGTCCTCGCCTTCCCTGGAATTTTCCGCGGCGCACTCGACAACCGCGTTCGAATTATTACAACAGAAATGTTTGTAGCAGCAGCAAAAAATCTTGCGGCATGTGTGCTCGAACCGACAACTGAAAAAATTATTCCGGGAGCATTCGATCCATCAGTTGTGCCAGCAGTTTCGCGCGCAATTAAAGACTAGCTTTTGCACGAGCAAACCGTGTTTTTGCACGTTCGATTCCGAGCACCTGAATCATCTGATGTAAGTCAGGCGTGTTTGTGCGCCCTGTAAGTGCGAGACGAAGAATCATCGCAACATCGCCGAGATTGCCTTTGAACTGTTCTGGATTCGCTTTAAACGTTTTTGTGTCTTGCGCAAAACCGTGCGAAACCGCAATCCCCTTAAGTTTTGCAAGCCATGAATCTGGAGTATCGTCGCTACTGACCGCTCCCGCTGCAGCATCCAAAATTTGTCCTGCGGTTTCTGCATCAACTTTTTCCGGTCGTACAAAATCAACCTCTTCGGTCATAAAGTAGGCGATTGTATCATGCACATCACTCCACTTTGCAATATCTTTGCGATGCTTTTCTCCACCACGTTCAATTCCAAAAATCGCTCGCGCATAGTCCGCGTTCGCGTGCAGCCATGTTGCCAAATCTTTGTCATGAGTTTCTGCCCACAAACAAACCTCAGCAAAAACCTCCGAAGCTGTCATTGCAGCGATGATTTCCTTACTGATATCTCCGAGTTTTACAAAATCAAACAGCGCACCGCTTACATTAATCTTTTCGAGTCGCACGACAAAATCCGTATGCGGTTTCAGTGGATTCTCGCGGCGCCAATCCTCAAACGATGAATTCGCTAAATTCATCAAATATTCGGTAACCGCTTTGATTGGATAGCCATCGCTAAAATAAAATTCAACATTTGCCTCCGGATCTTTACGTTTGCTGAGTTTTCGCTTTGATCCTGTCTCATCAACCTTAACAATCGGCGCGATATGCGCATATTCTGGATGCTGCCAGCCCATGAGCGTAAAAAGTTCAACGTGCAGCGGCGCGCTCGAGAGCCACTCATCACCACGGATAACTTTTGTCGTCCGCATAAGCTTATCATCAACGCAATGTGCCCAATGATAGGTTGGGAAACCATCAGATTTCAGTAAGACTGAATCCTGATCGTTTGACGAAAGCGTCAACCCTCCCTTAACAAGATCTTTAAACGCAAACTTCTGCCCATCCGTGCCCTGCGATTTCACACGTACTACAAACTTTTCGCCGCGACCAATTCGCTCCTCAACTTCTGCCGCAGTGATATTACGATGTTTTGCAAAGCGGCCGTAATAACCAGTTTTAATTTTTTGTAGCTCCTGTGTTTCGCGTGTAGCTTCGAGCTCTTCCGACGTACAAAAGCATGGGTATGCGAATCCACGCGCAACCAAATCCTTTAAAAATGCGTGGTAGAGGTGTAACCGTTCGCTCTGAATATATGGTCCATACGCGCCAACCTCCGAGAGATCCAGCATCACACCTTCATCCGGAACAATTCCAAATTTCCCAAGACCTGAAGCCAAAATCTTAACCCCATCCGCAATTTCGCGCTGTTTATCCGTGTCCTCAATGCGCAAAATAAAAACTCCCCCGCTTTGATGTGCAATTCGCTCTGAAATAAGCGCTGCATAAACACCGCCAATATGTAAAAAACCCGTTGGGCTCGGAGCATAGCGTGTAACTTCAGCACCCTCTACCAACTCTCTTGGCTGCGACGCCTGAAGAATTTGCTGAGTATCAGCTGTAATTTGCGGAAAAAGTAAGTTTGCGATGAGTTCAGATTCTTGAGGCATATGTTCAATCCTACCTCGTCGCCGTCTTTTTTTCAAGCCATGCGCGTATGTTTTGCCTTAGCAAATAATCGCGGCACGTAAATACCAACGTATCCGAGAACGAGCAAATTTAGAATAAGCAGTGCGATGTAACCAACAGGAGCAACTTCAAATACGTCCGTCGCAAATTGAAGAACGCCGCCAAAACTAAACTCAAGCGCTTCCCACAACAATGCAACCATTGTTATGGTTTCAGATTCAAGGAGTTGCTCCCAAATTCGCCACCCAGAAATAATCAAATTGAGAACGAGTAGAGAAACGACGATGACAAAAGGCGTTCTAAATCGCAAAAATACAATTTGCCGAAGAATTTTTCCATGCAACCCCTCCGGAAAATCAACTTCCGACATTTCTTTTATTGTTTGGCCGATATCTCGTTCTTTCATAAAACCTCTTTTAGTGATTTTCGTGCTCTACTCAGATGTGTTTTAACTGTCCCCACAGGGATTTTCAGCACCCCCGCGATTTCTTCACATGTTAGCTCATCCCGATAATACAGAAGTAGTACGGTTCGATAGGCGGTCTTAATTTTTTCCAACGCCTGTTCCACATCTACAGCCGCAGCTACTGCTATATACGCATCCCGCGCGTCCGCGGTTTCAAATGGTTGATCTGGATCATCAACAATGAGCAAATCCTGTTTTCCGCGACGATGCCGCAAAAAATCATAAATTGTATTTGTCGCAACCGTAAAAAGCCATGTCGTAAACGTTTGCTTCGGATCATAACTATCAAACTTCTTATACAACTTGATAAAAACCTCCTGCGTTATATCCTCCGCATCTTCCTGATTGTTCACATGTCGCATCACATACCCGAAAATACGCCGCTCATACAGACGCATAATCTGCTCAAAAGCAGAAAGGTCACCCTCTCGGGCGACCTTTACTAAATTTACAATATGTAATGAGTCGCCCACAATTAAGCACCAGCGATCGTGAATAGTTGCGACATAATGAACGTACTGAGCGCGTATGCACTAACGGTAATAATCATACCAATAACTGCATTTTTGAGTGTTCCCTGCGCTTCATCAACCGCCTTACTGTCTCCCTGTGCTGTCATCCACTTAAAACCTGCATATAATGCAAGGCCAAGAAATACGAGACCAAGCAAACTTAACGCAACATTAATTACAGAACCAATAACTTCTGGTAATTTTTTATCTGCTTTAATACCTGCTGCACCCGCTGTTGTGTTTAATAAATTTGTTGCTGTTCCGCCTTCTCCAAATGGAGATGGCGCAGCATGTGCTGCAAACGGTGCGAATAACGAAACTGCCATTGATGCTGCGGCTACCCCTGAAACAAACTTCTGTTTGATATTCATATATATGACTTAAAAAATGTTGATGGAATTATAGCACACTACACGTTATTTTCGCCACCCGGCGTAAGCTCGTCACTCTGGATAAGTGGCTCCGCGACGGGTGCTGTCGTTGTAATAGTATTTAGTTGCCGCATCACAAACGCCGTAAGAGCGAACGATGCAACAATAATCACAATGCCAATCACGGAATTCTTAATGGTATCTTTCGCTGCAATTACAGCTTTTTCATCACCCTGCGCAGTCATCCACTTAAATCCTGCGTAAAGCGCATAGCCTAAAAAAACAATGCCAAGAAGTGAAAGTGCGACATTGATTACATTCCCCGCCATTTCCGGCAACGTCACGCTTGTCGATCCCCACGCAATATTACCAGCGGTTTTTACCTGTTGATGCGCCCCTGACCACGAAGCAGCCAAAATCTGATTCATATCGCACTAATTTATTTGCGTAATAACATTCGTGAACAAGAAGTTTGTTATTGCATACGCTGCAACAATTAACACGATACCAATCGTTGCGTTGATTAACGTGTCTTTTGCTAGAATAACATCTTTCTCATTTCCACGTGCTGTCATCCACTTAAAGCCCGCGTAAAGCGCAAGCGCAAGAAAAACAAAGCCCACAAGAGATAGTGCAACTGAAACAATTGAACCGATAAGTTCTGGAAGTGTTTTTTTGACTGACTTAAATTGTGTCAGCGACTTAGTCTTCTCTAGCCCATATGCATCGGCCGCATAAGCTGTCTGAGTCGGTAGCGCAACCGTTAGACCAAGAACGCTGGTAAAAAGTGCGAATGCGAGCGTTGTAATAAATTTTTTCATACTTACGGATTTAGTTTAAATTCACATTGAGCACCTTCAGGCTTTGGGATTGAATAGCTGTAAAGCACTGGGTGTTCATCTTTACAATTTTGCTGCGCTTCAGCTGGCGAATTTCCAATTCCAACACCAAGCTTTGAATTGTCCGGCGCATAACAGCAATAAATTACAATTGGCGGTGTTGCAGCTGGTTCTGCTGCAGTTGTTTCGGCAGCAGGCGCCGTAGTAGCTGGCGCATTCCCCGTGAGCGTTGAAATAACATCTGTGAACAAAAAGTTGGTAATCGTGTATGCAGCAACCATCAAAACAATACCGATCGACGCGTTGATGAGTGTGTCGCGCGCTTTTGTCACGTCTTTTTCGTTTCCCTGCGCTGTCATCCATTTATAGCCTGCATATAATGCAAGTCCCAAAAACACAATTCCAATTACGGAAAACGCAACACCAATGAGCGACCCCGCAATTTCGGGAAGTGTTTGTTTAGAGTCTTTATATTGTGAAGCATTGCGCGACGCTTCAAGACCATACGGGTCAGCGGCCGCAAACACGGGCTGCGCAACAACTAGCAACACACCCCACAAGAAAAGCGTTGCAAGAATTTTCGAAAGAAATCGTTTCATATATAAACTAAAGCCGGAAGTTTCCTTCCGGCTCGTAGTATAACAAATTTTCTTTTGTCTGAGAATCAACTAGCCACCAATTGATGTACCAGTAGCCTTTGTTAATGTTGAGAGAACGAACGATGAGAGTGCGTATGCAGACAAAATGATCACAAGACCGATAATACCTGAGTAAAGGATCTTTTTTGCTTCATCAACTTTTTCTTCTGAGCCGCCAGAGGTCATCCATTTGAAACCACCGAAGATAACGAGGAGAATTGCGATCAAACCAACAACACCGAGTGCTACGCTAATAACACTACCAACAATTCCGTATAAAGATTTGTCAGTACCGTAACCTGCTTCTTTTCCGAGTGTTGTAAAATCACTACCGAGATCCTGTGCGAGCGCGACATGACTAAATCCTGCTGTTGCGAGCATAGCTGCTCCTGTTGCGAACGATGCTAATTTCTGAAAATGCGTCATAGATATAAATTATTTGTGATTATTATAGCAGATTTTATTTTGTGTGTATAACTATTTAACGCAACAGACAATGTTATTCGCACCGGAGCACAAGCCTGTTACAAGTTTAGAAGCCGCACACCCTGTTTGATTTGTATCGATACATGTTCCGTTTTTCGCCTTACATGCGTCCGACTGAGGTATAACTGTTTTTCCTCCAGCCCCAGCCGCTGGCTTTTGTGTATTAATCATGCAGTTTTCAAATGAGGTAAATTCTGGCTGACCTGCAGGACAGCTCGTCATTACAGGTGCGCACGTGAGCGCAGGGCCTGTCATCGATGGGTCAGGGCCGCAAAATTTTTGACCCGAACACTGTCCGTTATAGGTATAGGTATTTGGTCCAGCACAATCACCCGGATTTGAAACGGTCATTGCTTTTTTTGTGTTGTAATTGAGACAACAGAGTTTGTCTGCCGTTCCTGTTCCTTGTCCAACAGGTGTACCAACTACACCACCCGTTGTTCCGCCAACCGAACCCGTTCCAAAACTACTGAACAAGTAGCTTACTATTGTATAGGCTGCAAACATCATAATGATACCCAGCGTTGTCCACTGAATAACATTTTTTCCTTGTGTAACTTTTTTTTCCTCACCTGCCGACAAAAGCCAAAGTGCTCCACCCCACACATACATTGCAAGCGCAATCGAACCAGCAATTCCAAATAGCGCATTGATGAATATCGCAACAAGCGATTGTACTGGCGCACTTGGATCAACCGTTGCTTCAAGCGGATTAAATAATTTCTCCGGTTCTGCTGCGTGAACATTTGAAATCACTGCAACAAGACTAAGTACCATGCTTGTCGCTAGCAAAAATTTAATTGCGCGTTGTTTGTATGACATATTTAGGAACGTTGCGACTAGTATATCAGATTAGTTCGCTTTGAAGCAGCACTGATTTGAATTTCCGGTACCACATAGACCAGCGACATATGCGCCGTTACATGATTTCGATGTTGCTTGGCACACACCACCAATTTTTCCACAACCCGTTGTTTGCGATGGCTGAACCATTGGCATACAGCATTCTTGCGTAGGATCTGCTACACCTGCTGTTCCGCACGCACCAATAATTGCATACGAACTCTTACAAGTATTTACAGGACTACAACTTCCTCCTGACCCAATTTTTTCACACAGACCAACAGCGGAGTATGGCAACGATATATTAGTAACCGTCCCCTTCTTCACAGACGCTGCCTGTCCCGCAGAGCCAGACGGACTAGTCACAGGGCCTGCGGATCCTGGCTTATACGCATCCGATCCAACAAGTGTTCGAACCCCAAATACAACAACTGTATAGGCGCTGAACATAATAATCAGACCAATAACCGCACTTGTAATAAGTGTTTTACCTTTATCAACCATTTTTGGATTACCCGCAGATGCGATCCAGAAAAATCCGCCAAGCACAAAGCAGAACAACACAATCGCACCCGAAACGCCGAGCATCAAGTTTCCAATTCGTGCGAGCAACGACTTGATATCGTCGAGCGCGTAATCACGTTCAGCACCATCTTTACAACCTTGTGACAAATTTGGTGCTGTTCCGTTCTGATAATCTTCCGGACATTTTCCAGTTTTTGGTGGCAAAATTCCACCACCAGCATCTGCCGGATTTGGTGCCTGCACTTTAACAGAAGCCGCTTCATTTGCTCCCGCCTTTCCTGTTGTATAATTATAAATTAGGTCAATCCAATTATCCTGCGCATGCACGGGAGTTGTAGTTGAAAAAAAACCAAAAATACCTATTACCACTATTATAAAAACTCCGAAGCGGGTTAATACTGATTTCATCATATTGTGTCATTCAAACGCTTTGCAGCACGATTAACAGCTTCCTGAACAATTTGGGCCTCATCTACTTTTTCTCCTGCTGGGTTTAATAGTTTCGCACGCGTTGAATCAATAAGTTCCGACATAATTAAATCCGCAGTTGCGCTATCTCTACCGCGATACCACGTGTTTGCGGTCAAATTCTGTTTTGCAAACACTCCCAGGTCGATATCATCAAGCTGTGTCTGAATTAACTCCGTAAGTGCTGCTGCGCGCTTAGTTGTTTTCAAGTATTTCGCGAGAGCTTCCTTATTAGTTGCTGTTTCCTGAATAAAAAGCCATGCTTCGTTTTTACGCTTTGATTTCATCGGCACAGCCTCCATCCAATAATTCGCGATATTTGTTGGTTTATCAAACTGAGGAAGAGCTGCAACATCAAAATTCAATCGAGGATTTCGACTTCTGATTGAGGCCAAGTCATAAGAGTATCCAAAATAATATGCAAGTTTGCCATCTGCAAACGCATCAAGCGCATCTCCTTGTTCTTCGTTCCAGCTATATGCGTTTAAGCCTGGGTTTGCAAAGTCGAGATAGAACTGAAGCGCGCGAGCCGCAGGGTATGCTTCATCCTTTGCGGGAGTTATCTTTCCTGGCCCATTAAATGTAATGTTGCCATTTTGATCGCTGATGATTGCACCATTTTGTGTCATAAGCGCGATCAACAAATCACCTGCACGATGAACATTTTTTGCAGTTCCCATCGCAACCGCTGGCTGTGTAATTGTATCGCTATCTTTAACGCGACGTGTCAATTTTTCCGCATGGTCGCGCAAATCATTCCAGTTTGCTGCTGGTTTTACAAGTGCATTTTGTGCAAGAAGATCTTTGTTGTAATACATCGCAAGCGAGTCAACAAAAAATGGCAGCGCAAAAACTGATTTTACCGTTGATGTGGTTGATGCCTGAGCCAAAACATCCTTTTCAACAGTCTGAACGAATTGATCGCGAAGCTGTTTTAGTGAGAGCCCAGGAATTTCTGAGGCTGTAGCAACTGTCTTTTCACTAAAACCACTGCCTTCTTTAGTAAAGACAGTAAACGTAATTTTTGGCGGTAATGGACTTAACTTTGATTTGTAACGCTGGAGCCAGGTGCTGTGAATTGTAAACAAATCTGGTCCACGATCCTCTGCGAATGCTTCGAGCAACTTTTGTTCGTACTCTTCAGGTCGGAATTTGCGATACTGAACCTGAATGTTTGGATGCTTCTTTGTAAATGCCGAGATAAGCACTGCCATATCATCAGAATCCGTAAACACACCCCAATATTGCAGGGTGACGGGCTGAGTTGATACTGGCGTTGCCGCAGGGGCTGGTGTAGATCCACACCCCGCTCCGGTGAGCGTGAGAACTCCGAGTAGAACAAGTGTTGTCAAAGATCGCTTAAACATAGTGTCTTAGTTATGGAGACTGCGTAGATAGTCACCGAAGTCTTTACCAACTTTCGGATGTTTGAGTCCGAATGCGATGGTCGCTTTAAGATAGTTAAGTGGATCGCCCGTTGTATACCACGTACCGTCGATTGGCTTTGCGTAAACTTTACCTTTTTTTGCAACTTCCATGAGTGCATCCGTGAGCCACAATTCATTATCTTTTCCAAGTGGCTGATTTTCGAGCGCGTGCACAACTTCCGGAGTCAAAACAAAGCGGCCAAACTGCGCGAGATTGCTTGGTGCGTGTCCTTTTGCTGGTTTTTCAACAACGCCTTCAACTGAGAAGGCGCCACCAATTAATTCACCACCAACTTTTGGCTTCACAACGCCGTACGAAGACAAAACTTCTTCAGGCATTTCCTGCACGCCAATAATTGCAGCTGCGTCGCCGATCGCTTCGTAAGCATCTACGAGCTGTTTGACTGCACCAACTTCGGCATCAACAACATCATCTGGAAAAACGTAAATAAACGGTTCGTCTCCGATAAGTTCCTTTGCTGCGAGTAGTGGCGTTCCGTTTCCGTATGGCATGTCGCGTGTCTGACGGACGTAATAAAAATGAGCAAGATGATTGATGTCCTGAACGAGTTTGAGTTTATCGAGCTTGCCTGCGGATTCGAGCTGGCGTTCCAAATCGATATTGCTATCAAAATGATCCTCGAGCATGTGGTTCCCGCGACGGGTCACAAAAATAATATCCGTAATCCCAGCGGCTACGATCTCTTCAACTACATATTGAACCGTTGGTTTATCAACGATTGGTAACATTTCCTTTGGTTGAGCCTTTGTTGCAGGTAAAAACCGTGTCCCGTAGCCTGCGACCGGGATAATTGCTTTCCGAATTTTCATATCAGAAGGAGTATAACACGATTTTTGCCCAAATCAAACGCCCTTCTTGTCGTGAAACTTCTGATGAATTTTCTTAAGCTGCGGATCCGTCACATGCGTATACACCTGCGTTGTGGTAATTGAAGAGTGTCCGAGCATAACTTGCACCGAACGAATGTCCGCGCCGTTGTGCAATAAATCCGTCGCAAACGAATGTCGCAACACGTGAGGCGTCACCGTTTTCATAATTCCCGCCTCGCGCGCGTACTTTTGAACCATACGCTGAATCGAACGGGGGCTTAAACCCTCAATTCCCTTTTCGGTTCCGGTTTTATTTTTTTCGCGCGTTTCCGCAGCGCGATCGTGATTCGCAAACAAAAATGGCGACATATCGCGACGCACCGTCAAATATCGCTTCACCCACAGCCGCGCATCCTCGGACACAAAAACAACGCGCCGCTTTCTCCCCTTTCCAACAACGCCAATTTCGCCGCGCGAAAGCTCAACATCATCGCGCTTGAGCCCCGCAAGCTCTGATACACGCAGCCCCGTTGAAAACAACAATTCCATAATCGCCTTATCGCGCGCAATCAGCACATCCGTATTTTCTGTTTTCGTCGGCGCATTCAACAAACGCTGTAACTCCTCGCCTGACAAAAACGAAACCTGCCGCTCCGGCATTTTTCCCAGCTCCACGCGCTCTGCCGCAAGTGATACAATTTCTCGCTTCGATAAATATTTCAAAAACGATCGCACTGCAATCAAATGATAGTTCTGTGTCGACGCTGCAAGCGTTTCACCCTGCGCGTCGATAAAACGGTGGAGCCACAAACGAAACGCGCGCACCGCCTCATAATTGATTGTGGACGGATCATTTTTCTTGTACGTTTTTTTTATAAAATCAATGAAACGCCGAAGATATAGTTCGTAATTTCGGCGTGTCAGCAGTGATCGATTTTTTTCAATTTCGAGATGATCGAGAAACTCGGCGGCGAGTTTATCAAGCTGCATATTTTTTCTGTGCCGTTTCCTTCAATTGCAAGAGAGCTGCATGTGGCTGTGTCGCCGCAAAATCAACCCAATCACGAATATCCTGCGGACTAATAATCGTATGGCGGCTTTTTCCAAGACTTTGTTCAAACTCATCTATCGACTTCCAAAGCTTTTCCTCCAAAACATGTTGCGCCTTCAAAAAACACGCGCGCGCATCCGAACGTTGCTCATGTTTCATCGCATAGAAAATCAGCCCTAACTCAAGCGCGCTTCGTTCAACAGTTCGAAGTAAGTTTTCCGCAAACAGCCCCCCATGCACATCAACAAGCTCTGGAACTGAATTTCTAATAAATGGATGTTTTCCGCCAATTGCGTGAAGAGGGCCTGCGATAAAATCCTGCACGTGTCGATCGTGAATATCCATGTGCAACTTTTCTGGAGTCATCCGAAGTGTAAAAATCTCATGTGGAATTTCAAAATTCTCTAGCGCATCGTCGGACGAAACCGCATCACAAATTTCCCCAAGCGCAACAAGACCATTCTGTGTAAACTGAAATACAAAACCTTGTGGATCAATCACTACATCCTTACGATCAATTGCAATTGGTTCTGTGCCAGCAGTCGTTTTAATATAAAAAGGGTTGAGTGCGTTAAATCCGGACAGCCGTCCAAGATACACTGCCCGCGGTCGTTTAAAAAACGTTCCATACGACTCAAGTCGCACAACTTCCCCAGCTGGTGTCACATAAACACCCCGCTCCTCGTGTGGAATCTTCTTTTCCAATCCATCGTCACCAACCATCACGCGCGGCAATCGATGACTCTTAAATTCGCGCTCATTTTGCTGTCGCACAAACTCGCTACCGTTCCACAATTCAAGTTCGCACGGCTCAACTTGTTTTGGATCTGCCGCAAGCTGATAGTACACACGCATATCCGGAGCGCCACTCTCGCTGTAGTGTATAATGTGGTCCAGGCGTCCATTTTTATCTGAAAAATAGTAACGACAAAAATCATCAGCTTGCGCGCTGAGTCCTGGTTGCGGCCCTTCCCACGCGTGTGCGGGCGGCCGCAAGAGCATGTCCGGCAAATTTTCAAACATTGTCGCAGTTGTTACGCACATAATTATAGCACAAACCTATGAAAAAATTTTTTCAAATTCTCTGGCTTCCTGTTTTGATATTTTTTTTCAACACAACGCCGCTTGCAAATTACTTATACGCAACACAACCCCTCTTTGACGTATTCATGCATGTGCTCGGTGGCTTCGCGATTGCATATATGTTCGTTGTGATGATAGATGCATACAAAATGTCATGGTGGAAACAAATTCCATCACTCTGGAGAATTATATTCATCGCTGGATTTGTCATGCTATTCGGTGTTGCATGGGAATGGTATGAATTTTTGTCTGACATTTTTTATCACACAAATCATCAGCCAAGCCTTACCGATACCGTGTACGATTTGCTATTTGATTTGACTGGCGCACTCATTTTTTGTTCTGCAAAACTCAGATCATTTCGCAATCGCAAGTAATACATCGCCTTGTCGCATAGACATTGTCTCTTTCCACCATAGTGGCGTCCCAGAAACCGGCGCACAGATCGTTTTCTTGTTGCTTCCATCTAACCGACACCACTCCCCGACCTCGTCGCCTTTATTTATTGATGTGCCAATAGGTCGAGCTCTCCACAATCCATTGTACGGAGCATTTACATAGACAACTTCATACAAAATTAACGGAGCTATTCCCTGTATAGGTCGCGCAGCAAGCATACCCGCAACACTCATAGCATCATTTATCAAAACAATGTGTCGCTGAACATCTTCTTCCAAAGAATTTCCACGTGCGCCCGATTCGGCGAGGACATATGTACACCCCATTTTCGCAAGTCTTGCCTGTTTAGAACCCCAGCTCGCAGTTTGCAAAACAATTGTTGGTGAAATAGCAGCCTCAACTAGTTCTTGCGTCAACACATCGACACGATCACTATCAGGTTCATACAAATACACAAACGGGTTCAGTCCCTCTGTGATTGCACCCGAATGCAAATCAATCCAAAGAGTCGCGCCCATCAGATAGTTTTGTACCAACCAGTCAATAATTTTTTCTGTTGCCGAACCAGCTGAATTACCGGGGAAAATATTCTTCGGAAATTGTCCATCGATTGGACAATGACTACACTCATTTTCAAAACCTGGAATGTTTACGATTGGAATAATAATCAAACGTCCCGCAAATTGCGCGTTCTGCATTTCTTCAATCATTCTGTAAGCCGCTTCAATGCCTGTATATTCATCGCCATCCATTCCTGCGGTCACGACAACTGTTGGGCCTGGCGCACCACCCCGCATATCCGCAACCGGAATTTTAATCAAAATTTCCCCAAGATCAAGTGGAATCTGAGCAATAGTTGAATTTTTATCGACTGAAAAAAGTTTTTCTAGCATGACATGAGGATATCACGAGATGTATAATCAGCAAAATTGTATGAGCACCTATTCTAGCCACGACGATCTCATGGATGATCTGACCGAGCTCTTGTTTCTAACAAATTCGAAAATCGAGCAGCTTCATCAATTCTTAAAATTTCTAAAACTGAACAATGACTCGATTAAGCCCGAAACACGGTCGCTGGTTTTGAGTATAGCAACAGACCATACGACTCGATTTACAGAACTCAGCACAAAAATATCTGTTGCCCTAAAAAACTCAGTGCCCACAGCTAGTCTAAAGCACGAATACGCCGACGAGCTTCGTACACTTGCTGGTCTAACAGGCGCACTGCTCGCGAGCGTCGACTGGCAATCACCATCTTTTTTACATTCCCAATCTTCACAAGCTGGTGCACAAACTGGAAAAATTTCTGCAACGCTCAATGACTATAAGCGCAACCACAATATCGACGCAGAAAACTACGAACACGCATTTCGCTCAGAATATATTGACGCAACACTTCGAATTCCGCCACACGTTTACACAACATCAAGCGGAATGGCTGCCTTCACAACAATCGTAAACACACTCCATCTTGATGGAATTATCAATGGCCCCGTACTTGTCGGACAATCTTGTTACTTTGAATGCAAAAAAATTCTTGAGCGATTTTTTGGCGAAAATCTCTATTACGTTGATGAAATGGATGTTACTGGGCTTCTTGCAAAAGTCCAAGAATTGCAGCCGGCGGTGATTTTTTTAGACACACTCTGCAACACAGAAACAATTGCGCTGCCCGATATGAAACAGATCATTACGCGCCTTTCGCAAGAGCTTTCGCGCCCAACAACACTTGTCCTCGATAACACAGGGCTTGGAATTTCGTATCAGGCATTTAAGGATTTACCACTGCTTCCCTCAAAACTACATCTTATTACGTTTGAAAGCCTATTGAAGTATCATCAATTTGGAATGGACCGCGTGCCAGCTGGAGTTATTTGGACAAAAGCCATTTCCCCATTTGGTGTTTCGGGGTGGCGCATGCATCTCGGTACCACGCTTGCCGATAATGCTGTCTTATCACTTCCTAGGCCCAACCGTGCACTACTCAGCAAACGAATGGCGCGTATGAACCGAAATGCTTACCACATCGCATCCGCGCTCGATTCATACATTAAAAAAATGTCGGGATCTCCCTATTCTCACGTGGTTTATCCAGGACTATCAACACATCCAGGATTTGCCTGGACAAAAGATCTATCGTTTCATGGAAGTTTTATAGTACTCACCTGCAAATCCTCTGAACCAGAAGTTTCACTCCACAAAACTTTTATTTCTTTTGCAATCGATGAAGCAAAGAAGGCAAATATCGATCTGATTTCAGGAACTAGTTTTGGTTTCGATACTACACGCATCTACCTAACAGCATTACACGCAACAGGGGTAACCAAGCCGTTTATGCGAATTTCAGTCGGTACTGAAACCTGGGACGAGATTCAAAAACTCAGTGACGTGCTGTGCCGAGCACTCGACCGTGCATCAAAACATTTGGTGTTCTAAAAACAAAACCCCCGCCTTATGGCGAGGGCTTTCTAGAAATTCTAGCTTCTCAAAAAAGTCTGATGGCGGGAGCGATTACCGCTGCCCTTGTAAACCATCTGTTTGACCGAACGAAGAGAAGTCAAAAGTCGAATTTCCACTTGGCATCTGTATACTTGGCTGAGCAGAACCCATTACACTCTGGATTGCTGTCTGGAGATCAAAAATCTCACCCACAGCGCTCCGAAGTTCATCCGGGTCAGTTGGCGTTGCTGCTGCTAACTGCTTAAGGTCAGCAACTCTTGATCGCATTTCTGTGAGCGCTTCACTCGCATCACTATCAGCGATTACCAACTTATTCTTAGCGGCTTTTACAACAAACTTATCAAAGTTTGTGATGTACTTTCGCACATTTCCAAGCGCTTCAATTAATCCAGGATACTGCTGTGCTTCCTGAATATTTTCCCATACTTCCGATTTTAATGTGTCGCTCGCACCTTCTGCATCACCACTCTGGATGAGTTGTTCTGCTGAGGTATAGCCTGCCTTTATCACATCAATTGATTGTCTAAACTCAGCAAGCTGAGCTGATACATCAATTTTTAATCGTGTTGCTGTTTTTTGTGACTTTGTATATGCGGTTTCAAGCTTCTTAATTTCAGACGCTGCCTGTTTCAGCATTTTTGGCATCTGAGATAGTCGCTCTAAGTTATGCATACCCTCCCCGAGGGTCTGCCCGCTCTCTCTAAGAACCTCCATTGCATCTTGCACACCCGCATCGTCCAACGATGTAGCATTTTGTACTAAGGCAAGGGATGATTTCGCGCTAGCCAGCGCTTCCACTAACTCGGCTGGAGCCTTTACACCCTGCTTTTCTAAGGCAGCTATGCGAGCTTCAACTTTTGTTAGCATCTTACCCATCTGGGTAAACTGAGTTTTCATTTGAGCAAATTGTTTTTTCATCTGCTCCGCCCGCTGGGCTTCCATTTGTGCCTGACGCTTATCAAACTCTTCGTTCGAGTTTTGCATCTGTGGCTGCTGATTCTGAAAGCTCTTATTATCATCATTCTCAGGCTGCTTGCGCATCTGATCCTGTCGATCTTCGAACTTACGTGGACCTTCTTCGCCTTGTGGCGGCTGAAATTGAGCTTGACGAATATCGTCTGCTGGTCGTCTAAATCTTTCTTCACCCATCATTGCTGGCGGCTGACGAAAATTATCCTCCGATTTTGCAAACGCTAATCCAGCTTCTTGCGAAACATAGACTGTTGAAAGCGCAAATACAGTTGCCACGAAATAAACTCGCGGGGGAACTGTACACATGTGCTTAAACCATTTTGAAATGAGCGCCATAGAATCTCTTTGCCCAACCTGAGAGACGAAGGGTCAGGAGATGTGAATTACTCACATAATATACCATAAAAACAGGCTTTTGTCAATGCGAGAAAGGGTTGTTTTTGCTAAATTTTCTTGTCAAGACCGCTCAAAAAATTACCATCTGAAATAATTTCTGGCAATTGATCAACTGTTTTTTCAATTCCAACGATTTTCAAATTACGCGATGCAAACGAGATCGGTGCGAGAAGTTTTGATGTATTTTTTTCTGCTACCGCTGTCTGCAAAGAGACTTTTGCCTTTGAAGTAGGTTCAACACGAGAAAATGTGGTTGTTATTTCTTCGTTTGTTGATGATTTTGGAAGAATGCTTTCTGTTTTTGTTTCGAGCTTCTTCAAAAGAAGGGGTTCTTCGTGCTTGACTGTTGGCACAGCAGGTTTTGGTATATATTGCATTTTTTGTTGTGCCGGTACGACATTGTCTACCTCCTCTATTTTTAATTCAACTGGTTTTTCAAGGTTTGAATCTTGTTGAAGTTTAATATCGATACCAACGATACCCCCCTCTTTCTCGTTTTTAATCTC
>SXGR01163535.1_pt1 | contig 16670 bp, 12 predicted proteins | sample 3174711 | NCBI WGS metagenome assembly SXGR01 (sample SAMN11356860, study PRJNA531348) | freshwater metagenome | isolation source: freshwater sample F1-60 | place: China: Fuxian Lake, Yuxi | collected 2017-12-25
CGCGAAGGTGATGGAAGACAACCCGACGGCGTTGCGCCTGAAGGAGCTGGAAACGCTGGAAAAGGTGACCGAGAAAATCGATAAAATTTCGGTGTTCGGCGTCTTGGATGGCGTGTTGAAGGATCTGGTGAAGATTCGGGTGTAATGACCCACAGTCTTGATCGGGCAACGATGTAAACGGAAAACCCACGCCGTCATGCCAGCATAAGCTGGCATCCAGGGCGTAACCAGCGCGAAGCGCATGTCAGCAGCGCTTCGCGCCGAAACGTTACAACCTGGGTTCCAGCTTCCGCTGGAACGACGGCTGGGTCATCTGTGTGCGTCTGTGTAATCTGTGGCTAAGGTTTCGAAGGAGCGTCAATTGAACTACGTACTCGCACTAGACATCGCCGGCACGCCGTTCCGTTGGATGGAGCCGCGCGAAGCCATTCACTATCACGCCGCTGGCAAAGTAGCGTGGGAACTGGGCGCGGAACTCGCTGTGTTTCGCGGCGGTGTGTCACGCGCGGGTATTCGTTCGCAACTCACCACGCGTTCCGTCATCGCGCTCGCCAAGAGCGAGGCTATGGTGAAATGGGCGCGGGAAATTCTGCCGCTGAAACACGATAACCGCATGCTGTTCAAGCGTGACCGCCATCTGTGCGCGTATTGCGGCGATCAGTTCGACCGCCGTGATCTCACGCGTGATCACATCATGCCGCTGTCGCGCCGTGGCGCGGATACGTGGGAGAACGTGGTCACCGCGTGCAAGCACTGCAATCACACACGCAAACGTAACCGTACGCCCGAAGAAGCGGGGCTGCCGTTGCACTACGTGCCGTATGCGCCGTGCCGCTCGGAATACTTCATTCTGTCCGGCCGCCGCATCCTGGCCGATCAGATGGAGTATCTGTTGGCACGCGTGCCACGTGACAGCCGTTTGCATGCCAAGGCAAACTGAACGCGTTGTGACGTACTCGCGGGCCGGCCAGACTTACATCGGTGTCGACTTCGGCACCACGAACACCGTTGTATCTCTGGCGGATGCATCGGGTGCCGTTCGCACGCTGGTGTATCCGTCCGCGCAGGGACCTTTGCCGACGTTTCGCTCAGTCCTCTGCTACGTTCATGAGGACAACGATGCTCTCGGTGGCGTGAAGCGAGTGTTCTGCGGCGCGGACGCCATCGAGGCTTTTTTGCGACAGGGCGATGAGGCAAGACTGATTCAGTCGGTGAAGACGTTTTTGTCGAGCAAGTCGTTTTCGCGTTCGACGATACACGGGCGTGACTACTCACTGGAAGAGATTGTGGCAGATTTTCTGCGCGGGCTTTTAAAAGCGGCGCAATGGCCGGATGGGGTGGCGGATTCAACCGGTACGATCGCGGTGGGACGGCCGGTGAGGTTCGCAGGTGATGGAGACGATGCTTTGGCAGAAGCTCGGCTGCGCGCTGCGTTTTTGGCGGCAGGTATTGCGAACATCGAGTTCGGATTGGAACCTCAGGCGGCGGCGTTTTTTTTTGCCAAACGTCTGTGCGAGCCCGCAACCGTGCTGGTGGCAGATTTTGGCGGGGGCACCAGTGATTTTTCCATCGTGCAATTCGACCCGGAAACCGGCAAGACGGAAGCGCTGGCGCATACCGGTGTGGGTATCGCCGGGGATACCCTAGACTATCGCATCATCGACAAGGTGGTGGCGCCAGCGTTCGGCAAGGGCAGTCGCTTCCGTCCGCAGGGCCGTTGGCTGGAAGTGCCGAAATGGATCTACTTCGAGTTCGAGCATTGGCACCGGTTGTCGTTTCTGAAGCGCCCAGCAGTGTTGCGTGAATTACGTGAAATCGAGCTGACCAGCGACGCGCCGCAGGCATTGGCATGGCTGCGTGAATTTCTGGAGCAGGAGCTCGGGTTCCATTTGTATCAGGCAGTGAATCGTTGCAAGACGGCGTTGTCGTCGGCGGATCACGCGGAACTGGTTTTTGAGTTTGCGCCCATCTCGCTGCGCTGCACGATCAGCCGCGCGGACTTCGAACAATGGATCGCGCCGGATGTGGCCGCGATTGAGGCCGCTTGCAGCGATGCCTTGGCGCAGGCGGGCTTGAGTGCCGACGATATGTCGGTAGTGTTCATGACCGGCGGCACGTCGTTTGTGCCACTGCTTCGGCAGCGCTTTGAGTCGCGCTTTGGCGCAGAGAAAATTGTCGCGGGCGATGAATTTGTTTCGGTAGGCAGTGGTTTGGCTTTGTTAGCGCGGGAACGAGAATTTAAAAAATATAATAAAAACAAATAGTTATAGCAACGTTTCTGCTAATACTGTCATTCTCGCTTGCTCATCAATGACAGCACCAGGTTTCTACTGTCGCTTAATTTGGCAGCGCTCTGCAGCGCTAGCGTTGCGCAATGCATCACCGCCAGGATAGGCTGTACCAATTGAGGCCAAAATGCAGAAAATGATTCAACTTGTGGCACTTGCCCTACTGGGTAGTGCGCTGCAATCGCATGCGCAAACCGGTGGCGCAGGCAATTACCCCAATAAACCCATTCGATGGGTGATCCCGTTTGCACCGGGTGGTGGCACCGACATGGTGGCGCGGCCCATTGCAGCCAAGCTGACCGACCGTTTGGGGCAGCAGATTCTCTACGACAATCGCGGTGGCGGCGGTGGTGTGATCGCGGGGGAGATTGTGGCGAATGCCAACCCGGATGGGTACACGTTGTTGGTGGCGGCGGTCGCGGTAATGACGGTGAACGTCAGTCTGATGAAGATGCCGTTCGATCCGGTAAAGGATTTCATTCCCATTACCAAGTTTGCCAACGTGCCCAACATGCTGGCTACGCGTGCGGGCTTTCCCGCAGCAAAAGTGCAGGATGTCATCGCCTATGCCAGATCCAATCCCGGCAAGCTGCGTTGGGCGCTGTCGGGCACCGGCTCAGCAGGGACGCTGTCGATGGAGCTGCTGCGGATTACCTCGAAAATCGATGTGGTGCCGATCCCTTACAAGGGCGCGGGGCCGGCGATGATCGGCGTGTTGAGCGGTGAGGCCGAGGTGATGTTCGCCAATCCGGCGGTGTTTATGCCGCATATTGCAGGAGGTCGTCTGCGCGCGCTTGCCGCCGCCAGCATGCAGCGCGTACCGGCATTGCCGGACATGCCGACGTTTCATGAATCAGGCTTCCCGAATTTTGAATCGTTGTCGTGGTACGGTTTGGCTGCGCCTGCGCGCGCGCCGCAGGCCATCATCAACCTGCTGCATCGTGAGGTGACCGCCGTGATCAAGCAGCCGGATGTGCTGACGCGCATTACTGCGGAAGGGGGCGTACCAGTGGCCAACACCCCGCAGGAATTCGCTCAGGATATCCGTAATGACATCGCGAAGTGGGCGAAAGTCATCAAGGACGCGAACATCAAGATGTGAGGGTTCGCCTTGCGCGTCTAAAGAACTACCCCGCGAACTGAATTTTCGCTTCTTTCACCACACGCCGCCAGCGTTCGATGGTGGGTTTCAGCACGTTGTGAAATTGTTCCGGGGGACCGCCGGCGGGTTCCATGCCTTCGCCCCGCATTTGCTTCATCATTTCTTCGGTCAGCAGTATTTTGGACACTTCGCGGTTCCACAGCGCCACTATTTCAGGACGGACACCCTTGGGCCCCCATATCGCGTACCAATGGGGCACGTCGAATCCGCTGACAGTTTCGCCGATGCTCGGTACTTCCGGCAGCAGCGGCGAGCGTTTCGCGGTGGAGACGCCGATGGCACGCAAGCGCCCAGATTTGATGTGTGGCTGGGCCGGCATGACACTGAGCGAGGCGATCTGCACTTCGTTGCCGACAAGGCCCACCAGTGCCGGGCCAGAGCCTTTGAAGGGGATGTGCACGGTGTCGATCCGGGCTTCCAAGTTCAGTAGTTCCTGCAAGAGGTGTGTGACGCTGCCTACACCCACCGTGCCGTAACTGATCTTGCCGGGATTCGCACGCGCGTGGCCGATGAGATCCTTCACGCTTTTGACCGGTAGCGCAGGGTGGGCTAGCAGCGCCATTGCGGTGGTGCCGAGCAGGATCACCGGCTGGATTCCACCCACCGGATCGTACGTGAGCTTGTGGTAGGCGGAGGTCGCCGCGTAGCTGCTGGATACGGTGATGAAGGTGTAACCATCCGGTTCCGATTTTGCTGCGATTTCCGCACCCAGTGAGCCGCCTGCACCGGGACGGTTATCGACAACGACAGGCTGGCCGATGGATGCCGAAAGAGGCGCGCCAATCACGCGCGACAGAATGTCGGTGCCGCCGCCAGGCGCAAATGGCGATATAAGCCGTATCGGTTTGGTTGGATATTTTTGTGCCAGTGCGCCGGGCGCGGCCATCAGCAGCGGCGCGCAGATCGAAAAAAATTTAACGGAATTCAACGCAGATTCTCCACTCAGATTATTCAATGCGTGTCGTGGGCTCTTGCCGCGGTAATCAATGCTGGTAGGGTGTTGGGGGGGCAAAACGGCGCCCCGCTGAAACTACGAAAGGCTGTACCGCCGCCGGGATTCTCGACCACCACGGTGTGACTCCAGTGCTCAAAGAAGCCCTGAATCATATTGCTTATTGTTGTCGAGGCCGTTCGAGCCATACCCGCTCCGGCGTCAATTGTCGCATGCAGTTGAAGTGCCCCAACGGACATTCGCGCTTGAAGCAAGGGCTGCATGGCAGGTCGATCTTCACAATTTTTGCACGCGACGATAACGGTGGCGTAAACAGCGGGCTACTGGAACCGTAGAGCGCAAGCGTCGGGCGATCCAGGGCGGCAGCTATATGCATCAGGCCGGAATCATTGGTGACAACCAGTGCTGCGATGCCAATCAAATCGATGGCGTCGTCGAGCGAGGTTTTACCGCACAGATTGGTGCAAGTGCCACCGCTCGCCAGCACAATGGCTTCGCCTATCGCGGTGTCTTTCGGAGAGCCGACTAGCCATACCGCGTAGCCGCTGTCTACCGCCTGACGAGCCAGTGTGGCGAAGTGTTCGGAGGGCCAGCGTTTGGCGGGGCCGTATTCGGCGCCGGGGCAAAAAATGGCTATGGGTTTGTTGTCTATAAGTAATTGTTTTATTTGAATATTTTTTGCATTGCTAATATTGGCTACGAGGTGCGGCGCCGGTGTCTTGGGCATGGGTGAGGCTCGATCCAAGGCCAGTGCGGAAAAGCGATCCACCATTCTGGGCAGCGCTTGTTCATCCAGCTGCCGCAAATCGTTGAGCAGCCCATAACGCATTTCACCGCGAAAGCCCGTTCGCATGGGGATTCTTGCCAGCAGCGGAATCAACGCCGACTTTAGCGAATTCGGCAGTACGATGGCTTGATCGTACTGCCCGCTTCGCAGTTCGCGCGCGAGTTGCCGACGTTCTCCGAATTTAAGTTCGCCGTGACCGAAACGCGCGACGATGCCGCGCCGCACTTCCGGCATGCGCGACAGCAGTGGCAGGGTAAACGGCGGCGCCAGCACATCCAGTACGAGGTTGGCGTGGCGCTCATGCAGCAGCCGGAACATGGGCTGCGCCATTACGGTGTCCCCGACCCAGGCGGGGGCGACGACGAGAATTTTCATGCGGTGAGGGTTAGTGTCCAGCTTTTACCGGCCCGCCCGCGAGAGAGAATCGGGTGCCGCAATAAGGACATTGCGCCTGGCCGGTTTTTGCCACATCGAGAAACACCCTTGGGTGCGTGTTCCACAGATGCATCGCCGGTGTCGGGCAATGCAGTGGCAAATCGGCGGCAGTTACCTCGATGTGTTTTGACTTGTTGTCTGCCGGTTCGGCCATGGCGCTCTCCCGCGATTTACATTGCCACCGGCGTCAGCCAGCTGGCGTATTTTTGCGCCTTGCCGTTGACCACGTCGAAAAACGCAGCTTGCAGTTTGGCGGTGATCGGTCCACGTTGGCCGCTGCCAATGGTGCGGCCATCGAGTTCGCGGATCGGAGTGACTTCGGCGGCCGTACCGGTGAAAAACGCTTCGTCGGCGATATAAAGATCGTCGCGCGTAATGCGCTTGGTGCCCACACTATAGCCCATGTCGTGCGCGATGGTAATGATGGATTCACGGGTGATGCCGATCAGTGCGCTGTTTAATTCCGGCTCGTAAATCTTGCCATCTTTCACCATAAAGAGATTCTCGCCAGAGCCTTCGGCCACGAAACCGTCCACATCCAGCAGCAGGCCTTCATCGTAGCCGTGTTCGGTGGCTTCAATGTTGGCGAGTATCGAGTTGGCATAAGTACCCGAATATTTTGCGCGCGTCATCGACACGTTGACGTGATGGCGCATATAGGAAGAGGTTTTGACGCGGATGCCCTTTTCAATGGCGTCGGCGCCCAGATACGCACCCCACGGCCACGCCGCGACAGAGACATGCACGGTATTACCCTTGGGGGACACGCCCATTTTTTCCGAGCCGTAAAACGCGATGGGACGCAGATAACATGATTCGAGTTTGTTGGCTCGCACCACTTCCTTTTGCGCCTCCATCAGTTGCTCGATCGAGTAGGGAATTTTCATCAGATAGATATGGGCCGAATTCAACAGCCGCTGCGTGTGCTCACGCAAACGGAAAATGGCCGTGCCGTTGACTGTGTTGTAGGCACGCACACCTTCAAATACCGCAAGACCATAGTGCAGGGAGTGTGTGAGTACGTGCGTAGTTGCCTCGCGCCAGGGTACCAGTTTGCCATCGTGCCATATAAACCCGTCGCGATCCGCCATCGACATGAAGTGCTCCATCGGAGTTCGTTTAAAAACAATATTTTAGCGCATTTGCGGCGCATGCAGTGACGGCGCCTGTGACAACGTTCCGTCAGGTACGGCAAACACGCCGCGCTACCAGCTTACGCGTCGAATGGCTTGGGTGCGTGTAGCGTGTAATATAGGTCAACTGCCATTTTCGTTCAGTCATGCAATCCCCAAACTATAACAAGGACCACGGGTGATCCAAAGGTTACGCCAGCGGCTGGCCGACCTCGGCGCCCGCGTGATATCGGAGACCGATACCGATGAGGATCGTCTGCGCAAGTCGCTGTTGATATTTGCCAGCGCCATGATGGGCCTGGGATCGATGCTGTGGCTAGTGATTTACTGGGCAATGGGCATCAAGTTTTCCGCGACGGTACCGTTTCTTTACATTGTGGCGACGGCGGCATCGCTGGCCTTGTACCTGTGGACGTTGAACTTCGATGTGTTCCGTCTGATTCAAGTCAGCCTGTTTTTGTTCGTGCCCTTCGTGATGCAGTGGAGCATCGGCAGTTATGTCAGTTCGTCGGGTGTGATGCTGTGGGCTTTGCTCGCGCCGGTAGGTGCCATTCTTATTTATGGCGCACGCGAATCGATACCGTGGTTCGTGGCGTATGTGGTGATGGCGGCGATATCGGGGGTATTCGATTATTACTTGGCGAGCGAACTGCCCAAAAATGTCAGCATGCAGACTATCGCGGTGTTTTTCGCACTCAACTTCGTGGCGATGTCGACCATCATTTACATGCTGGTGACATACTTCATGCGCCAGCGCGAAAAATTGCAGGCGGAACTGGCTGAAAAACATCTGCTGTTGCAGGCAGATCAGGCGCAGATTGAGCGTCTGCTGCTGAACATTCTGCCGGCGCCGATTGCGAAGCGTCTGCAGGCGAGCAGCACTACCATCGCCGACGGCTTTGCCGACGTTACGGTGATGTTCGTTGACATCAAGGATTTCACGCGGCTGTCTGGCGATCAACCGCCGATCGTGATTGTCGAATCGCTGAACCGAGTGTTCTCGTATTTCGACGCACTGGTGGAAAAATACGATCTCGAGAAAATCAAGACTATCGGCGATGCGTACATGGTGGCGGGAGGGTTGACATCGCCGACCGGCTGGGCATTTGCGGTCGATGGGCTGCGCCACACGCATGCCATGCTGGGTATGGCGATGGAAATGTTGGTCTATATGAAAACTTTGCCGCCGGTGGGTGGCACGAAATTGCAATTGCACATCGGCATGAGCACCGGCCCGGTGGTTGCCGGCGTGATCGGTACCAAGAAATTCATTTATGACCTGTGGGGTGACACTGTGAACCTGGCCAGCCGGGTTACCGACAAGGCACAGGCGGACTCGATATTGGTGGATGTCACGACCTATGAGCGAGTGAAATCGCTCTATGAATTCGACGCGCCGGAAACGCTGGACGTGCGTGGCAAGGGGCTGGTGACGGCTTACCGGTTGTTGCGGTCGCGCGAAGGCACGCCGGCATACGGCACAGCGCGCGCGTTGAACTGATCCGCTTGACTTGGCGGGTTACGCCATTTCGGTCTTGTCCGGCAATGAGCCACCCATGACGTTTTGCCAAAGACGCCGCACGGCGGCCGTGTGTGCGCTGACTGATTCGTGTGGCACACGGGCGTAACGCGCTTCCTGCAATCGCAGCGCATGCTGCATACCACGAAACGTCCGGTAGGCCGCGTGGGCGCCTTCGGCATCGGCAGTCGAAATCAGCCCCAGCTTTGCGGCCAGCTTCAGTAATGCCAGATTGCCGATGTTGCCTGTTAGGGCTGCGTGCTTATGAGCGTGGCCGAGCACGAGGTATTGCACCACGAACTCCACATCGACGATGCCGCCGTGGCCGTGCTTCACGTCGAACAGGCCGCTGGTGTTGGGATGCGAGGCATGCATTTTTTCGCGCATACCAGCGATCTCGCGGCGCAGAGCCTCGATATCGCGCGGGCGGCGCAGGAGATCACCACGCAAGGTTTCAAACTTGGCGCCGATGGTTGCGTCGCCTGCTACATAGCGTGCGCGGGTCAGCGCCTGATGTTCCCACACCCAGGCATGCTGCTCCTGATAAGTGCGAAAGGCGGCAAGAGAACTCACCAGCAGACCGCTATCGCCGTCGGGCCGCAGACGCAGGTCGGTTTCATAGAGGAGTCCTGCAGCAGTGGTGCTGGTCAGCCAGGTGTTGATGCGTTGCGCGAGGCGGGCGTAGTTTTCGGGTGATTCATCCACGCTGTCTTCATGCAGGAACACCAGGTCGAGATCGGAGGCGTAGCCCAGTTCCTTGCCGCCGAGCTTGCCATATCCGATGATGGCAAATGCCGGTTCGGCACGTGTGCGTTGCCGCACGCCCAGCCATACCAGGCGCAGGGCTTCACTGAGCACCGTACAGGCCAGATCGGAGAGATGATCGCTCAGCGTTTCAAGCGGCAGGCTGCCGGACAAATCCTGCGCGATCAGGCGCAGCGTCTGCGCGTGTTTGAAGTGGCGCAGCGTATCCATCTGCCGTTCAGTGTCGCCACTCGCGCTGTCCAGTGCCGCGCGTAAATCCTGCGCAAGGGCATGCCAGTCGGGCGGCGCCTGCAGACTGCGGGCATCCAGCAATTCGTCCAGCAGTATGGGGTGCTGCGTCAGATATTGCGCCACCCAGGGGCTGGCGCGCATCAGTTCGGCAAGATGGGTTCGTGCCTGCGGGTATTCTTCCAGTAGGGCCAGGTACGATTCGCGGCGGTTGACGCCATCCAGAAAATTAAGTAGCCGTTCCAGCGTGGCGTCGCGGCTGCCCCCAGCGGCAGCGGCTTCAATCGCCAGAGGCGCGAGACGATCCAGCCTCGATTGGCTGGCGGCGGGCATTTGACGGTAGCGCGCCGAGCCGTGCATTTGGGCAAGACGTGCCTGCATGTCCGCGGGCCGTTCAAAGCCGAGCGCCGCCAGCCGGCCGGTGACGGCTTCCGGGCCTTCGGATTGCGTCCACAACGCGGCTAACGGGTGCGTCGCGGCTTGGGCGTCGGCGAACAGTGCGTCGAATTGGCGCGATACGCGTGTACGGCGATGGTCCAGTTCTGCGAGCAGTGCAGCGTAGTCACTGAAACCCATGCTGTGCGCAATAGCCTCTTGCGCCTGATTGTGGACCGGCAGATCATGGGTTTGCTGATCGTCACGATACTGTAGGCGGTGTTCCAGTTTCCTCAGGAATTCATAGTCTTGCGAGAGTTCCTGAACGGCAGTTTCTGGTAGTACGCCACGCGCGGCGAGCAACGCCAGCACTTCAAGCGTCGGCTGGCGGCGCAGCGCTGCCTCATGGCCGCCGCGTATCAACTGGAATGACTGGGCGATGAACTCTATTTCGCGGATGCCGCCGCGGCCCAGTTTGATATTGCCGCTGCGCTCACGGCGTTCGACTTCGCGGCGGATCTGGCCATGCAACTCACGCAACGAGGCAAACACGCTGTAATCAAGATGGCGTCGGTAGATGAAAGGGCGTACTAATGCCATCAGCGCGTCGCGGTCATGTTGCGCGCCGGTCAGTGCGCGCGCCTTGATCCAGGCGTAACGTTCCCATTCCCGGCCCTGCGTAACCAGATAATTTTCCAGCATGTCGAAGCTCATCGCCAGCGGCCCGCTGTCGCCATAGGGCCGCAGCCGCATATCGACGCGGAATACAAAGCCGTCTTCGGAAATGTCGGCAAGCGCCGCGATCAGCAGACGCCCCACGCGCGAAAAATACTCGTGGTTGTTGAGTGGACGCGGGCCATCGGTTTCGCCTTCGTCGGGGTAGACAAATACGAGGTCGATATCGGAAGAGACATTCAATTCCCCGCCGCCGAGTTTGCCCATACCGGCCACGATCAGTTGTTGTACCTCGCCTTTCGCATCGCGCGGCGTGCCGGCGGTGCCGGCCAGATCAGAGGTAATCCAGTCGAGTGCCGTATGCAGACTGACTTCGGCAAGGCGCGTCATGGCTTGCGTGACTTCGCCTAGTGATGCCCAGCCGGCCAGATCGCGTACGATCAAGGTGGCGAGGGTGCGCTGGCGCAGAATGCGCAGCTGACGGTGCAGCGCCTCTTTTGAAACCGAATGTTCGCCGGGAGATGCAACCTCACACGGTGTTAGCAGGTCTATGTCATCAAGCAGGCTTGGTGTTGCCGTGAGTAACCGGGCCAGGTAGAGGCTGAGGCGTCGCGCCTGAACGATGGCGTCGTCTACCTTGATGATGCCGGGTGCGTTACTCTCGGGCATGGCAAAACACGGTAAAATTCGTAAGTTATTGTTAATATTGAACTTTTGTAGACATTTCAAGAACATTCAAGGTGGGTAGTGCGCATGTATTTTGCCATGTCGGCATTCTTCGGTGAGATGGAGTGAGGATTAAGCCGGTATTCAGTGCTGCCACGCGGCTGATCGTCTGGCTTTGGCACAAGGCTGTGTGGATCGCCGTGGCAAGCGTTTTGCTGGCTGCCGCCAGTGTGCTGACGTTGCGCTACTGGGTGTTGCCGCATGTTGGCGATTACCGCGAACGTTTGGCGCAATCGGTCAGCGAGGCGGCCGGACAGCGCGTCACCTTTAGCGCGATGACGGCGGATTGGGACGGGCTTCATCCGCGCTTGAACCTAGGCAATGTGGTGGTGTACGACAAGGCGGGGCGCGCGGCACTGACCTTGCAACGCGTTGACAGCACGTTGTCGTGGTTGTCCATACCCTTGCGCAGCCCGCGCTTTGTGGCGCTGGACTTTTACGAACCTAGACTGGATGTACGCCGCGACAAAAGCGGGCGCATTTCCGTCGGCGGCATCGAAATGGGCGGCGATAGCAGCGAAGGCGGCTTCTCCGACTGGGTGCTGTCGCAGCGCGACATTGAAATTCACAACGCTACCATTGACTGGACGGACGAAATGCGCGGCGCGCCGGTGTTGCAACTGCGGCAGGTGCGGCTGCATTTGGTGAACCGCGGCGAGCGTCACCGTTTTGGCCTGCGCGCGCTGCCGCCGCCATCCGTTGCCGGGCCAGTGGATTTGCGGGGGGATCTCACGGGCGGTTCGCTCAAACAACCGGCCAGCTGGGCGGGACGCGTGTATGCGCAATTCGATAACGCCGATATTGCAGCTTGGCGCACCTGGATGCCGTTCCCGTTCGATATGCAGCGGGGGGCGGGGGGCGTGCGCGCCTGGGCCACGGTGCGCAATCAATCGTTGCAGGAATTGATTGCTGACGTGCGCTTGTCGGACGTGCGTGCGCGGCTTGGCAAGGAGCTGCCGGAACTGGATATGCCGGCGCTGAACGGACGTGTGGCATGGAAAAAATCGCCCAAGAGTGTGGAGTTTTCGACCCGCCAACTAAGCCTGCTTGCCACGAGCAAGGCTGGTGCGCTGGAATTGCCGCCGATGGATTTCAACTTTAAGTCCGCGACCAATGCGCAGGGCATGCCGCAATCGAGCGAGGTGAAAGTCAACGCCATTGATATCGCGACGCTGGCCGCGTTGGCCGATCATTTGCCGGTCGGTCAGGAAACCCGTACGCGGCTGACAGAGCTGTCGCCCAAGGGCCGCCTGTTCGAGGTGACGGCGGCGTGGGAAGGTGAGTTGCCTGAGCCGAAAAAGTACAACGCGCGTGGACGTTTCGAGAATCTGGCGGTCAATCGTTATGGCGCGTTGCCAGGATTGAAGGGTATCAGCGGTAACGTAGAGGCCAACGAAAAAAGCGGTGTGCTGCAGATGACCTCGCGCGCGATGAAATTCGATATGCCGCAATTGTTCAAGGTGCCGCTGGAGTTTGATGCCGTGACGGGGCAGGCGAACTGGAACCGGGTGGACAAAGGCTTTAACCTGAAGCTGACCAACATTGCTTACGCCAATAGCGATCTGGCGGGTAGTTTGCAGGGCATTTATCAAAGCGTGCCGGGCCAGCCGGGCATAGCGGATATCACGGGCAATCTCACGCGCGCTGAGGCACAGCGCATAGTGCATTATCTGCCGCTACCTGCGGGGCGCACGGCCCGCGACTGGCTGGAGGCCGCGTTTCTGGCGGGCACTTCGGATGATGTGAAATTCCGCTTGAAGGGTGATCTGCGTGAATTTCCCTTCGAGAGTGAAAAGCAGGGTACGTTTCTGGTTACTGCACGGTTGCGTGGCGGCGTGTTGCATTACGGCGACGGCTGGCCAAATATCGACAGGATCGAGGGCGATCTGGCGTTTCGCGGCAAGCGCATGGAAGTGCTGGCGAAGCAGGGCTACGTGCAGAACACGCGCCTGGCCAACGTCCGCGCGGAAATACCGGATCTGGATGGGACGCGTGTTTTGACCGTCTCCGGTGAGGCGGAGGGGCAGACGCCGGATTTCCTGAAGTTCATCGCGGCCAGTCCGGTGTCGGGATACATCGATCACTTTACCGACGGCATGCAGGGTGAAGGTGCTGGTAAACTCAATCTGCGCCTGGAAATGCCGTTGCGCACTCTGGAGCGTACGCGCGTGGCCGGCAGCTACCAGATGACGGGTAACCGGCTGCTGGTGGATGCGTCGTTACCCCCGCTGGAGCAGGTTGCCGGGAGGCTGGAGTTTACCGAAACCGGTGTCAGCGTACCGTCGGCCAATGCCGTTTTTTTTGGTGGACCGCTCAGTGTCATTGGCAATACGCAGCGCGACGGCACCATACGCATGACATTGCAGGGTCGCGTCAATCCGGATGCCGTGCGCCGCGTCGGTGGCCCGCCGTGGCTGGCGCACATACGTGGCACGGCCGATTGGAACGGCACCATCACCGTGCGCAAAAAAACCGTTGATATGGTGGTGGAATCGACACTACAGGGACTGGCGTCAGCGTTGCCTGTGCCGCTGGGCAAGACTGCAGCGGAGAGCATGCCGGTGCGCGTTGAGCGGCGCTTTATCAGCAACGAGCGCGATCAACTGGCGGTCAGCATCGGCGATATCGTGAGCGCGCGCCTGTCGCGCCATAGCGAAGGCAAACGTACCGTCATCGATGCCGGCGTCGTGCGTCTGGGCGGCGGCGCGGCAGCGGAACCTGAGGCCAATCGACCGGGGTTGTTTGTGAGCGGCGGAATCAAAGCGCTGAACGCCGATGGCTGGATGAAGCTGGGCGGATCTGACGCTAGTGACGTGAATTACAACATTGCGGGTATCGACGTAAAAATCGGCGAACTGGAAGTGCACGACCGCAAGTTCGGTGAGGTGGCGGTGGTTTCGTTGCCAGCGGGCGCCGAAACCACACGCTACAAGCTGGCTGGCCGGGATATCGAAGGCACCGTCGACTGGACCGCGCGAGGCCGGGGCCGAATTGTGGCGCGCCTTCAAAAGTTTACCTTACCTGAGCCGGTAGCAGGCACGGCACCGGCCGCGCGCACGGCTGCGTCCGACAAGCGGTTGCCGGCGCTGGATATCGTGGTGGAGCATTTTCAGTACGGCGCGAAGGCGCTTGGCAAGCTCGAATTGCGCGCGACACAGCAGGATCGCGACTGGCGTATTGAGCACATGCGCGTGATCAATCCCGATGGCGTGCTGGCGGTGGATGGTGTGTGGCAATCGTGGCTGTCGAATCCGCGCACACAGCTAAACGTGCACTTTGGCGTACTCGATATCGGCAGAATGTTGACGCGGCTGGGCTATCCGGATGGCGTACGGCGCGGCATCGCAGAAATTGGCGGTACATTGTCCTGGAACGGCAGCCCGCAGCAGATTGACTATGCGTCCCTGTCCGGCAAGCTGGTCTTGCGTGCGGTGAAGGGGCAGTTCGTTAAGATGGAGCCGGGTATCGGCAAGTTGCTGGGCATACTCAGTTTGCAATCCTTACCACGGCGCCTGACGCTGGACTTCCGCGACGTATTCAGCGACGGCTTTGCATTTGACGAGATTCTTGGTGAGGTCAAGATCGATCAAGGCTTAGCGGCGTCAGACAAGTTTTTTATCAGCGGACCTTCGGCTGGCGTGTTGATGAATGGCACGGTCGATCTGAATCGCGAGACGCAGAATTTGCAGGTGAAAGTCAGTCCGCGTATATCGGATGGGGTGTCCATTGCCACGGCGGCGCTGGGCGGCCCGATCGCGGCGCTGGCGGCATTTGTCGCGCAAAAACTGTTCAAGGATCCACTCGACGAACTGATATCGTTCCGTTACGCGGTGACTGGCGGCTGGGCTGATCCGGTGGTGACAAAAGTTGCTGCGCCGCAAGCCCAGGCACGCAATCCTGAGTAACGCCTGACCCTGGTTTGATTTGAGGATGGCCGTATGACTACTGTAACAACGTCTCGCATTGCCGCGATCCAAATGGTTTCCAGCCCCAGTGTCGAGACCAATCTCGAAGACGCCGGACGGCTTATCGCGGCGGCCGCGGCGCGCGGTGCGCAACTGGTGGCATTACCGGAATACTTTTGCATTCTCGGCGTTAAGGATACGGACAAGGTGGCGGTGCGCGAGGCCGAAGGGGCGGGTCCAATACAGGCTTTTTTGTCGGCGACGGCCAAAAAACACGGGATATGGATTGTCGGCGGATCTGCGCCGCTTGTCGCCAGCGATGCGGGCAAGGTGCGTAACAGCAGCCTCGTGTTTGATGCCAGCGGTAAGCAGGTGGCCCGCTACGACAAGATTCACCTGTTCGGTTTTCAGATGGGCGATGAGCAGTATCACGAGGCCCGCACCATTGAGCCGGGCGCGACGCCGGTAACGGTGGATACCCCGTTCGGACGGCTCGGTTTGTCAATCTGCTACGACTTGCGCTTTCCGGAAATGTATCGTGCAATGAAGGATGTGGATATCATCCTCGTCCCATCGGCTTTTACCGAGACCACCGGCCGTGCGCATTGGGAGACATTGCTTCGTGCCCGCGCGATTGAAAATCTGGCGTATGTGCTGGCGCCGGCGCAGGGAGGGCATCACGTCAATGGGCGTGATACGCACGGTGACTCAATGATTATCGATCCTTGGGGTGCGGTGCTGGATCGGCTGCCGTACGGTCCCGGCGTGGTGGTAGCAGATGTGAACTTGGAACGACTGCGCGGGCTGCGGCGCAATTTGCCTGCTTTGAGCCATCGAACCCTGTAGTGGCTAACGCTGTTTTATTGTAAGTATTTGTTTTATAAGGAAATTTTGTGCCAACATCCCCGCAGGCTCCAACGCAGGCCACGACCATCGATCCGGCGCTGAATTTTGCTACCGCCTACGACACGCTGCTCACGCCCTACGCGCTGAACGATAGCAAGCTGAACACCGTGTTCGGCCAGATCATGCAGCATCAGGTGGATTACGCCGATCTGTATTTTCAGTACAGCCGCAGCGAATCGTGGAGCCTTGAAGAAGGCATCGTCAAGTCCGGCAGCTTCAGCATTGATCAGGGCGTAGGCGTGCGTGCGGTGAGTGGCGAAAAAACTGCGTTCGCGTACTCGGACGATATCGGATTCGATGCGCTGGCAGCGGCGGCACAGGCCACGCGCGCCATCGGTCGCCAGGGCGGATCCAATAGCGCGCAGGTAGCACGGCGCAACGAAGCGCGCCAGTTGTATCTGCCGCACGACCCACTGGCGAGTCTGGAAGATCCCAAAAAAGTCGCGTTACTGGAAAAGCTCGAACGTCATGCACGCAGCCTTGATTCACGCGTGACACAAGTGATGGCCTCGCTTGCCGGTGAATACGAAGTGGTGATGGTGGCGCGTAGCGACGGCGGGCAGGCGGCCGATGTGCGACCGCTGACGCGCGTGTCGCTGCAGGTGATTGTCGAACAGGATGGCCGTCGGGAGCAAGGGAGTGCCGGCGGTGGCGGGCGTTTTGATTATGCGTATTTCACCGATGCCGTTTTGCAGGACTACGCCCGAAAAGCTGTGGATCAGGCGCTGGTAAACCTTCGCGCTCAACCTGCTCCGGCGGGCACCATGACCGTGATACTCGGCAACGGCTGGCCCGGAGTGTTGCTGCACGAAGC
>SXGR01658541.1_pt1 | contig 16669 bp, 18 predicted proteins | sample 3174711 | NCBI WGS metagenome assembly SXGR01 (sample SAMN11356860, study PRJNA531348) | freshwater metagenome | isolation source: freshwater sample F1-60 | place: China: Fuxian Lake, Yuxi | collected 2017-12-25
GAAGCAGAGTCTGCTATTTCTGATATATGCAACGAAGCGATTATTTACGATGATTCTCACGATATTGTTAAAATAGAGGTTGCAAAGCTAAAAATATCCAAACCAATAAAGGATAAAATTGAGGAGGAGTTTGAAGAGGTGCTTAGACTTCTTAATTCTTCTCGTCGAGGGTTTGAAACATTTCGTAAATGGTATATTGATTCTAGATTATACTATCATGTAATAGTTGACGAGAAGAATAAGAAAAAAGGAATTGTAGAATTGCGACCAATCGATCCTACAAAGATTCGTAAAATTAGAAAAATAAACAAAAAACCAATAGCAGATCAAGCAACCACTGGAGTAAAAATGGTTGCTTCGGTGGAAGAATTTTATATCTTTAGTGAAAACGAAAATAAGATTGGCGCAGACACAATGGAAGGGTTGAAAATTTCACCAGACGCTATTTGTTTTGTTCATTCTGGATTATACGATGCACAACGCAAAAAAATAGTAGGATATCTACACAAATCTATAAAGTCTTTAAATCAATTACGAATGATTGAGGACGCAATAGTCATTTACCGCATTACCCGCGCACCTGAACGACGAATCTTCTATGTGGATGTTGGAAATCTTCCAAAACAAAAAGCAGAAGAGTATGTGAATGGTTTAATGCGTCGATATCGCAACAAACTAATCTATGATCCAACAACAGGCGAAATTGGTGATCAACGCAAGCATATGTCAATGCTTGAAGATTTTTGGATGCCTAGACGAGACGGAGGCAAAGGAACTGAAATTAGTACCATTCCTGGAGGTCAAAATCTAGGAGAAATGGACGATGTAAAGTATTTTCAGAAAAAATTGTATCAAAGTCTTAATGTTCCTGCATCTCGATTAGAAGAGGCTTCATCAGGATTTAATACGGGTCGTGCTTCTGAAATATCAAGAGACGAAGTTAAATTCTTCAAGTTTATTGAACGATTGCGAATGAAATTCAGTGAATTGTTTTTGGAATTATTGCGGATTCAATTAGTATTAAAAGGAATTATTAGAGAGGAAGAGTGGAGTGAAATTGAAGGAGATATCATCTTTCGATTCAAGAAAGACTCTCACTATATTGAATTAAAAGAGTCTGAAGTTCTTAAAGATCGTCTTGCGTCTGCAAGGGATGCAGAAGATTTTGTGGGAAAGTATTATTCACGAGAATGGATTCGTAAAAATGTTTTGCGGCAAACAGAAGAAGATATTGACGAAATTAATAAGCAAATAAAGGACGAAATTGCAGAAGGAATTATTGTTAGTCCTAGTGGCGGAGAGCAGCAAAACGCAATGCCAGGAACTGGAGGAGAGCAGCAAAACGCAATGCCACAGGAGGATGAGGAAAACAGTAGTTCTAGTGACCAAGAATCAACCAATACAGAGAAAAGAAATATCACGATTGGAGAGGTTATGCCTCCCGCAAATCAAAACAACTGATGGAGTAGGATAATGACAAATACAACAGACTATATTGAGTTCCGAGACGCCATTTTTTCCCATCTAACAGATAAAGTGCAGGACAAAATCAAAGAAAAACAGGAAATTGTGTCTAATTCTTTGATTCAGTCTCCAAAAGACGAAGATATAGAGAATATCGAACAGTTAAAAATACTACATAATAAGCGCAAATAACCAATAGGAGTCTATAATGAACAAGCAAATCGTACAATCTCTGGTTTTAAAGAATTTTTCAGAAGCAAAAACTTTTATTTTCAGGTCTTTATACGCAAAAAGTGCTCTTGCACTAGATGAAGCACGAATACAAGCCGCAAACGCTGTTTTTAATAATACCGAAGAAGAAACAGAAGAAACAGAAGAAACAGAAGAATCTAATAAGAAGAATTGATTAATTATGAAATTAATTACTGAAACAACTTTAGGTGTACAGCTTCTTACCGAAGAAAAAGACGGCAAGAAGAATTATTTCATTGAAGGTGTTTTCATGCAGAGCGAAACCAAGAACCGAAATGGAAGAGTGTATCCTAGTTCAGTAATGAGCAAAGAGGTTGGTCGATATAATAAAGAGTATGTGGAACAAAATAGAGCAATGGGTGAGTTAGGTCATCCCGAAGGACCAACTGTTAATTTGGAAAGAGTTTCTCATATTATTAAAGATTTAAGATTAGAAGGTAAAGATGTTCACGGTCGTGCCAAGATTCTTGACACTCCATACGGAAAAATTGTAAAGAATCTTATGGACGAGGGAGCAAAACTTGGAGTTTCTAGTCGAGGAATGGGTTCTCTTAAAGAACAAGACGGAGTGAATGTGGTTCAAGAAGACTTTATGCTTGCTTCTGTGGATGTGGTTGCTGATCCATCTGCTCCTAATGCGTTTGTTGACGGTATTATGGAAGGAAAAGAGTGGATTTGGGACAACGGCATCATTAAACCTGTTCAAATCGAAAATTACAAAAAAATAATTGAAAAAACTTCTTCTAGGAATCTAGAAGAACAAGCAGTTCGTTTATTCGCAGACTTTATCGCAAAGATTTAATTTTATATACATATATTCCAAAGGAGATTCGCCGTTATGTCACGAGAAAAAATTGAAGATATTATTAAGAAGGTTGTTTTAGGAGAATCCTTTGCTGCTGGTCCTGATGAGGATGAAGTGGTCGAGGACACCGAGGACGCCGAGGACGCCGAGGACGCCGAGGACGCCGAGGACGATGACGCGGAAACTCTTGAAGAAGAATGTGACGAAGATGAAGACGAAGATGAAGACGAAGACGAAGACGAAGACGAAAAGCCTTCCAAGAAACTGCCCGCCTTTTTACGAAAGAAAAAAGCAATGAAAGAAGCAACAGAACTTGCAGAAGAAGATGAAGAAACAGCAAACGGAAAATCGTCTTTAACTGCAAACAAAAAAGGTGCTAAGATTGCAACCCCAACCGGCGATTCTATTGCAAAGAATAGAGCAACAATTACTATAAAAGCAAGTTCTGCCAAGGCAACTACAGAAGTAGACGAGTCACTCGCTGCTACTGCTGGTGCTCTCACTGCTGGAAATAAAAAGAATGTAACAAAGAAACCTAGTGATAAGAATAAACCAAAACTTGCAAGCGAAATTGATGCAGAACATCAAAAATATGTTTCTTCTTTAAAGAAAGAAGATACAGAACTTGTCGGAGTCGAGTCTTTGTTTGAAGGACAAGAACTTTCAGAAGAATTCAAAACGCAGACAACTCTGCTTTTCGAAGCACATCTTGCAGAAAGAGTTCATCGAATTGAAGAAGAACTTCAAGAAGGATACGAAACCTTGCTTGAAGAACACACAACAGCAGTTACAGAAGAACTTGTTGAAAGAATTGACGAGTATCTTAATTATGTTGTTGAAGAATGGATGCAAGAAAATCGTTTGGCCGTCGAGAATGGTCTGCGGACAGAAGTCACAGAGAAGTTTATTTCTAATCTGAAAGATCTGTTTGCCGAATCATACATCGAAGTTCCAGAAGATAAAGTAGATCTCTTTAATTCTGCTGTTGAACAATGCGATTCTCTTGAAAGCGAACTTGGAAGTCAGGTAGAAAAGAATATGGAACTTGTTGAAGAAAACGATCAACTTCGTTGTGAAATTATTTTCCGTGAAATTTCAGAAGGAATGATTGACACCGACAGCGAAAAACTTCGCAGACTATCAGAAAGTATTGAGTTTGATAGTGTGGAGCAATTTGCTGAAAAATTAAGTGTTCTTAAAGAAAATATCGGATCTATTGGATCCATCGAAAATGTTTCAGAAAAATCCAATGAAGGCATCGAAGAATCCTTCGAAGATGCTTCTGAAACATCTGCATCGCCGCTCATGGAAGCATATCTGCGATCTATGACGAAATCTAGTCTGTAATCACCCCGTCAGAAAAATCTGACTAACAATAAGGAGTATCAAAAATGTCCGACAATACGTTAAACGAGGCTGCTATTCGAAAATGGAAGCCTGTATTAGATCACACAGATATGCCAGCAATTGCTGATGCACATCGCCGCGCAACCACTGCAACTCTTCTTGAAAATCAAGAACGAGCTTGTAGAGAACAAATGCTTATAGAAGCACCCAACAATATTGTTGGTGGTGGAATGTCACCAGTCGTTGGTAGCGAAGGTGGAATCAAAGGGTACGATCCAATTCTTATTCAACTTGTTCGTCGCGCAATGCCAAATCTTATGGCTTATGATATCTGTGGTGTGCAGGCTATGTCTGCTCCAACAGGTCTTATCTTTGCAATGCGTACCAGATACGGCACTAACAGTGGAACAGAAGCGTTCTTCGACGAAGCGTCAACCCAGTTTTCTGCATCCTCCTCCGCCGCGGCAACTTCGGGACTTTCATCGGATCCGTTTGCCAATTATCCTGGTGATGTCGGAAGCACAGGAATGGGTGTGAGTTTTGGAATGGCAACATCCGCCGCAGAAGATATTAATCCTCAACAGATGGCATTCAGTATTGAACGAGTCGCTGTTGAAGCAAAGACTCGTGCTCTTGCTGCATCCTACTCCATTGAATTGGCGCAGGATCTCAAGGCAGTTCACGGTTTGGACGCAGAAACCGAACTTTCGAATATTCTCAGCACAGAAATTCTTGCTGAAATTAATCGTGAAGTTGTCAGAACTGTGTACAACACGGCAGTGTTGGGTTGTCAACAGAGTGATCTGTTCTACAAAGGCGCAGGTTCTACTGCCGCAGGTCTGTCACAAGGGCCAAATAGTGGTTCGCTCGTTGGTGGCGTATACGACCTTCTTCAAGACTCTGATGGTCGATGGAGTGCGGAAAAGTTCCGAGGTCTTATGTTCCAAATTGAACGAGAATGCAATGTTATTGCAAAACAGACTCGTCGAGGCAAAGGAAACTTTGTTATCTGCTCGGCAGATGTTGCAAGTGCTCTTGCAATGGGAGGATTCCTTAATCTCTCACCAGCACTGAATGTTTCGTTGAGTGTGGACGACACCGCAAGTACATTTGCAGGAACTCTTAACGGCAAGATCAAGGTCTATATTGATCCGTATGCAACAACCTCTCTTAACTACGCTTGCGTAGGATACAAGGGATCTAGTCCGTATGATGCAGGACTCTTTTACTGCCCATACGTTCCGTTGCAGATGATGCGCGCTGTTGATACAAACAACTTCCAGCCCAAGATGGCATTCAAGACCCGCTACGGCATGATTGCGAATCCATTCTCTAAAGGCACGGGTGCTGCGTCATCGGCTTTGGATCCAAGATCCAACAAGTACTACCGATTGTTCCGTATCGACAATCTGCACGGTACTGCATCGTAATCTAGTTTTAATAAAAAGAATTGGGGAGAGACTTCTAGTCTCTCCCCTTTTTCTTTCCTACATATAAGAATGTCTAATCTTTTTACATTTGCGGGAATATGTGCAGATATTTTAGAAAGATATCCTGAACGAATTAACCCGTTATTGCCAACATATTATCTGTTCAGTATTTCCCGATTGCCTGGTGTTAACTACTTTTGTCAGACTGCCTCTCTGCCTAGCATAACTCTTTCTCAAGTAGTAATGCCTACTCCATTCTCTGCTATACAAAATCCTTCTAAAATTACATTTGACGAGTTGAGTATAACTTTTATTGTGGACGAAGGAATGAAAAATTGGATGGAAATATACAATTGGATGCGATCAACCACAAACGTGGATTCGTATAAAGATTTCAAGCCTTCATCCCAGCACACTACAACAGCAAATCTTATTATTTTAAATAGTGCTAAAAATCCTAAAATAAATGTAACCTTTAATGGTTTATATCCTATAACTCTTTCTGCTTTGGATTTTACCTCAACAACAACAGATCCAGAGCCTATACAAGCAACCTGTTCGTTTTCCTATAGATCGTATGATATAGAGATTTTTTAATATTTTATTTACTAATGGATCGACTAAACCGATTGACAAATATAGAATGTATGGTACATTGTCGATATGGAGACCTTTTAATGACTCTTGACGACCTACGAAAAGAATTAGAGCGAGATACAGCAATTAATCAGACCGATCTAGACACAGAATCTTTAAAGATTCCTCAACTACACGGCAAATACCTGAACTTTCTAACAGACGAAAGGCTGGTTCTTTCCCAATACGAAAGTGAATTGGGTGTAATCGAAAGAGTTCGATGGGAATACTACACAGGAAAAATGTCAAGGGAAGAACTTCTTGCTCGTAAATTAGAACCGTTTACTCTTAAAATATTACGAGCGGACATTCCTCTTTACATTAATTCAGATTCAGAGATTGTTCGGGTCAGACAAAAGTGCTTTTATCAAAGAGAAAAAATTTCTCTACTAGAAGAAGTGGTAAAGGAATTAAATAATCGACATTGGAAAATACGCAATGCAATAGAATGGAGGAGATTTGTTAATGGACAATAGTCGTAACATTACAAAGAGTCTCTGTAAACCGATCCTAGTGCGTCAAATGACTCGCTAACATAATATGATTGACATTAATATTAGTTTTAAAGATTCTGTCTATCTACAAATAGAATGTGAACGAGGAATAGCGAAAGAACTATCAGAATTTTTCACTTTTCGGATTCCAGGATACCAATATATGCCAGCCTACAAGAGTCGAATGTGGGATGGAACTATTAAATTGTTTAATATTCATACCCAAGAAATCTATGCAGGTCTTATTGATTATATTGAAAAATTTGCCGTAGACAGAAATTACTCTTTGGCGCTGCCTATTCGTTCTCCGTTCAAAGCAGATACAAAAAAGGTAAGAGCATTTGTAGAAGATTTTCTTGATGTGCATTCACGAGATAAAAAGTTAATACTACACGAACACCAAGCACAAGCAATACATCACGCCCTAGAACAAGAACGATGTTTGCTCTTATCTCCAACTGCATCAGGAAAGTCTTTAATTGTGTATTCTCTTGTAAGATTTTATCTGGATAAAATTCCTAAAAATAAAAAAATATTAATTGTTGTTCCTACTGTTTCTCTTGTGGAACAAATGGTTTCGGATTTTGCAGACTACTCGTCCACAAACGATTGGAACGCAAAGGATAATTGCCATAAAATTCTTGGTGGAGCAGAAAAGATAACAGCAAAACGAGTTGTTGTTTCTACTTGGCAATCTATATTTCGTCAGAACGAAAAATATTTTGAACAATTCTCTGCCGTCATCGGCGACGAAGCTCATCTCTTTAAATCTAAATCTCTTTGTGCTATAATGACGAAACTAAAAACTTGTCCTTATCGTATAGGAACAACAGGAACACTCGATGGAACAACAACACATAAACTTGTTCTTGAAGGATTATTTGGTCGTGCATATGAAGTGGCAAAAACAAAAGAACTTATGAACAAGAAAATCCTAAGTCCACTTCAAATTGATTGTTTAGTGTTGGATTATCCAAACGAAATCCGAGAAATGGTAAAACGAGCAAAATATCCTGATGAGATGAAATGGATCGTTGGGTCAAAAGAACGAAACCAATTCGTTGTTGATCTGTGTAAATCCCTTAAAGGAAACACTCTTGTATTATTTCAATTTGTGGAGGGGCACGGTAAAATACTAAATACTCTTATGGAGTCTTGTGTTCCATCTGAACGTAAGGTGTTTTTTGTTTACGGAGATACAGAAGCAAAGGAGCGTGAACGTATACGAGCAATAGTTGAAACAGAATCAGATGCAATTATTATTGCTTCTTATGGAGTTTTCTCTACAGGAATTTCTGTTAAACGATTACACAATATTATTTTTGCGTCTCCATCAAAATCTAGAATACGAGTATTGCAGAGTATTGGTAGACAGTTGAGAGTATCAGACAACAAAACAATCGCAAGATTATACGATATTGGAGATGATTTAAGTTGGAAGTCTTGGATAAATCACACATACAGGCATATGAAAGAAAGAATGCGCCTGTATGATTCGGAAGGATTCAATTATCGATTGGTACGAATTAAAATAGGAACAGAAAATGACAAAAAAGAAACTAAACATACGAGTATTTAAACTTCGAAGTGGGGAAGAATTAGTTGCAGAGGTCATTGGTCGTGTTCGGGGAAAAATTACTATTAATCGACCAATGAAAATTGTGACAAATATTGCAACAGATCCTATTAGTGGAACAAAACGGAACATGATGTATTTGTGTGATTGGTTGGGAAGTTCTACTCAAATAAAAGTAAATCTTCCTACTGATTTTATTGTTGTGGATTTGCCTCCTGATCCTGATGTTACTCTTCTCTACAAAAAACAAATGAGTATGGACGACAACGGTAAAGATTTTTCTGATCCTTTTTTTCCAGTAACCGATAAAGACATTAAAAAAATGGCAGACGATGTTTATAAAAACATAGAGAAGATGTTAAAAGAATGTGACGGTCATCTTCCGACAAAAGAAGAAAAACTTGACCAATTTCCTTTTGGAGAATTTGGAAAGATTCCATTTCCACCAAATGAAAGAAAAACGCCACCAATGGTGCAATTCGCGATTTCGATTCCTAATGAAATAATGGTTGATTGGATTGAGAGAGGATTTATAGAGTACCTAAAGGATTGTATTTCAGATTTTATGAATGTGGATTTCATTGACGAGTTAATGGAAGCAGAAGAAAAAATTAAAAAACCTAAAAAAAGAAAACTGCCTAAAAAGTCTAAAATCCAAAAAGAAGAGTGGTCAGAACCACCAGAATCAGAAAAGAAATCAGATCAATTTGGAAACAATATAAAAGATTGGTCGCCATATTTAAAAGATTATTTGGACGAGCCTCCGACTCCCCCAAAACAAAATTAAAATATTGTATTAAAATATTAAAATTAAGAAAATGTGTTTGACTTTTACTAGAAATGGTGTATACTTTATTATGAAAGGTTTGTAGATGGCTAAACGAAAAAGCGATCATTATATTAATAATCAAGAGTTTTTTGACGCAATGAAGGATTGGAAACTTCTTGTGAATGTGGCAGATAAGGCTGGAGAAAAACATCCACCAATAACAGAATATATTGGAACTTGTTTTATGAAGATTGCAGAGAACTTGTCTCGTAAACCTAATTTTATGAATTATCCGTATCGAGACGAAATGCAATCTGATGGTGTTGAAAATTGTCTTCTCTACGCGTACAATTTTGATCCAGAAAAATCAAAGAATCCTTTTTCTTATTTTACACAGATTATTTACTACGCCTTTCTTCGTCGTATCCAAAAAGAGAAAAAACAAGCGTATATCAAACTAAAGAAGATTGAAGATTCTGATGTGGATTCTGGCACACGAAGATGGTTTAAAGAAAATTTTCTTAAGCCTAATGGATACGAAACTGTTCCGACTTTCTTAACAGAAAATGACATATCCTCATTCGAAACTAAAGACGACAAAGAAGAAAAAAAGAAAAAAGTTAAATCTGTACCTAAACGTATAGGTAAAAAAACAGGCATTAAAACAAAGGGCAAAAAAGAGTGAAGATTGCAATTATAGGGGATACTCATTTCGGAGCTAGAAATGACTCTCCGGTATTTCTTGAATATTTTATGAAGTTTTTTGACACGGTTTTTTTCCCGTATATCGAAACGCATAATATCAAAACAATAATTCATTTGGGCGATTTTTTAGACCGAAGAAAGTTTGTTAATTTTCAAACACTTAATGCAGTACGAAGTGGGTTTGTGAATCGACTAGAAAAAAGTCACGCAAAAATGCATGTGATATTAGGAAATCACGACATATTCTACAAGAATAGAAGTGATGTTAATTCTCTTCAGGAATTATTTACTGACAAATTCATTGTCCACACAACTCCTACAGTTGAGGTGTTTGATGGAACTCCAATAGCCCTTCTTCCGTGGATCAATGAGGAAAACGAAAAGGAATCTTTGGAGTTTATCGCAAACACAAATGCAGAGATTCTATGTGGACATTTAGAATTAAACGGATTTAATGTTTTACGCACTATTGTTTTTGCAGGAGGAATGGATTCTGATTTATTTTCTAAATTCAGTGCAGTTTACACTGGACACTTTCACGGAAAGCATTCAAAAGAAAATATTCATTACTTGGGGTGTCCGTATCAAATAACAATGAGTGATTATGGAGATAAGAAGGGGTTTCATATTCTGGACACAGACACAGGAGAATTGGAGTTTATAAGAAATCCTTACAATATTTTCTTACAAATTCGTTATGATGACACGGATATGAATGAACTTGCTCCTTTATCAATTCCTGAAGAAAAAATTAAAGGACAGTTTGTACGAATCTTGGTTCAAGCAAAAACCAAACCTTACTTATTTGAAAGATTTATAGACGGAATATACGGATCTTCTCCGAATGGAGTTTCTATAATTGAGGATTTTGTTCCTAATTTGGTGTCCGATGAAACTGATGTGGATCTTGCCGAAGACACTATTTCTATTATTAACAAAGAAATAGATACCCTCCAAAACACACTAGACACAGACAAACTGAAATCTTTATTGCTTCAACTCTATACAGAGTGTCTTGCGAATGAAACTATTAAACAATGATTATTTTTAAGAAAATTCGTTGGAAGAATTTGCTCAGCACTGGAAATCAATTTATTGATGTTCAACTAGACAAATCACCAACTACTTTGGTTTGTGGAGATAATGGAGCAGGCAAAACAACAATGTTGGATGCTCTCACTTTTGTGTTGTTTGGAAAGTTGTTTCGTAATATCAATATTACACAGGCGGTAAATTCCATTAATATGAAAGATTGTGTTGTGGAAATAGAATTTGAAACCAATTCTAGTAACTATAAAATTACAAGAGGACTTTCTCCTAAAATATTTTTAGTGGAAAAGAACGGAACTCTATTAGACCAAACTGCTTCTGTTAAAGACTATCAACAAATTGTTGAAAAACATATATTGAAAATGAACTATAAGACATTTTGTCAAGTGGTTATATTGGGATCGACTAATTATATTCCGTTTATGCGTTTGACGGCCGCAGATCGTAGAAATATTGTTGAAAATCTTTTAGATATTGATGTTTTTTCCAAGATGAATGAAGGATTAAAAATAAAAATTTTAGAAACAAAAGAAGAATTGCGACGAATTGAGGCTCTTATTGTGGGTCTGAAAAGTAAAACAGAATATAAAAAAGATATGATTCAGAAGATTGAAGAAAAATCTGAATCTCAATTTCAATCGTATAAAAACCAAGAATTGCAAGAACAAACAACACTAGATGGTATTGTGTCTACTAGAACCAATCTGCAATCGGAAATAGATGGACTTGGTGTGGGTGTGCAGGCCGTAGAAAAACAAAAAGAATCCTATACCACACTTGTGGGCTTGCGTAAACAGATGATTGCTGGTATAAAGAAAGCAGAAGAAGAAAGTGCATTCTATAAAAATCATACTGATTGTCCTGTTTGTAGACAAGGAATTGATGCAGAGTTTCGTGATGGGATGATTGAAAAGAAAAAGGATAGAAAAACTGAACTAGATCTTGCTTTAAAAACAATGAACGAAATGATAGAAAAAACTCAAACAGAGATAAAAATTGCGTCTTCTGTTTTAGAATTGCAAAGAGACAAGGTACAGCAAGTTGCAAAACTAGATACTGCATCGGATAACTCCAAGAGATATATTAAACAGTTGCGAGAATTTCAAGAAAAAACAAAAAGAGAAATGGATTCTCTTCAGATTGAAAGAGATTTGTTGTTGCAGATTGAAAGAGAAAAAGACATTGCATATCTTGAAAAGAAACAAGCGGTGGAACTTCTTCATGTTGCAGATATCGCGGCAGTTCTACTAAAAGATAGTGGAATAAAAAGAAAGATTATCAGGAAGTATATTCCTGCCTTGAATAAAATAATCAACAAGTATCTGATTTCTATGGACTTTTTTGCTCAATTTACTCTTAATGAAGACTTTGTTGAAATAATAAAGAGTCGATTTCGTGACGAATTTTGTTATGATAATTTTAGTGAAGGAGAAAAACTTCGCATAGACTTGGCTCTTCTCCTGGCGTGGAGAGATATTGCCAAAATGAAAAATTCAGCAAATACCAATCTTCTTATTTTAGACGAAGTTTTTGATTCTTCTTTGGATGCTGTGGGAACAGAGGAGGTTATAAAGATTCTTCAAAATATGGGAGTAACTAATAATATATTTGTTATTAGTCACAAGTCGGATCAATTACTAGATAAGTTTCAAAATGTAATGGTATTCAAGAAAGTTAAAAACTTTAGCAAATTATCTTAACAATGAGCACGAATAAATCATCTAAAAAAGAAAAATATGCTCGCATTCTTGCTGGCGGATACGAACCGAACCTTAAAGGTAAAGTTTTTGCCTCTGGTGAAGACCAATATTCAGAAGTAGAAAAGGCGATGTATTGGTATAGACATAATTTTAAATTGTCTAGGGCAAAAGAGTGGATTTCGGATTACCTTACAGAAAAGGGAAGAACTGCCGACGCAGAGATGTGTGTACGAGGAGGAAAGACAGAAATTAAATTAATAGCTCCTTATTGTAGACTTTTGAGTCGAGGATGGATTCCTGACGCAAACTACGCTGAATTAGTAGAAAAGGGAATTTCTGAACTAATGGCAACTTGCAAAACAAATTCCATTCAAAACGAACCAAATATTCAGAATCGTATTCAAATAAAGGCAGACTTATTACTGTGTGAGTTTGAACCTATTATTGATTGCTTATACGAAAGCGCATTAAGTTCCAAAAAGAAAGACTGTGGACTTATTCATTGGATTAAAAAGACCGAATGGAGTAGTCCTGTTGTTAGTATTATTATTGCAAGAATAGACAAAAGTTTGTCGGACTTACGATTAGCACAGAGCAAAAAAGACGATCAGATATTAGAGGCATATTCCTACTTAAAACCGAGTGGAATAAAGAAAATAATTACTGAATTAGAGTGTGCAAAACAAGAGTTCACGACTTGCATAGAAACAATTAAAGCAAATAGAAAACCAAGAAAACAAAAGATAAAATCACCAGAACAATTGGTAAAGGGATTGAATTATTGTTTAAAAAATACAGAGTATGGAGTTGACTCTGCGAATCCTTGTGGTATAATAGGAAGTGGATCTGTTTTGATCTTTAATACAAAAAACAAAAAGGCAACACTGATGATTGCACTTGATCCTGCAAAGGGACTGACAATTAAAGGATCAACAGTTCTTGGGTACAGTGTGGATACTTCAATAGAAAAGATTGTTCGTAGACCCAAAGATCTAATAAAACAATCGCAACAAATTAAAGAAGACAAAAGGGATATTGTGGAATATTTAGAGTCTCTTAAAACAAAACCAACAGTTCCTAGCGGCAGAATCAACAAGCATTGTATTATATTAAAAGTATACAAGGAGAAAGAATGATTCTAGTAGACAATACACAAGTTCTTATGTCTGCAATTTTCTCTCAACGAATGGATATTGAGTCTATTGATGAAGACCTTGTTCGACATGTAGTGTTGAACTGTTATCGAACATACAGAAACAAGTTTAAGGGAGAATACGGAGAACTTGTTATATGCCAAGATTCTGGTCCGTCTTGGAGACAGGATTATTTTCCTCTTTATAAGGCCAACAGAAAAAAAGCCAGAAGTGAAAATCCCGATTCTTGGAAACGATTTTACGAAATAATGAATACTATACAGAAAGAAGTAGAAGAAGTTTTTCCGTATAAAACTATTAAAGTTTCTCGGTGTGAGGCAGACGATATTATTGGGGTTATGTGTAAGAATTTTGCACAAAAAGAACCAATCCTTATTTTAAGTGGAGATAAGGATTTTATTCAGTTGCACATTCATCCTCTTGTAAAACAGTTTTCTCCAATGCAGAAAAAATTTGTAACAGATTCTAATCCAAAGAATTTTTTATTGGAGCATATTTTACGCGGAGATTCGTCGGATGGAGTTCCAAATATTCTTTCTGATGACGATGTTTTTGTGGATGAAAATAAAAGGCAAAGTCCTGTTACAAAAAAACGAATAGGTGAAATATTAGAGGTCTATGCTCGATCAGGGACAGTAGAAAACAAATACGCAACTAATTGGGATCGCAATAGCACCCTTATAAATTTAATAAATACTCCCACTCAATACGAACAGCAGATTCTTTCGGAATGGAATATTCCAATAAGAAATTCTAGAGCGAAAGTTTTGGATTACATGATACATAAGGGGTTACGAAATCTTATCAGTGATATTGGGGATTTTTAAAATGGATAGGGACAAAGACAAAAAAGAATTCTTCGATAACGACAGATCCGCAAAGAAAGCTCGAAAAGGTTTATTGCGTAGAGATAAAAAATCTCGTCGTCACGAAGATAAACAACGTTTGGATGGATTTTTAGGTGATATTAACTCTGGAAGAAAGGATTATGATGACTACAATGACGAAAACCGTAAGTATTAAAATTTCAAAGAGAACTCTTGATATTCTCAAGAATTTCTCGGTAATTAACACAGGACTATTGGTTCCTGCGGGGAGTGTGATTAACACTCTTTCCGCAAGCAAGAATATTCTTGCTGAAGCAAGGGTGAATGAAGTATTCACTCAACCGTTTGCAATATGGGACTTGAACAAGTTTCTTGGAACAGTAAGTCTGTTTAAAGAACCAGAGTTCTTGTTTGAAGAAAATTATGTAACAATACAAGGAGCAGACTCAAGTGTTCGATACTACTATTGTGATTCTCGATTGGTGAACACAACAAGCAAAAAGATCACAATGCCAAAGTCTGTTGTTTCTTTTGAATTAAAGCAAAAGGATTTTGCGGAAATTACAAAGGCAGCATCAGTTCTTCAGGCTCCACACCTGTGTGTTCGATCTTCACAATGCGGAAATAACATTGAAATTGCTGCGACAGACAAAGCAGATCCTACTTCTAACTTTTATGCAGTTGTCGTTGGAAAGAATACAAGCAAGGCAACATTTGATTTTGTATTTGATACAGACAATCTAAAGATTCTACCTGGCGATTATCAAGTCTCCATTTCAGAAAAGATTGTTAGTCAATTTACAAACAAGAACGAACCTCTTACTTATTGGATTGCATTAAACACGGAATCTACCTACGAGGCTTAATGAAAACAGAAAATATAGCGGGACTGTGGGTCGAGAAATATCGCCCACAGTCCGTGGCAGACTGCATTCTTCCAACCGATACTGCTTCGTGCTTTTCTCAAATGGTAGAGAAGGGAGAACCGCAAAATCTTCTTTTATCAGGTGGAGCAGGATGTGGTAAGACTTCTGTTGCAAAGGCTCTATGCAAGGATTTAAATTGCGATTGGATAATGGTTAATTGTTCCGAAGACGGAAACATTGACACACTCCGCACTCGTATTCGAAACTTTGCATCGACTGTCTCTTTGCAAGAGGGAGTAAAGAAGGTTGTGATTTTGGATGAGTTTGATTATTCCAATGCTCAATCCACCCAACCTGCTCTTCGAGGATTCATTGAAGAGTTTGCAGAGAACTGCCGATTTATTTTAACTTGTAATTTTAAGAACAGGGTAATCGAACCCCTACACTCTCGTTGTACTCCTATTGATTTCAGGATTCCTCAAAAGGAAAAGCCTGCACTTGCAATGCAATTTTTAAAACGAGCAGAAACAGTATTACAAACCGAAGAGATTGAGTACGACAAAAAGGTGGTTGCTCAATTAGTTTCTAAATATTTTCCTGATTTTCGAAGAACTTTAAACGAACTTCAACGATATTCGGTAAACGGAAAGATTGATATAGGAATACTACAAACCCTTGCTGATGTGCAAGTTAAAGACTTAATCAAGTGTATGAAAGCAAAAGAGTTTTCGGGTGTTCGTAAATGGGTGGTGGAAAATATGGACAACGATCAAACACGAGTTTTCCGTGCGATCTATGACTCATTATACGAAACCCTTGAAAGTGGAAGCATACCACAGGCAATTCTTATATTAGCAGACTATCAGTACAAAGGAGCATTTGCTACCGATCAAGAAATAAACATTACTGCTTGTGTGGTTCAACTAATGATGGAGTGTAAGTTTAAATGAGTACTCAGTTAAGTGAATATTTAAATGCAATCAATACCACAAAGGAGGGAATGTTGGACGAAAACGAACACTACAACAAACAGTCTTATCCTGCTTTTGTGGTGACTCGATGTATGTCTTATTTTCCTGATACTTTGTTTGCATCAAATGAGATGAATATTCGACCGCATATTGACCCTAAACTTCATTTTGACTTTCTTCGGTTTGCGGTTCGTTCTCGTAAAAGGTTCTCTAAATGGATCAAAAGAGAGCAGGATGACCGTGTGGCGGCTCTTGTCGCCTACTACGGGTTCTCGGCGAAGAAAGCAAGAGATGCGCTAGGAGTCTTATCCGTCGAAGCAATAGAAGAGATTCAAAAACTTATCTCTGTTGGTGGAAAATTAGGAAAATCTAAATAGTCTTGTGTGGATTTACTAAAGGAGTGAGTTGTAATGGAACAAGACGAAATTTATATTGATATAACACCTGAAGACTTGCTTGAAGTTAGTCTTGTTAAACCTGATGATTTCTTAAAAATAAGAGAAACACTTACTCGAATTGGAGTATCTTCCCAAAAGGATAAAAAACTGTGGCAAAGTTGCCATATTCTTCATAAGCGTGGAAAATATTACATTGTACACTTTAAAGAGATGTTTGCTATGGAC
>SXGR01486270.1_pt1 | contig 16667 bp, 7 predicted proteins | sample 3174711 | NCBI WGS metagenome assembly SXGR01 (sample SAMN11356860, study PRJNA531348) | freshwater metagenome | isolation source: freshwater sample F1-60 | place: China: Fuxian Lake, Yuxi | collected 2017-12-25
CCGCGAATCAGCGATGATCGATGCTGCGCGCAGGCGACTCAGTGGAAGCCGCCGCGTTGAGTTTCGCCGTGGCGATGTCAAGAAGTTGCCGCTGAAAGATCGCGAGCTCGATGCCGCGGTTGCGATGTTGCTCTTCCATCACCTCGATGACCCAGAGGCCGCAACGAGTGAGATCGGGCGCACACTCAAGGTGGGAGGACGACTGTTGGTCGTCGACATGGTCGAACACACGAGATCCGAGTACCGCACGACGATGGGTCATCGGCATCTGGGGTTCTCACAGAGTGACGCGCGCGCTTGGGCGCGAGCGAGCGGACTCTCACTCGAACGATGGCATCGCATCGCCCCAGAGACAACTGCGCAAGGGCCAGGACTCTTCAGCGCGCTGTGGGTGAGGCGGGGGTAGGGGGGGTGCAAGCGGCATGGATCAATAGCACTTAGGCTGCCTCGATGGCTCTAAGAAAGACTTTCGAGAGGAAGCTCGCTGTATTGGTTCACCGGCGGACAGATCGTCTTTCGGGTCTCATCCAGCAGAAGCGCGGGCCGCGCAAGAGCTTCACGAAGCGGCACAGGGAAGAGGGCATTGCTGAACTTCAGGACCTCGCTGAGCAGATTCTCTGCAAGGACCTGGTGCATGGTCGCCTCAAGTCCATAACTGCCGGAGTGCGATTCACAATGCTCGGCGGCCGAGGAATCGAAGAGCGCTTCCAGCGGATGTGCGCATGGGCTGAGGAGAATCTTCACGGTCCGATCATCTACAGCTTTTGGCGGGGAAAGCGCTGCCTCTACGTTGGCAAAGGAGGGTCATGGCGCCGATTGCGGGCATACCGGCGCGATGTCCTTCTTCAGCGGGCGACAAGACTCCACGCGCGGATGGTGCCGGGCAAGAGCCACGTCTCGATGGCGGAATGCATGTCGATCCACGTCCACAATCCGAAGCACAACATCAACAAATCCTCCAAGCCTAAGTACTCGAAGCGGTGCCCCATCTGCAAGGCCAACCGCGAGATTCGTGACGAACTGCGTGCGCTGTTTCGAATCAAGTAAGCGCCGTCCGCCGACGGCCAGGCAGGACGAAGGCCAACTGCTTCCGGAAGTCGTCTGTACAGTGGCAGCGAGCGACTCCAGAGCGTTACATGGAACCTGAATTGACCCTTGAACTGGACGGACGCGCTTACGCGTGGACTGGCGAAGGCTGGTGTGCGGCTGCCGATCACATCCAACCACCCGCGGCGATCGCGCAGCGACTCAACGCGTTGGTCCGCGAGCTGAATCTTGAGCGGCAACAAAGGCTGGTGTCACACGTGCGATACCTGCAGGAGATCGGGGTGCCCTATCGAGGCGTCCAGGCTCGACGGGGGTGCGTTCGGGTTACTTACTGTTGGCGCTGTAAGCATGATCTCGACAACCGATTCGATGACGAATGCATTTCGTGTGGGTGGATTCTGTGTGGATGCGGCGCATGCGGGTGCCGGCACTGAATCCAGTAGTCCACGAGAGTGACCTCGTGTGAGCGGAGGACTTCCGTGACGTGTTTGAGATACGACCGCACTTCCCCGTCTGCCGCTCCGTACGCTGCCCAGCTCAAACCAGGTGCGTCGTTTTGAGGCCGCCCCACTTGCGCTCGAGGTACTCGACGACCAACCGCCGGTGGCAGTGGTGCGGCGTGTGCTCGCTGCAGAGAAGGCAGCCCTGATCGATTACGTCCCGGGCGATCGACTGGTCGATTCGGCGCTTCTCCATCAGGCTGAGGAACTCGGCCTCGTAGACCGGCCAGGCACCTCCATGCTTCTTGTACGCGTCGAGAATGTCGGCGGTCGGCGCCAACTCCGGGACGTGCACGTAGTCGACGTGGCACAGTTCGCGGAGGAAGAAGATCAGATCATCGCGCTTGCTGAAACCGGCAAGTTGGCCAGTGTTGTTCAAGCGAACATCCACCACGCGCATTGCGCCTGAGCCACGCACGAGCTCGAAGAATCGCTTTGCGGGCTTCTCTGTGAATCCGATCGTGAAGACGTTCATGGCAAGGCTCCGTACTCCCGTGGAGCAGCCGCGTCCTGTAACTCCGTGGCCTCTCGCTCCGTCCACGCAATCCGGCGGGCTTGGCGGTCGTAAGCCTGTTCCACGAGAGTTTCGCGCGTGCTGAACAGGTCACCTTGAGGCAACTCCGCCAAGTCGAGCAGGCGATTCTCTGCTTCGGTGTTCGACTCTACTGAGCCATCAGCGAGCACGTGGCGGAGGTCGAACCCCGACGCCCGAAGCTCGCGACAGACCAGCACCATTCGATGACAGGTCACGGGGTCCTTCTCGGAGCACATTAGGGCGACCGCGTTCGATGCGGCTCCGTCCAGCACGCGATCAAGCCCTTGTCGGAAGAGCTTCGACTTCGCAATCAGGTCGTAGCGAGCCTGATTTCCCACATAGCAGTCGCGCTCCTCGCGCCGTGCGCCAAGCTCTCGACCGAAGAACATGTATTGGATCGCGTGGTGGCGCAGGACCGTGCTCAACGACTCGCGATTGAACTGCGGCGAGAACTTGCTGTACGGAGTCGAGCGAACATCCGCAATCGCATTGATCCCATTTCGGCACAGCAGTTCCACGAACGCGTCAGCGCTGTGGTTCGAATGGCCGATGGTGTACAGCGCGCGTCTCATGGGTTCAGAACGAGATCTCTTCGTCGAGTTGCGGCGCCGGTTCATGAAAGGGGATCACCGCAGCAATCAGTTTGTAATGGTAGCCCTTGTATGGGGCGCTAAGGCTGACGCATAGGACGCAATCGTCGCCGAATGGCGGTCGGTACTCGGTGCGTTCTAACTTCGCCGCGGAGCGGAGGTGCGGCGCGAATGAGTCGTCTGTGATGTCGAACTCGTATTCGCGGCCCTCATACTTGAAGACGCCGCGCATGGTCGTGGTTTGATAGTCGTTCCAGGGCTTCTGCTCCCGCTGCACCCAAGTCTTGAACCCTGCAGGCCGGATGAGCGCCAGCGAGGTATCGCCACGAACATCGAGCGGCGCGTCCGCACGCACCTTCCGTTCTCCGGGTGTCCCCACATCCCACAAGTGCGGCGGCAGCTCGAGGAGAGCGTGAAGGTTCAGCCGCCTCAGTGTCCCAACTCGCGTCCATGGCCTGTCGGTGACGACATCCCAGTTCTCCGGCTGGCCGTGGTCTGATCGCTGCCGGGCAAGCGGGATCTCGAAGATGCTCAGGACCTCTATGCCCTGTTTGGCGCCGGTCAGGCAGTGCCTTGGCAGCAGTTCTCCCTCGGATGCCTCGCCATCAGGGCTCACCGGACGGATCCAGGCGCCAAAGCTGATACTTGTTCCTGCGCGGAAGACCTCGCGACCCGCGATGCAGCGCCCAGGCTTCCTTTTCACTGAGTTCGCCAAGATCGCAACTGTTTTTAGTTCCAACTGAGCTCCAGTCTCAGGGAGTCGTACGGCGTGGTCCGAGCCATTACGCGGTCCCGGCTGTTGATTGGATGATACTCCGGCCGAGTTCGAACGCGATGATCCACCGATCCCTCACGCGTCGTGTGTCGAAACAAGATGCGCCAGTTTCTTGGCAGGTGGCTGGAGATTACGCTGTTACTGCGGGGGTGCAGTCTGTCAAGCTTCCGCCATCCTCGGAGGTTCAACCTGCCCCCCCACGCGTGCGCGCAGGCTCCTGCGGAAGAGGGTGTAGAGTGAATACGATCGTGGTGCGCCGACAGTGCGACATTGCCCTTGAGTGATCGGAGAAGGAAGCCAACCATGCTGACGACCTCCTGCGGTAGACTGCAGCACCGTGGCGGAGAACTGGCACGAGCAAGGTGAATCTCCGTACCCCTACGAACGCGAGGCGCTGTCGTGGGTTCGGAAGTGGTTTCCTGAGCATGAGCCGTGGCGCGCATTCGCGCGGTTCAGCTTCCCGGGCTCCGACGGTCGGGATCACGAGATCGACCTGCTTGTCGGCGGACCGACCGGTTGCTTTCTGATCGAGTTCAAGGGTTACGCAGGACGGATCAGTGGCGGCGCGCGAGATCTCGTCTCGACGAGTGACTCGCGCAGGGTCGCGTTCGACCATCCGAAACCACTGCTCAAGTCGAAACTCGACAAGCTCGTCGATGCCCTGAAGCACACGAGGAGTTACAAGTCGAAGGGGAGCCGGCCACCGTTCATTGAGCCGCTTGTGTTCATGCACCACGCTGCTTCGCTCGAGATTGCCTCACCTGGTCACAGCGGTGTCTTGCTGCGGGACCGCGACGCCGGCGACGCAGTTGCGATCGATGGCCTCAAGGCCGCCATCCTGGAGCGTCGCGCACCGTGGATGGAGCGACTCGCCGACGGCGAGCGCCGCGTCGACAAGCCAGCAGCCAAGCTCCTGACCAACGCCATCAAGGAGATTGCCTACTTCGGACCGCGACCGCCGATGGTCGCGGGCTCCTGGCAACTCGAGGCGACGCCTCTGGAGGAGGCCGCCGCGTGGAGCGACTACGAGGCGACGCACAGATTGACAGGCGACAAACGTACGGTGCGCGTCTACATCGCGCCCCGCGGACGCGAGCTCGAGCAGGCGCGGCTCGCCAACTGCGCGAAGCTCGAGTTCGAGGCGCTCCGACTGTTCGAACATCCTGGCGTCCTTCGCGCCCATGAGTTCGATGAGTGCGACCTTGGTTCGGTCATCACCTTCGAGCACACGCGAGGTTTCGTTCGGCTCGACCACTTCATGCTGACGCGTGCTGGCGCGCTCGACTTCGGCGCGCGCCTTGGGCTGCTCCGTCAGCTCTGCGAAGCTGTCTCCGCAGCACACGATCGCGGCATCGCACATCGCGCACTCTCGCCATCGGCGGTCCTCGTAGCCAACGCTGACTCCGGACGACCAACAATCAAGCTGCGCAACTGGCACCAGCGGGTACGGACGGACGCCGCCGGTCTCTCGACGCTCCGCACCTTCGGTGGCGAGACGATCAGCGACCTCACCGTCGCGTCCAACGACCTGAGCGAGGTCGAGCGCACCTATCTCGCGCCCGAACTGCGGGCGGTGGGCGAACCGGGCGGCATCGCGTCGGACATCTATTCGCTCGGTGCGCTCGCCTATCTCATCTTCACGGGACAGCCCCCTGCACAGACTCTTGACGAGCTCGACGGCGTGCTCGCGCGCCAGCACCACCTCGCCGTCTCGCAGCACATCAATGGTGCCAGTTCGGGTCTTGAGCATTTCATTACACGCTCCGCGCACGCTTCTCCGCTCCAGCGCGCCGCCACCGCCCGGGAGCTCATTGAGTGCCTTGACAGGACCCAGGAGGAGTTGGCGCGCCCCGAGTTCACGGTGGTCAGTGGGCCTGATGATCTCCTGAAGGACACGATTCTCGACGGTGGATCAGGCGGAGCGATCACAGTCGTCCGTCGCCTCGGCTCGGGTGGAACCGCCGTGGGGTTTGAGGTGATGCGCGACGCCACATCATTCGCGCTGAAGGTCGCACGCACCTCTGCGCTCAACGTGCGTATCGAGGCAGAGGCGGCAACGCTCGGGGCGCTCAAACACGAACACATTGTGTCGCTCGTGGGAACGGTTGATGTCGGACCATGCAACGCACTACTGATCTGGCCATTCGGAAGCGAGACCCTCTTCGATTACCTCAAGCGTGATGGGGCGCTGCAACTCGACTTCCTTGAGCGCTGGGGAACGCAGTTGCTCAGCGCCGTTGAGCATCTCGAAGCCGAAGGCAAGTCGCATCGGGACATCAAGCCCGGCAACATCGCGATCACTGACAAAGGGCAGAAGAAAGCGCAGCAGATTGTGCTCTTCGACTTCTCGCTGGCAAGCCTCGGTGCGGACAACTTAGACGCAGGCACGCCGGGCTACATCGATCCATTCCTTGGAATCGGCAACCGGCGGGCATGGGATCGCGCCGCTGAGCGCTACGCGGCTGCGATCACGCTCTACGAGATGGCGACTGGTGTGCGCCCGACTTGGGGTGACGGGCAGACATTGCCCAAGCTCCTGCGTGACATCGAACTTCCAAACCTCGATAGCGACCTCCTCCCCGAAGGCGTTCGGCCAAGCCTCCTCACGTTTTTCCAGCGCGCGCTGCAACGTGATGCGGGGAAGCGCTTCGACAGCGCCACCGCGATGCGCGAGGGCTGGGCGAAGGCGCTCAGAGGCGACGCCGTCACGGTCGTCGGAACGCAGTCGCCCGACGGTAGCGCGCAGACGCTGGTTCAAGCCCTCGACGCCGCAGTATCAGGCGCGGGTGTTGCGACCATCATCCCATCGCTCCCGCTCTCGATCCGCGCAACAAACGCACTGAACCGCCTGGGTGTCGACTGCGTGAGTGATCTGCTCCACCGGTCACCGCACTCATTGCGCTGGCTTCCTGGCGTCGGCAGCACGACGCAGAAGGAGCTCGTCGACCTCTACCAGGAGGCCCGCAAGCGCTTCCCGGATGTGGAAGTCACTATTCGCTCTCCGGACGCGAGTGCGGTGAAATCGGACGCGCGACGCTCAGGCGTTGGCACCGGTGGAAGCCGAACTGCCAGCGCAACGCGCGCAGCAGCGCAACTACCCGCTGACGCAACGCTCGAGGCGCTGGTGAGGAGCCTCGTGGTGCGCAATCGAATGGCGGAGTCACGATCGAGTGAAGCGCTCGCGGACTACCTCGGCATCGGCGCCTCAGGCGACGCGACGCCAGGCGAACCGGTCTCCATGCAGGCTGCGGCCGAGGCGCGCGGCCTCACGCGTGCCGCGGTCCATATCGCGATCGACACATCTGTGAAGCGCTGGCGCAAGTGCCCTGCGTTCTCGCACGCTGCGAGCGTCGTGCAGGAACTACTTCAGGCTCGCGGAGGCGTCGCAACGATGGGGGAGATAGCAGCCGCGATCGCGACGCGGCTGCCGGCCGATGGCGCGAGCACGCACGCGGAGCGTCTGAAGTCAGGCTTCACGGTGGCGCTCTCTGTCGCGGAGGCCGAGAAGCGCATTGAGGACAATCCGCGCTACGAACTCCGCCGCGCAGGCAAGCGCGCGTTCATCGTGGCTAACGGCCTCGATGACGCTGCGCCCTACGCGATCAAGCTCGGCGAGGCAGCCGACAGGCTCGTCGATCCCTCCCAACCTGTCCTTGCGGGTCCGGCTGCTTGTATCGCTGAACTGCGTGGCGTGAACCGACCGCCCGAACTCGCGGAGCTCGCCCATGAGCGCCTTCTCGCGCTCGCCGCGGCAGCGAGCTCTCACGCCTGCGTCAACGGCCGCGGCGAGCTCTATCCGCGTGGCCTCGACGCCCGACGCGCACTCAAACTCTCGCAGGGCGCGATCGCTGGTCTCGGTGAGATGGATCGGGTGAGGCGACGCCGTGTCTTCACCGTCGCCGAACTGCGCGAGCGCATGGCGCAGCGCTACCCCGAGGCCGCACCACTCCCCGACGCGCCAGAGTGCGTCGCGCTCGTCCGCGAGGTGCTTGGAGAAGAGACCGAGTACGACGCGCCCAACCAGCGCTTCCTTGTGCGCGCCGCCGAAGCGATGACCGTCCAGACAGGCTCGGGCGCGCGCACGACGATGTATGTCACGCAGCTCGGCGCCCAGCCGATCGACGCCCACCAGCAGGCGGTCGCCAGGGCGAACGACTTCAACCGCGAGGTGAACTCTGCGCTCAGTGATCGGCGCCTGATGGTGCTTGGTGTGCAACCTGCATCGTTCGCGTGCGCCGTTCCGCGTCTCACTGAGTACTTCCGCGTACGGCATGTCTCGATCGACGCGCTCATCATCGACGGCCTGCGTGTCGTAGCCGCCAAGCGGAACATCCAACTCACCAGGATCCACGAAGCCGATGCGACCTGGCCCTCGGGCCCGGCCTCGGGCAACCTGCGCGCCGTGCTTGAAATGGTGCGGAAGGAGCATGTCGGCCCCGCGCTGCTCGACCCCGACGGGCCCATCCTCGTCTCCGACTGGGGCCTGCTCTTCCGCTACGACATGCAGGGCCTCTACACCGAGCTCCGCGACGCATGCGGCCGCGGCGCACATCCGGGCGCGCTCTGCGTGCTGCCCGCCGACGACGCCGAGCAGGCGATCGTGCTCGACGGCTTCAACTTCCCCGAGTTCGACCCCTCGCGCATCCTCCGCGTACCCGGCGCATGGCTGCGGTTGGAGACAGTCTCCGCAGCCTGAATTCACATCGCACCCCATGGCCTTTGCCCTCACCACCCGACTCCACGCCCTTCTGGCGACGCTCGAATCTGACATCCGCAAGCGCGTCGCCGACGATGCCTCCGTTCGCGCGCCGCTAGCTGCTGAGCACAAGGCCGAGTATGCGAGCGGGCTTACTCGCCAGGACTTCGCCACCTGGCTCGGCGGCCGCGTCACGCAGGCAGGCGTCGCGTGGATTCTTGCCAGCGTGTTCGTGCGCTTTCTCGAGGACAACAATATCATCACACCCGCGCGCTTGCTCGAGCCGGTCGGCAGCCGCACCAATGCGCCCGACGACCGCTGGCAAGCTTTCATTCGCAAGACGCCCACCGCCAACCGCCGCGATTGGATGCAGTCGGAGTTCGACGAACTCGCGCGCATTCACCCTGCGCTGACCGAACTCCTCGGTCGCGCCAATCATCATCTGTGGATGCTCGCTCCTTCGCAGGACGGTGTGACGGCACTCCTCGCGAACTTCAGTGAGCGCACGGACGACGGCACGGCACTCAGGTGGCCGTTTGCCGACGCTGCACTCTCAACACGATTTCTTGGTGATCTCTACCAAGACCTCTCCGACGAGGCGAAGAAGCGCTTCGCGCTGCTGCAGACTCCCGACTTTGTCGAGCGGTTCATCCTCGACCGGACGCTGGAGCCTGCGCTCGACGCCTTCGGCGTGCAGTGGAAGGACGAGAAGGGCGGCTTCCGCCTGATTGACCCGACGGTGGGTAGCGGGCACTTCCTCTTGGGCTCCTTCCCGCGGATCCTCAAGCGCTGGCGCGAGGCCGAGCCGACGACTGACATCCGCATCCTCGCGCAGCGCACGCTTGATGCGCTTCACGGCACCGACATCAACCCGTTTGCGGTGTCGATCGCGCGGTTTCGACTGCTGATCGCAGCGTTGAAAGCGTGCGGCATCACGCACCTGAGCGCGGCGCCTGACTTCACGATGCAGCTTGCTGCCGGAGATGCGCTGCTGCTGGCCGACCGCGGAGCCGCGCGAGGAACAAGCGGCGTGCAACTCTCGCTCGACCCGACCGACGCAGCGACTGTGCAATTGACCAGCGCGCTGTACGACCCAGCGCGCAGGATCCTGGCGAAGGGTTTCAACGCGGTGGTGGGAAATCCGCCGTACATCCAGCCGCCCGAAGACCTCAATCAGGCGTACCGCGAGCTCTACGGAAGCTGCAGCGGAAAGTACGCGCTGACATGCCCGTTCATGGAGCGCTTCGTCGAGCTTGCGCTACCGGCGCAGGGGGCGCGCCCCGCGGGCTTTGTGGGCAAGATCACCTCGAACTCATTCATGAAGCGTGAGTTCGGCAAGACGCTGATCACCCAGTACTTCGCAAAGTGGGATCTCACGACCGCGATCGACACGAGCGGAGCCTACATTCCGGGGCACGGAACGCCGACTGTGATCCTGTTTCTGCGGAACCAGAAGCCGTCGAAGTCGACGGTGCGCGCGGTGCTCGGCATCCGTGGTGAGCCGTCGACGCCCGAGGATCCGTCGCGCGGCCTCGTGTGGCATGCGATCCTCAATCAGATCGAGAAGCCTGGGTCGCAGAGCAAGTTTGTGAGCGTCGAGGATCGCGATCGGCAGGCGTTTGCTACGCATCCGTGGAGCCTGAGCGGTGGCGGTGCGGGTGATGTGAAGGCGGCGATTGAGCGCGGCACATCTCCGCTGAGCTCGATTGCCTCCTCAATCGGTATCACGTCAGTCACAGGAGAGGATGACCTTTTTATCGTTGGCAGATCACCTCGCGCGGCGCGGCACGCGGAAGTCATCGAGCTTGTGGTGGGAACGGATCTTCGCGATTGGACCTCTGTCCGTTCGGCGCTGGCGGTCAAGACCTTCAACGACCGGTTCGAGCCATGCCTCTCCCTAAGGGCGGCTGACTTCCTCTGGCCTTACAAGGCACCGATTTCTCTACGCTGCCGGTTCGGTGTCCCGATGCTGGAGCGTGGTGCGAAGTGGTGGGAGTGGCAGGAGCTCTATGCAGACAAACTCCGCACCCCGCTCTCGATCGCGTTCGCCTTCGTCGCCACGCACAACCACTTCGTGCTCGACCGCGGCGGGAAGGTGTTCAAACAGTCGGCGCCTGTCATCAAGTTGAAGCCCGGCGCGACGGAGGACGAGCACCTTGCGCTGCTGGGGGTGCTGAATAGCTCGACCGTGGCGTTCTGGGGTCGGCAGGTTCTCTTCAACAAGGGCGGTGGCGGCAGCGCGACGAAGATGGCGTCTGATGCCTGGGAGAACTTTTTTGAGTGGAGCGGGATGAACGTCGGAAAGTGCCCGGTGCCAGGAACGCTGCACCTGGGGCTGCCACTGTGTCGCGCCCTCCACCAGGTGGCCGGCGAAGCATCGAACGCTCGAGAAGCACTCGGGACGGGCGCAATCGTTCATTGGGCTGAACACGCGCAAGCAGCCGAGATCCGCCTTGCCTGCATGATTTCCCTCCAAGAAGAACTCGACTGGCTCGTCTACCGCCTCTACGGCCTGCTCGACGACAATACGCTCGAATGGCCTGATCTCGACGCGCTTCCGCCTGTCCAACTCGGCGAACGCGCCTTCGAGATCGTGATGGCGCGCAAGATGGCTGCGGGCGAACTGAAGACGACTTGGTTCGAGCGGCACGGCTCGACGCCGATCACCGAGATCCCCTCGCATTGGCCTGCCGCCTACCGCGCGCTGGTCGAGCGCCGCATCAAGGCGATTGAGGACGATGCGTCGATCGGCCTGATCGAGCAGCCCGAGTTCAAGCGCCGCTGGAACCATGAGGAGTGGGAAGTCACTTGGACGAAGGCACTGACCGAGCGCTTGCTTGACCGTATCGAAGCGATGGATGTTTGGCGCGCCGATCCGCCCGCGCCGTTGTCGGTGGCGCATCTTGCAGACTTGCTCGCACGCGATGCCGAAGCCGTTGAGATTGCCGAGCACTTGACGGGCGGTGAGGCACCCGAGATGGCGCCGTTTCTAGCAGGCCTCATCAAGGACGAGCATGTGCCGTGCGCGGCGGGTGCGCGGTACACCGACAGCGGACTCTTGAAGCGCAAGTCATGGGAGTCGACCTGGGACTTCCAGCGCAAGGAAGACGCAATCGACGCGCTGGCTGAAGCGGGCAAGATCACGCCCGACGAGGCGAAGGCGCGCAAAAATCGCGAGGTGGGCGCGATTCCCGTGCCGCCGAGATACGACAACAAGGACTTCCGTGCAGCGACCTTCTGGCAGGCGCGTGGAAAGCTCGATGTACCGAAGGAGCGGTTCGTGTCGTACCCCGGCGCGGGAGGAGGTAAGCCGACCGATCTCATGATCGGTTGGGCGGGCTGGGACCACTTCCAGCAGGCGCAGGCGATGGTTGGTGTGATTGATGCGCAGATGGAGGTTGGCGCAACAGGCGATCGGCTGGCACCGCTGCTTCAGGGTCTCGCGGAGCTGCTGCCTTGGTTGTCGCAGTGGTTTGGCAATCATCCCGAGTTCGGCGACCTCGGCGCGGTCTACCGCGGCGCGTGGCAAGAGCGCGTGCAGGCCGCAGGCCTCACTGCGGAGGCAGTGATGGTGTGGACGCTTCCCAGAGCGACGCGTGGTGGGGGCGGTGGTGGTAGAAAGAGACAGTCGGTGAACGCATCTGAATCGCGCTCTTCAGGATCCACGGAGGACAAGATCGAATGACCCTGCTGAAGGACCTGATTGACATCCCCACCGCGACCGGCGCCGAGGACTTCGTCGTCAAGCTGACCGACGCTCGGACCCGCGCGGCGTCCACGCTCGGCGACTATGTGCCAACGCCCGCAGTTATCAGTCGGCTCAATGATGCGCTCGGTCGAGTCGATGAGGCATTCCGTCAGCGCAAGTCGCTCGCGACCTACCTCCATGGATCCTTCGGCTCGGGCAAGAGCCATTTCATGGCGGTGCTGACGCTCCTCTTGGAGGGAGCGCCTGAGGCGCTTGCCAAGCAGTCGCTCGGCACCGTCGTCACCCGCAATCCGTGGCTTGGTACGCGCCGGGTCCTCGTCCTCGGGTTCCACATGCTCGGAGCCCGTTCGATCGAGGATCGCGTGCTCGGCGACTACCTGCAGCAGGTTCGCGCCAAGCGCCAGGATGCGCCCACGGCTCCCGTCTACCAGTCTGGCGCGTTGTTCGATTCGGCCAGCGCGCTGCGGATGCAGCTCGGGGATGCGGCGTTCTTCGCGCAGTTCGGCGGCGCGGCCGACGACGGCTGGGGCGACTTCGGCGGTGCGTGGGACGCTGCGCGCTTCGACCGGGCCATTGCGGCCGATGAGTCGGACCCCGAGCGGCTGTCGCTCATCTCGACGCTGCTTGACAAGGTGCCCATGTTTCGCCCGATGGCGGAGGCGTTCGCCAACAACGGCAGCCAGTATGTGCCGTTCGACGAGGGTCTGCGCCGCTTGGCGCTGCACGCGCAGACACTTGGGTACGAGGCCATCGTCCTGTGCCTCGACGAGCTCATCCTCTGGCTCGCGCAGCACGCCACCGAACAGGAATTCCTCAACCGCGAGATTGAGAAGCTCGTGCAGCTGGTGGAGGCGAATGCCGGCGACCGGGCGCTGCCCATCGTGTCGTTCGTCGCCCGCCAGCGCGACCTGAGCGAACTGATCTCGACCACGCTGCCCAACTTCGCCGGAACGCAGATCTACGCCAAGCTTCAGCACCACGAGGCGCGGTTCGGTTCGCCGATCGAGTTGCCCGACTCGGATCTGCCGACGATCGCCGAGCAGCGGCTTCTTGCGCCGCGCGATGCCGCTGCGCGCGCCGCGATCGATGCGGCGTTCGGGCGCGCGACAACGATGACTGCCGCAGCGCTGCAGACGCTTGAATCGGAGGCCTCGCACCAGGATTTTCGAAAGGTCTACCCGTTCACTCCGGCCGTGGTTGATGTGCTTGTTGCGGCGTCAGGGCTGCTACAGCGCGACCGCACCGCCCTTAAGGTGATGCGTGAACTCCTGGTCGCGCACCGCGATACGCTCGAGCTCGAGTCGGTGATCCCCATGGGGGATCTCTTCGACCAGCTTGCCGTCGGCCAGTTGGCGATCGACGAGCTGTTCAAAATCCGGTTCGGTCGGGCGAGGCGCCTTTGGCTCGAGCGCATCGCGCCACTGCTCGAGCGGAAGCACGGCGTCCACCCCGATGCCGCGCGCCAGCCTGCTGCCGCCGGTGACCAGAAGGCGCGCATGTGCCTCGGCGTTGGGCGCGTGGTCAAGACGCTGCTCCTCGCCAATGTGGTCGAGGCGCGGAAGGTCCTCGCCAACCTTGACATCAAGCGCGCCGTCCACCTCAACCATGGGTCGATCCGTGCACCTGTCCCGAACGGCGAGGCTGCCCAGGCGCTTGCCGCGCTGCAGGAGCTTGCGGCGGAAATCCCCGAGATCAAGATCACCGACAGCGGGGCGGCCGGCAATCCGCATGTTGCGATCGTTCCGACCGAACACGACATCACCTCGATCGTGACCGGCGCGTCGGAGTTCGAGTCGCAGGCCGCGAAGGTGCAGGCGCTGCGCCGGATGTTCTTCAGCGCCGCTGGACTGGACGAGTCTGCAACGGACGGCATGCTTCGTCCGGTCCATGAGTGCAAGCTCGACTGGCGCCGCACATCGCGCTCGTATGCGTTGCTCTTCGCGAATGTGAGCGCGTTGAGCAGCAGCGAACTCGTCAACGACGAGGACTCTTGGAAGGTCATCGTCGACTACCCACTTCCCGATGCGGCGCAGCAGGGCGCGTTGACCGATCGCGAAAGGCTTGCGGCGTTCAGGGCTGAGGGCAGGACCGCCCGCACGGTCATCTGGGCTCCGCGAACCTTCGGCGATGCGTTGCAGCGCGATCTCGGCAAGCTTGTCCGCATCGAGGCGCTGCTCAAGAGCGATCAGAACTTTGACCGGCATACCCGGGGCATCCCAGCAGCCGATCGCGGGAGCGTGAAGGGGCTTCTTCGCCAGCAGCAGTCGGCACTGCAGTCGCGGCTGAATGATGCCTTGAAGAGCGCCTACGGGCTCACAGCCTGCATGGATGGGGTGATCGACGATGTCGGGGGCGACGAGTTCTTCCATTCGCTCGACCCTGCGTATGTGCCCCAGACGCCGGTCGCGGCATCGATCGGCGACGCCATGCGCCTGCTTGTCGAGAGGGCGCTTGTCGCGCAGTTCCCCGCGCATCCTGACTTTGGCGTTGGCTTGTGTCCTGCCCGTGCCGCGCTCAACAAGGTGCTTGAGTGCTGCCGCCGTGGCGTGGCCGATGTGGCGATGCGTATGGAGCCCGACCAGTCCGAGCGTAAGCACATGTGGGAGATCGCTCGGCCCCTCGGCATTGCGCTCATGACGGCGCAAGATGGCGCCGCGGTGCTTGGCACCGAGATCTTCGAGCAGCTCGACCGCGCGAGGCTCCAGCGTCCGGCTGGCGAGATTGCTGTCGGCGAGCTCCGTAAGGCCCTCGATGAGCCGCAGCGCCGCGGACTCGTGCGTGACATGCAAGACCTCGTGATCCTGCTGTATGCCGATCGCATGAGGGTGCGGATGGTGCGGTACGGGACGGCGATCAACGATGCGCAGCTCGGCCGGCTCGATGACGAAGTCGTGCTCAAGCAGATGCCGCTCCCTCACGAAGCGCAGTGGACTGCAGCAGTGCAGGTCATGAACGCAGTCTTCGGCTCAGGGCTCAGCACAGTGCTCACAGTGAACGCGTTCGGGCGTTTCAACAACGAGGCTGAGCGTGCTCGCGCCGAGCGCAGCACGCCGGCACGCGAACTACTCGACGCGCTCGGGTCGAAGGATGCGGCTCCGTACTGCACGGTCGATGGATCGCGCCTTAAGACCGCGAACACTGCGCACAGAATCATCGAGGCACTGTTGGGCGTCGATGAGGTCGCCCGGGTTGGTAGGGTCGCCGCGTTCGCGGGCGAGCGGCTGCAGGCGATGGCGAGGTCGATCGCGTCCGCATCCGAGGTCGCCCAAGTCCTTCGGTCAACCAACTGGCCGATCTTCCAGATGATCGATCAACTGCCTGACGACCGGCGCGAGCGCGCAGCCGTCATTTTGAGCAGAGTGCGCAGCGCCCTGGCAACCGACGAGTCGGATGCGCCGTTGCGTCCTGCGATCGACGAGGCGGTGCGGCAGGCGAACGCGTTGATGCTGGAGCGCGTCGCGAGGCCTGATGTGCGGCCTCCGACTCCGCTGCCACCAGTCGGACCAGGCCCTGCTGCTCCAGTGCCCCACACGAGCAGGGTCATTCGGCAGCGCGCCATCCAGGGTGCCAAGGCGTCTGACACGAAGGCGAGTGTGGATGAACTCCTCTCGGTGCTCGCCCAGACGCCCGCGGCGAAAGTCAACCTTTCATGGGAGGTCGTCGAGGAGTGATGCGTGCCCCGAACAGGCTTCGACGAGGGTGCGTCGGGGGCCGCAGATGCCGCTGACTGCGCGCGTGGTCGGTGCACTCGTTGCAGCAATGCGCCGCAAGGATGCCGCGGCGACTGTGTTTGCGATCGAGTCATCGTCAATGTGGGCTGGTCAAGATCAGATCGACATCGATGGTCGACCGACTCGCATTCGCGAAGCTCGATCGGCGCTGCGATTGCGTGAGGTCCTCCATGAAGATCGGGCCGAAGCCGATCTTGTGATTCTCACAGACCTTGACGCGCGGGCATTCGGGCGGGAAAACCTCGCCAAGGTTGCGCTCAGGCGCATCGAACCGGTGCAGCCGTGGCCGGTCGTACGCACGCTGTTCGGCGTCGCATCGGTGGATCCCCGGTTGGTAAGGCATGCATGGATGGCCGAGCGCCTCTTGCAGGCGCCAACGGCGGATCGCGCCATCGCGGGCGGCACGCTCGACTTCGAAACCGCGTGGAGCATCGTGCTTGGTGGCTTCGGACTTCGGTCGGCCCAACCAAGCGAGGAGGAGTTCCTCGAAGCCGCGTCGAGGCCTGAGTTCGCGCAGGCGTACCAGGCGCTCCCTGCGGAGGGTTGCGAAGAGTTCAAGCGGATCATTGAGGACTCGCTCAACCGGTTCGGCACCACCGTCCTCGCGGTGGTAGAGCGCGGCTACGCGGATCAAGTGCTCGCGGCAGGTCTAGTCGCGCAGTGCCTCTTTGAGGTGCACGATTCAGAAGCACTGCCGATTCGTGGAGCTTTTGGCGAGAGATTCGGCGTTCGCAGCGTCGATGGAGTCGTCGCCTCCCGCTGGGGAAGCGCGGTACGGAAGTTGATCTCGAAACCGGACTCGGCCGCGCTGGCATCGCGAGTCCGTGCGCAGGCGGATGCACTGCTCGTCGGTGACCTCGGCGGTGCGGCCCTCGCGCACGCAAGTTCCGACTTGCCGAGCGGGCTAACCCAGAGGGTTCACATTGTCGCCAAGTGCGTCGAGCGCACACTCAGCGCGGACCCCTCCGAGCAGGCGCTCTGCGACCTTCGCGACGCGGTCCGCCGTGTCAAGCACCATGTCATGGCGGAGGCCCATGGGGATGCGGATCGAGCATCGATGGCTTTCCGACTCGTTCGATGGCTC
>SXGR01621692.1_pt1 | contig 16660 bp, 19 predicted proteins | sample 3174711 | NCBI WGS metagenome assembly SXGR01 (sample SAMN11356860, study PRJNA531348) | freshwater metagenome | isolation source: freshwater sample F1-60 | place: China: Fuxian Lake, Yuxi | collected 2017-12-25
CCGCCATTTCGCGCCCCTGATCGTACGTCAAGGACAGGCGCTGCTGTGCCGCGATCCGGAGGAGCACCTGACCGAAACCCTTCACGACCGATGTGGCGCTGGCATTGTCCAGCTTGGCCAGCACGGTGAATAGCGTTGCACGCTCCACCAGCGTGCCCACCGCGGAACGATTGTACGCCCCCTTGATCAGATCGCCCTCCCAATGTCCCGGCACCACGCGCTCCGCAACCTCTGGCGGCCGATCATGAATGCGGACCATGTCTGGGATTTTCCCGCGCCGATCCGCGCCGCGCGCCCGCGGACGGCGCTTGGCATGGCCCAAGCGTAACCAGCCAATGACCTCCGTGCGCAACGCACCCCGCGGCATCGCGTAGATCGCAGTGGAGATAGTTTCGTGAGAAACCTGCAATGAAGGGGCGTCAGGATGCACAGTCGCCAGTGTACCCGCAACCTGCTCAGGCGAGTAGCCCGCTTTTAGATAGTAAACAACGTGATGCCACAATGCGGTTCCTGGGCGCAGGCGCTTCTCAATCCGCGGCTTGATCCTACAGGCGTGGGCGCGTAGATGAGCCGCTGCCGCGCGGTGGCACCGGACACCAACGGTCGCCCCCGACTGCGTTGTGTCTTCGGTCGAACCCAATCGTTGCGTCGCAGTTCACGGGACAGCGTTGATGCCGAACGCTTCACCCCCCCCCCGCGATCTCCGCCGGTTTCATTCCGATCGAAAGTTGTGTTTGGATCAGCATCCGTTCTTCAATACTCAATTGGTTGTAACTTTTTCCCATGCCACATTTTCCCTCACAAAATGTTGCACTTGGGTTTTGAGCGCGCCGCTTTGTTAGGTTGATCAATCCCTTCTAAATCGAGTAAATGTAGTTTCGGTCGGCAAAACAATGGTTGGGTGGGGGTTAGCGGAAATTTGTGCTTGATAAGGTTGACAAGAGGATAGGAGTGGGTTTATTATGTGGAGGCGTGAGGGAGCTTGAATTTCTGTTCCGCTATTTTCGGGCAACCGTGATCTGCGCGTCTATGGCAATGTTTTCGATCTAGAAGTGGGCTTAGTAATTATATAGAATGAAGGTAAATAAAATGACAAACAGCCAACTAGTGTCTTCTGCTTTCTTATATACCACGCCCGAACGGCTGGTGTTGGATTTTGCCGTCCGCGGGCTGGTCGTGTTGGCGCCAGAAAGCCTGGGCATTCCGGCGACGGTTCACGAACAGGTTTACACCCAGGAAAAAGCCGTTCACAATACAGGGGTGCGGGTGACGCCGGCCAATGTGCCAGCCGTGCTCGATCTGCTTAAAGCGCCGGGTTTGGTGGGGGCGTGCAACCAACTTGTCGGCTACCATTGGGCGATTGTCCCCTTTACCCATAATGCGTCGTTTACCAGCGGAGGCCGCGATCAGCATTGGCACAAGGATGACAATGGCCCCTACAACAGCCGAAAACACGCCACCATCAGGCGGTGCAAATTGAGATGCTCTACTACCCACAAGCTGTGACCCCAGAGATGGGGCCGACCGCCGCTGTGCCCTACTCCCAATATTGGACCTTTAACCACGAGGAGAATCATGACAACTTCGCCGGCGCCGATCAACTCGACTTTGCCTAGGTTCTGGCTGGCATGGAGCGGGAACCGGTCAGTGGCCCCGATTCCAAATATGCGCTTGATGACATCATTCACTATCGCACGGCCCACGATATTCGGATGCGCGAGGCGGTCACGAAGACGGGTTGGCCATTGGTCTACTCCTTTGAAGCCGCACCCCTGCGCGCTGGCAGCGTCGTCCTCTATTCGCATAATACCTTCCACCGCGGCAACCACCGGCGCGATGACTGGCGCACCTGGCAAGAGAACCCACGCTTTATGTGGCGTTTCTGGCTCTATCGCACCACCGACCCGGATGAGCTAGACGACGATTTAGCCACCAAAATTAGTTTTCATAACCTGGGTGTGGACCCCATGACCAACCTTGAACTCTCCAGCGTTGGCGATGACATTACCACTGTCTGGCGCTATCACCTGCATTGGCTCAAGACTGGTCAAACGCCACTGCCACGACGAGAGACGGCAACCCTTTCCCCGGCAGAACTTGAAAAAGCGGCTGACCGGCTCTTTGCCCAGCTACACAGCAAAGGGGACGAAGCCGAGCCAATCCGCATTGGTGCGGCCTATAGGCTGGCGGCGCTTGGGGATGCCCAAATCGCCACGCGTCTGCTGGGACAAGCGCTCTATACCGATCGCGAGAGTGTACGCCGCGCCGCCACCTATGGTCTGATTGCCGTTGGCGAGGCATCAACAGCGACCTTCATAGAGGCGGCCAACTCGCCGATCAAATGGGTGCGGAAAGCTGGGGTTTATGGCCTGGGGGATGCCAGTCCGCTGACCGAAACTGTCTTGCAAACGGTGGTTAGCCGCCTGCATGATGATTCTTCGGTCTACATTCGCTCGGTCGCCGCCGGCACGCTGGGCTGTTTGGGGCGGCGCGCTCTTGCCACTGGGGTCGGCCGCGACTCCATTCCGCAGGCGCTAGTGGCATTGGTGCAAAGTCTCGCCCGCGAGGAAAATCGTTTGGCCATGAGCAAAGTCCAAGACCGCTCAATCAAGTTTGTGCGCCCCACCGATAACTGTGATGTATGTGAAGGAGACGGCGTCGATTTTGGACTGGACCGTTATGCGCCGGTGCGCTCGGCGGTAAGCGAGAATGTGTTGTGGTCCATCGTCATCCTCTGCTCGCATGGGGCACAGGTGCTTGGCCCGGCGCTCGAACCCACTGTCGCCGCCTTGCAAACAGTGATTCGCAAGGACCAGAATGTCATCGCCGTTGGCTTTGCCATGGATGCGCTGACGCGGCTTGCCAATATCCGTGCAGCACACGATGATACGCAGCCATTGATAGCCGATTTGCAAACGAATCTGCGTGCGATTCTGGAGGAATCGCCCATTCAATGCTGGGAATCGCTGGTCCGCGCCGGTGTGATGCCATAGCGCAAGGAGAAAAAGAACTTTCTATAGAGCCGGCGACGGCGCGGTAGATACTGGAACATGTAGGCGAGCGAACAACTACACCGGTAATCGCATCGGCGCGTTCACCACCGCTGGCGCTGAATGGGTAGCAGCTGGCTGCTCCGGAGTGCGTGTTTGAAGCAATTCCTGAACTAGAGTTTGACCAGACGTTAAACCTTGTGGCGGAAGCGGGTCATGATCAGTGGACGCACCCGGCGGGTACGGATGCAGAGCCGCTCCCGGAACTGGAGTTTGATCAGACCTTGGGGTTGTAAAACTGCGCTGCGCAGCGGGTCATATGCAGCAGAGCGTGGGTGAGTGTGGTTCAGGCGCTGGCAGGGAGCCATGAGCGTTGTGGACTGCCAGTGCCGGCGCATAGAATTTGTGTAATTTCTGCCTGTTGGGCCGGTCAGTCCTGTCAATCCTGTCAATCCTGTCAAAAATTTGAGTTAATATAGTTTCTGTCTCCAAGACACTGGTTGGGTGGGGGTTAGCGGAAATTGGTGCTTGATAAGCTTGGCAAGAGGAATGGAGCTGCTGTATTATGTGGAGGTGGCAGGGAGCTTGAATTTCCTATCTGTTCACAAAGACACGTTGTGTAACAAAGTGAATCGGGAAGTGAATCTGCCGGGAGTAAGGCCTCCCGGCGCAACCCTACAGAAAACGAAGTCGATCATATTAAAAAATTTTATTAAAGCAGGCACAAGACTGACCCAACGCTTTACTCCATTAGAATAGTGGGGCATTGCCATAGTCTTGGTTGTTATACGTCAGTTAACTCAAATATGGTTGGACGGACTCTATGCCGATAGCCAGTTTCCTGTTCCCTTCTACATAGGTCAAACCACATTTAACGCTGAAGATCTCAAAGGGTATTTCGCGGTGTTAGTGAGCAAGGGAACCTTAACCAACTTCTTTTGGGTACAGATGGCTGATTACCTCTTTATGGTCACGGTGTTCATTTCATTTTTTGCGCTGATGACGGCGGTTTATCGCAGCTTACCCGATGGCAATTGGTTGAAGGATTTGGCTTGGGTCATGGTGATTATCGCGCCGACGGCCGCTTTGTTTGATGCTGCCGAAAATCTGGTTTCTTTCTTTTTTATCGCAGATCCGCAGGAATTTGCGGACTGGTTGGTGTATCCCTACTCGAGCTTTGCAGTCATCAAATTCGCCATTTTTATTTTGGCCTATTTCTGGGCGATAGCTGGATTACTCATCAGCGTGACTAGCTTTTTGATTAGAAGTTTCCAATCTTAATAGATAAATCTCGAGGTAAACTCGATTGAACAGCCGAAGGCGACTTCACCATGTGGTCTGGCCTGAATGCCGCCTTCCAATTCTGCAACAAACCTATGAACCGAACAGAGATCGGACGAAATTGTCTATGGGCGGACAAGGCGAGCCGGGGGCCTTCTTCAAACGCGGAGGGCATGGTTCCGGAAGCAGATGCAGAGTCAGCTTGAAGGCGATGCACAGCAGCTTACGAAAAAGCTGGAAGGATAAAGACGCGAGCCTCCGAGTATTCAACTCGGAGGCTCGTTATTATTACCTGTCTACTACACGCCGCATTTTGTAACCCGGCCGGCGGTGCGCCGGCCGCGCTCCGCTTAATACGTTTGGTTCTAGTGCACGCGGCTTAGGTCTTCGCCACCCATACCGGGTCCGGTTTAATTGCCGCATCCGGCTTGGAGCCGGCATCGGCGCGGCCGCTGCCTTCGAGGCGGCTGACCGCGCGCACATGCATATCGTTGTTCATCTGGATTCGGCAGGATAGGCACACACCTGCCAAACCTTTATCAGCCAGCTTGTCCTTCTCGGCCTGGGTAATTTGCTGCGGCTCACCGGCCACAAACTCCACCCGGCAGGTGGTGCATCGGCAATTGCCGCCACAGGCGTAAAGCTGATCCACGCCGGCTTCTTCCGCCAGCGCCAGGACCAGCCGTTTGCCTTTAGCCACCTCAAATGTGCCATATCCTTCCACTGTTAATTTGGGCATCGTAAACTCCTTGATGTAATTTACAGGAGAGTGCCTTTCGATGCAAAATAGGATTGGAGCGGCCAATTGCATTCGCGCCCATATTTTCCTCGCCACCAAAAGACCACTGCGAGTTTTGAGCCGGCCGCCAATGCTGTTTTAGAGTATCCGCTGGCCGCACTGGCAGGCTGCGCGGGCGGGTTGGGTTAGAGTTGCGTTATGCATATGATTGTGCGCCGAAATCCGGCTGTGGTTAACGTCGCGCAGCGCAACGCGTGGCTTGGCTGCCGGTTGCCAGCTGGCAGAAGTAGGGCGTGACTGGCGCTGCAGTCTTACAGCGTTCAGTAACGGTGATTGGCGGCGGGCCGGCGGGGCTGATGGCGGCCGAAGTACTTGCGCAGCAAGGCGTGAAGGTGGATGTTTACGACAGCATGCCAAGCGTGGGCCGGAAGTTTTTACTGGCGGGGCGGGGCGGGCTGAACCTGACGCGCGCAGAGAGCCGCGAGGAATTTGTGGTGCGTTAAGGCGATCGGCAGGCGCATGTCGAAAGCTGGGTGCGGGCATTTGCGCCGGGGGATGTGCGCGAGTGGGTGCACGCACTCGGCGTTGAGACTTTTGTGGGCAGCTCCGGGCGGGTGTTTCCAGTGGAGATGAAGGCCAGCCCGCTGTTGCGCAAGTGGCTGCAGCGCCTGGCGGCTGCGGGTGTCAGTTTTCACCGCCGGCACCGCTGGAATGGAACCCTTTCTGCCGGAGCAGGCGGCAGCATAGACGGCGTGCGGCACAGCGCAAAACGCCGTTCACTTTTGGCAGGTTTCGAAACTCCGGCAGGCAATAAGCAGATTGCGGCGGATGCGGTGCTACTGGCCCTGGGCGGCGGCAGTTGGGCAAGGTTGGGTTCGGACGGCGCCTGGGTCCCTTGGCTGCGTCAGGCGGGAGTGCAGGTTGCCCCATTGAAACCGGCCAACTGCGGGTTTGATGTGGCCTGGAGTGCGGCCTTCCGCGAAAAATACGAGGGCCGGCCCGTAAAGCCGGTGGTATTGGCAATCGATAACTTCCGGCAGCGCGGCGAGTTCATTGTTACCAAATATGGCGTGCAGGGAAGTTTGGTGTACGCGGCGGCAGCCCTGCTGCGCGAGAAAACTGCTGCCGGCGGGCAAGCCGTGGTGCAGCTGGACCTTGCCCCGGACCAGACCGCAGCCCAGTTGCTTGAGCGGTTATCCAAGCCGCGCGGGTCCCGTTCGATGGCGGGCCACCTGCAGCGCACCGTGGGCATGGCGGGCGTGCAGGCGGGATTATTGCGCGAGTTTGTGCCGAAAGCCGAGTTTGCAAATACGGCGCGCCTGGCGTTTTACATCAAGCAACCGCCAGTGCCGCTCATTGCGCCACGCCCATTGGATGAAGCCATCAGCAGTGCGGGTGGCGTGCTCTTCGAGGCGCTCGATGAGCATTTGATGCTGCGTGGGCAGCCCAGTGTGTTTTGTGCAGGCGAGATGCTGGATTGGGAGGCGCCAACGGGCGGCTATTTGTTGACGGCATGTTTTGCATGCGGAAGGCGGGCGGGGTTGGGCGCGCTGCGGTGGCTGGATGCTTTACCGGCTGCAAGCCCGGGCGGACCGCTGCCGTCCTGAAATGTTATTGTTGATCGGGATTGGGATGGTGCCGACGCCACGCGGCCGGGACAGGGGCGCGCTATATGTGGGCGCAGTTGCTGGCGCGCGTCTACGGGGTGTTTGCGGTGCAGTGCAGCAGGTGCGGCGGGCGGGTGAACTTTGTAGGGTTCTTCACAGAGCCGGCGATGGTGCGGAAATACTCGAACATGTCGGCGAGCGAACAACTGCACCGGTAATCGCACCGGGGCGCTGCCTCCGAATATTGAGCAAGTGTAATCTCTGACTCCATGACTATGTATTGGTGGTGCCTAGCGCAGGGTGCTAATTTAGTGTCGCGGGAGAGGGTGTACCATGCGGACGTGCGTGGGGGCTTGAATTTCCTATCCTTTGATACAAAACCAAAAGATATAGTGATTCCTGATAGAGTTAAGATAGCTTTTTTCTACAGCTGCCTTCCTTACTCTTTTACTAATGATTTGTTTGTTATTTGGATAACTATTCATTTCGGTAATTTCGAAATTGCAGGTATTTACTTTGGAGCAAGTATTATTAGCCAAATGCTGGTTAGTTACCTAGTTGGATACTATAGTGACAGGGGCAAGATAATGAAAATATTCTATACTTCTGTTGCATTATCTGTGGTGTTCTGGTTGCTCGTTCCTTTTGCCACAACTATTCTTATTGTTTTTATTTTGCAGTCTACAATAGGTATGCTTACTTTAGCTGTTGGTACACCTGCTGAACGTGGATACTATAGTATCACCAAAGCTTCAGGAGAAGAACTGTCTTTCTCTTTCGCCAGAGAACGGTATATTCAGCTGGGTTTGCTGGTGCGGGGAGTTTTTACTCTTATAGCAGTGTTGCTTGTTAAAGTTGGCAGTACTTACTTGTGCTCGGAGCAATGTATCCGTTGGCAATGACTATAATATTTCGCAGGTCTCCGTCCGATAGAAGGCTCGAAAGTAGATATGCAGCCGAGTTGAGTCCTTCTTTAAATAAATGAACTTATGCTTCTTGTTTTTGTTTTAGCAAATACAGTTGTTAAAACCTACTTTCAGTCTGTTAAAAGAGATATGAGCAACAAAGGCTTTGAGGTGGTTTTAATAACTGCGGCCATATCTTGGGTGGGAATCCTCATTCTCGTTGGTACTGCGATTTTTGGTAAGTTCCATATACCCACTGATCCATACTTTTTCTACTTCTGGTTTGGACTTAGCTTTATAACTACTGTTCAATTGGCACTTTCTATAACCGGTTTAACCAGCTCCAAGTTTCTAGCGGCTAATTCTTTTTCTCATTTGGGGTTTTTGGTAAATACAATTTATGCAGTTTTGTTTTTAAGTGAACGCTTAGCGGGGAATCAGATTTTCGCTTTAATAATGGCCTTTTCTGGTGCCCTATTTTTTTTGAAAAGCAAGGTGCAAAAAGTTCTTTTGAGAATAAAGGGCTTATGTTAATTTTAGTCAGTTTGGTTCTCAGTCCTTTTAACTTGATTTTTTATAAAGCGGCAATTTTACATACAAGTTCCTATAATCAATTGCTCACCGGTCGATTGTTAATGGATGCTATCTACTACTCTGCGTTTATGTTTCTCCTATATTTATTTTGGTTTAAGAAAAATTTCACTTCCCAAATTAAGGATTTTGTAACTTTACCTGCAGGTTTATTTTTTATGACAGGGGTCTCTTTAACTAGCCTCCTAGAGTCTTGGCTCATCTACAAACTGCCGATATCTGTATTTACAATGCTTGGCAGTATAGCTATACCTGCGGGATATGTCGTGGGGTGGGTAAAGTATAAGGAAAGTTTCGAGGCAAAGCATTTAATCGGCGGTTTTCTAATTGTTTTAGCCATAGTACTTTTTGTATACAAGGAATTTATCTAGAGCTTATTTTATGTTGTTAAACTTAATTTCCTGGGATATTGAAACCCCTTAAATATACGTATTATCGAAGACGATTTTGGATGTGGTGATTTATGGCCGCAGTGGCACAATTGCTTGTACAAACGCTTTATGAGAAGGGTGTACGAACTGTGTTTGGGCTTCCCGCTGGGGAGGTAGTGGAGGTGCTAGAGGCTTTCCGCCAGGCTGATATTGAGTTTGTTTTGTTTAAATTGAGAGCACGGCTCTTTACATGGCCGATGTCACCGCACGACTAACAGGCACAATCGGTGTGGCTCTAACCACACTTGGCCCTGGCGCAACCAGTGCTTACGTTGGTGTGGCTCATGCTTTCCTTGATCGCGCTCCGATGCTGATTCTCACCGCTCAAACCGACCCGCAGCGTATCGGCACACATACCCATCAAGTCCTAGATTTGCAAGCCTGTTTTCGTCCCATAACCAAATTTACGGCCGAACTGGAAGCGGAAACCGTGCCGGAAACTATTCAATATGCGTTGTCGCAGTTGACGAACGGCCGGCCTGGGCCAGTCCACCTTGGCCTTTGCAGTCGGGTTGCCGCCAGTGAGACGCACGCCATGACAAATGCAGGGCAGACACCTGGCGAAATTGATCTTGTACCGCATACAGCAGCCAGTAAAAAGTTACTCAACAGGAGTCACCACCCCGTTATTGTCGTTGGTGTGGGGCTGGAGCCGGAACGGCCGTATGCCGAACTCCAGTGCTTTGCGGAAACTATTCATGCCCCCTTGATCGACACACCCAAAGCGAAAGGCAGCCTGCCCGCCAACCATCCTCTATTTGCCGGCACAATCGGCCTTACCGCCACCGATCCGGCCTATGAACTGCTGGATGAGGCCGATTGCATCATTGCGGTGGGGTTTGATGCTGCTGAACTGGTGAAGCCTTGGTCACAAGCCGCCCCACTCATTTGGATTGCCCCCTGGAAAAACCACGATCCCCACCTCGCTTCCGCGCATGAATATGTGGGCGCGATGGCTCCCCAGCTCGGCGCACTAACCGATAGCCTCACCACCCAAGCTGATTCTTCATGGGGGGCGCAGCGTGTGGCTGATTTTCACGCTAAACAAGTGCAAAAAGCCGATGCCCCAAGCGGCCACCGGACGCATCACTCCTCAAGACCTGTTGCGCATTATTCGCGAGCAAACTTCATACAATATCATCATCACTACGGATGTTGGCTCACACAAAATTTTTACCGCGCTCAATTGGCCTGCCCAGACACCCAACTGCTATTTTGTTTCCAATGGACTGTCGATTATGGGCTTCGGCCTGCCTGCGGCCATCGCAGCGGCAAAAGCCAGCCAACAGCCGGTTCTCTGCATCACAGGTGATGCAGGACTTGCGATGGTTATGGGCGAATTGTCACTCGCCGTTGAGTTGAATTTGCCCGTCATCGTTGTGGTGATGAATGATAATGCCTTAGACCTGATTCGCAATGCCCAGCACCGACATGACAAACCTGTTTATGGCACCACCTTCACCAACCCCGATTATGGCCTGATTGCGGCGGGCTATGGTCTCAATTATTACCATGTGTATGACAGTTATTCTGGCCAAACTGCCTTGCAATCAGCTCTGGCTGCCAATGTACCGAGCTTAATTGATGTTCAAATTGACCCGTCGGCTTACACAACGGCCGTTCACAAGTGAGCACCGCCACTACGATTTACGACCAACTACGCGCTCACATTATTGACGGCACATTTTCTAGCGGCGAAACCCTCTCGCAAGACCTCGTTATGCGAGACTACGGCGTCAGCAAAATTCCTGTGCATAAGGCCATAATCCAACTGGAATCCAACGGCTTTGTCGGGCTATTTAGCGGACGCGGGGCCTTTGTGGCTCGGTTTTCCACCGCCCAAGCTGAGGAGATTTACCTGATGCGCCTTGCTCTTGAACCCATTTTGCTCCAACGGGCGATTTCTCTGACGGCCGAGATAGATTGGTTGCGGGAAGGAGGAATATTGGCTGCTCTGCAAATCAATGAGTTATCTTTGCGCTGAGTGCACAGCTTAGAGTCCGAATTTGACTCGGCACTCTATAGCCAAGCCGACCTGCCCGCGGTGACTAAGCTCGTGGCTAACTTGCACAGCAATCGGGCTCGTTAACATGGTTTTTACGAAACAGAGGTTATGAGCTTCCACAGCTAAGGGTTGGCTGAACACCCCACGATTTTAGAGGCGTGTCGGGGTGGGGATGAGGCAGCGGCCGTTAACACCCGCACTCAATACCGCATCCGCTCAAGCCAAAGGCTGTTGGACATACTCGTCCTATAGGGTTTAAAGGTACACTGAGGATCAGATATACACAGAGAAAAAGAGCAGTCCCCCTTTCCACCCCTTTTGCTCTGCGAATTTCATCGCATCCTCTGTGAACCTCTGTGTCCTTAATATCTTATTACGAAGGCATTAGAGCTCTATGACAACAACCGAAGTTTTACTTGCTGTGGACATCGGCGGCACATTCACCGACATCGTTGCCCTCGACACCGCCACCCGCAAAATCGCCGTCGAAAAGGTTCTCACCACCTATCCCGATCCGGCCGTTGCCGTGTTAGATGGCATCCGCGCCCTTATCACTCGCACCGGCCTCGCGGCCAGCACCATCGCCTATGTGGTGCATGGCACAACCCTCATCAACAACACCCTCATTGAACGGAAAGGAGCGCAAACGGCTCTGCTCACAACGGCCGGATTCCGAGACGCGCTCGAAATTGGCAATGAAGGTCGCTACGACATGTATGACCTAACCCTGGTCAAACCAGCCCCACTGGTCGAGCGTCGTCTGCGCTTTGATGTCCCGGAACGGATAACGGCCAACGGCCGTATCTGGCAAAAATTGGACACTGATGCCTTGCGTCTGTTATGCCAGCAGTTGCGAGAAGAACGAATAACGGCCGTTGCCATCTGCTTTCTCCACGCCTTCACCAATCCCACCCACGAAATCGAAGCCCTAGAAATCGTTTCCGAACTGTTGCCCGATGCTGCCATTTCCGTCTCCCATCAGGTTGCCCCAGGGATGCGCGAATATCCGCGCACCTCCACCACCGTCGCCAACGCCTACGTCCAGCCCATCACCGAGCAATATATGGCGCGTGTGGCCGAGGGATTAAGAGCCTCAGGGATCAATGCCCCCTTAAACGTCATGCTTTCCAGCGGCGGCACGACCACCGTTGAAGTCGCCACCGCCTTCCCCATTCGCTTGGTCGAAAGCGGCCCGTCTGGCGGCGCACTGGCAGGTGTCTATTGGGGCGCACAAGTGGGGCATCTTGATGTGCTGGCCTTTGATATGGGTGGCACAACCGCCAAAGCCGTCCTGACCAAACATGGCGAACTCAACATCACCAATCAATCCGAAGTCGCTCACGTTCACCGCTTTAAGCGAGGCAGCGGCTTGCCCCTGATGGTGCCCATGATTGAACTGATTGAAATTGGCGCAGGCGGCGGCAGCATCGCCCGCCTCAACACGCTGGGTTTGCCCACTGTTGGCCCCGAGAGCGCGGGTTCCGCTCCAGGTCCAGCGGCCTATGGGCAGGGTGGCACAAAGCCCACTGTAACCGATGCTGATTTGCTCATCGGCTACCTGAACCCCGACTATTTTGCCGACGGGACTATCAAGCTGGATGCCGAGGCCGCTCACACCGCTTACGAACCGATGGCAGCATCGTTAGGCTTATCGGTTGCTCGGATGGCCTGGGGGGTGCATCAATTGGTGAATGAAAATATGGCCGCCGCCGCCAGAGTACACGCCGCCGAACGTGGTTTAGAAATGCGACGGTACAGCATGGTGGCTACAGGCGGTGCTGGCCCTGTTCATGCTTGTGGTGTTGCCGAAAAACTAGGTCTGATACAGGTCATTGTGCCGCCCCTGGCTGGCGTTGGCTCCGCCTTTGGTTTTATGACCGCTCCTATTTCGTTTGATTTCACTCGCAGCTATGTTTCGCGGTTGGATAGCCTTAATTTGGCCGAGCTAAACGCCATTCTGGACAATTTGGAGCGGGAAGGGCGGGCTATCGTGGAGGCGGCTGGTGTGCCGGCGGAAGATATTTTGGTGCAAATGAGTATTGATATGCGTTATGTGGGGCAGGGGTACGAGGTGCGAGTGCCTTTTTATAAACAGAGGTTAACGGCCGTTCACATCACTCGCATGCAAACAGCGTTCGAGGCTGAATATAAACAGTTCTACGGGCAATTAGCCAACGGTGTGCCGATTGAGGCGGTTAATTGGCGGGTGGTGATTGCCGGCCCCAAACCGGTGATTGGAAAATTGTCGTTGGTGAACGGGCAGTTAGAGACCAATACCGCTTATACCTCGCGCCCTGTCATCTTCAAAGCAGAAAACGAGCCGTATCTGACCCCAGTCTATCGTCGCCACGCCCTGAGCGCAGGCTGGCAGGCAGATGGCCCCTTGATTATTGAGGAGGCGGCTTCGACAACCATTGTGCTGCCAGATTGGTTGGCACAGGTCACTGAAAGTGGCTGCTTGCTGCTAACACATGAGGGAAACAAAGCATGAACATAACCACAATTGATCCCATTACCCTAGAGGTGATCTGGAACCGACTGATTTCGGTGGTCAATGAGCAGGCGGCGGCCTTGATTCATTCGTCGTTTACCACGGTGGTGCGTGAGGCTGGCGATTTATCGGCTGGTGTGTTTGATCGGAATGGCAATATGGTGGCCCAAGCGGTGACGGGAACGCCAGGGCATATCAACACGATGGCCAATTGTGTTAAAAATTATGTTGTGCCGAACCACCCGATTGACAGTCTGCAAGAAGGGGATACGCTGATTACCAATGACCCGTGGGAGGCCTCCGGCCATTTGTTTGACCTGACGATTGTGTCGCCGGTCTATTACAAGGGGCGGGGGGTTGCCTGGTTTGCCAGCACTTGCCATGCGGTGGACATTGGTGGTTTAACGATGGGGGGCGACGCGACCGAGTTGTATGAAGAGGGGTTGGCTATTCCACTGATGAAGCTGTTTGCTGCCGGAGAGCCTAACCAGGTTCTCTTTGACATTATTCGGGCGAATGTGCGTGTGCCGGATCAGGTGATTGGGGAGATTTACGCGCAGCAGGTGGGGAACAATGTGGGGGCGCGGAAGCTGATTGAGCTGCTGGATGAGTATGATTTGCCGAATATTGAGGCTGTGGCACAGATGATTTTAGATCGCACGGAAACGGCTGTTCGCCAAACCATCCGCCACATCCCCAACGGCACTTATACCAGCAACGTCACCATAGACGGGTTCGATGCACCTATTACCATTGCCTGCGCCATCACCGTCGCCGATGATGAACTAACCGTAGATTATGCTGGCACATCGCTGCAGGTGAATCGGGGCATCAACGTCGTCTTGAACTACACCCACGCTTATTCCACCTACACGCTAATGGCGACCCTGGCTCCCGGCATCCCCAACAACGAGGGATCATTTCGGCCGATTCGTGTCACCGCACCCGAAGGCTCGGTCTTGAACTGCCGCCGCCCCGCCCCCGTGAGCGCTCGTCACTTGATCGGTCATTTTGTCAGCCAGCCCATTCTCACGGCTCTATCCCAAGTTGTTCCCCAGCAAGTGCTGGCTAATGGCTCGGCCGGATTGTGGAACACCATGCTCAATGGCAAACTGGAGGATGGCACACCCTTTGCCTATATCTATTTTTCGGCGGGTGGCATGGGGGCGGGCCACAACCGTGATGGGCTGTCGGCGACGGCCTTTCCTAGTGGCATTATGGGCGTTCCGGTCGAGGCAATCGAAACGGCCGCTCCTGTTCTCATGCACCATCGTCAGTTGCGTCAGGACTCTGGCGGCGCGGGTCAATTTCGCGGTGGGCTGGGGCAGGAAATGGCTTTGGAAGTCATTACGGGCTTGCCCGCCAATCATTCCTGCATGTATGACCGCACCACCTATCCGGCTAATGGACTCAACGGCGGTCAGCCGGGGGCGGTCGGCGAGGTCATCCTCTCTGATGGCATGCACCCCCATCCCAAGAGCCATTACACCTTGCAAGTTGGTCAGCATGTGGTTCTTAAACTACCTGGCGGCGGTGGGTTTAATGCGCCAACCTTGCGTGAGCCGCAGCGCGTGTTAGAAGATGTGCGGCAAGGGTATGTGTCACTGGAACGGGCAGCTGTAGATTACGGGGTGATCATTGATCCCGATAGGATGACGATAGACGAGGCGGCTAGCGTGGCGCATCGCCAAAGGTCTACGGAGACAATTTCTCACCATGATGATTGAAAAGTTTGTAGTCTGCGAATTATTGCTTTTTGACCGCCCCGAAGTGCAAACTACAAACTATTTGCACGGGAGCTGAGAGTATGACGGACAAAAAGTATGATGTCATTGTTGTGGGGCTGGGGATTATGGGGGTGGGGGCGTTGTATCAGGCGGCCAAGCGTGGGGCGAGGGTATTGGGCATTGATCGGTTTTCTCCCCCCCATACTTACGGTTCTAGTCATGGCGACACGCGGATTACGCGGCAAGCCATCCGTGTGGGCTCCATCGCCCCGGGCGCGGTGGCCACGGAGCTCTGGGGCATCACCGATCCCGCTGAGGTCGAGCGACTGACCTACGGGGAGCGCACCTTCCTGCGTGCTGAAGACGTGGCCCGGGCGGTCGTCTTCATGCTCTCGCAGCCAGCTCACGTGACCGTGCGCGATCTGATCATGCTGCCGCAGAACCAGGACATCTAGGGCAGCGGGGTTCCGACCATGGCCAGCACCGACCACATCATCGACCGCTTCCGGCTCGACGGACGCGTGTCGCTCGTCACCGGCGGCGGATCAGGCATCGGACGTGGGTTCTGTCATGCCCTTGCCCAGGCGGGTGCCAAGGTCGCGGTGGTGGACCGCGATACCACGGCCGGGGAGACCGTGGCCCACGAGTTGAAGGCGCTGGGTGCGGATGCCATCAGCCTCACCGTGGACGTCACGCGACCCGACCAGGTCCAGCGGATGGTCGCCGACGTGGTGGCCGAATGGGGCAGCCTGACCATCGGTGTGAACAACGCGGGTATCGCTGGCTGGTTCGATGCGGAGACGATGCCTGCGGATGAATGGCGCAAGATCATGGCCGTCAATCTCGACGGGGTCTTCTATTGCGCGCAGGCGGAGGCGGGGCCCATGCTCGAGGCCGGCTACGGCAAGATCATCAACACCGCCTCGATGTCAGCGCACATCTCGAACAGGCCACAGAACCAGGCGGCCTATAACACCTCGAAGGCGGGCGTCCTGCACCTCACTCGCACGCTGGCCACCGAATGGGCAGCGCGCGGCGTCCGGGTCAACTGCATCAGCCCGGGCTACACTCGGACCGCCCTGGTGGAGCAGTTCATCAACGAGACCATTGGCGCCGAGAAGTATCCCCACTGGATGGAGCTGACACCCATGGAGCGCATGGCGGAGGTCGCTGACCTGACCGGAGCTGTGGTCTATCTCGCTTCGGAAGCCTCGGACTTCATGACCGGCAATGACCTCATCATCGACGGTGGCTACTGCGCCTGGTGATCAGACCCCGTCCGCGGCCAGGGCTTCCGGCGACCGTGAGCACGTGATCAGGCCGTAGCAGGAATGGTGCGAGATAGGCCGGGATATTCGAGAAGGGCAGCACATTGGCGTGCAGGCGGATGCCCAGGGCGTGGAGCATGAAGCGGCGTCGCGCCTGGATGCGCCCCTAGGCCTCCGGGTACGCTGCCGCGAACCGCTGCGTCAGGTCGGCGTCGGCCAAGGCGATGCCGCTCTCGATGTTGGTCGTGAAGTAGGGCGTGTCGGTAGCGGGGATGACATCGACCTGCATGGCAGCAGCTGGATGCTCCGGAAGGGGTGTTTGAGGCAATTCCTGAACTATAGTATGACCAGACGGCAAACCTTGCGGCGGAAGCGGGTCATGATCAGTGGACGCACCTCGCAAGTGCAGATACGGAGCCGATCCCGGACTTGGAGATTGATCAGACCTTGGGATTGTAAATCTGCGCTGCGTAAATGGCACCAGTGCCGGCGCGTGCTTTGGCAGCGTGGCCGGCTGGGAGCGGCCCAACTGGTACGCGCCGGCGGGCGTGGAGCCGGAGTACAAGTACAGCTACGGGCGCCAGAACTGGTTTGCGTATTCGGCTGCGGAGCACCGCGCTGTGCG
>SXGR01264894.1_pt1 | contig 16654 bp, 5 predicted proteins | sample 3174711 | NCBI WGS metagenome assembly SXGR01 (sample SAMN11356860, study PRJNA531348) | freshwater metagenome | isolation source: freshwater sample F1-60 | place: China: Fuxian Lake, Yuxi | collected 2017-12-25
GCCGCAGAGCGTTCCCATCGGCACGCGGCCGAGCGTGTCGTTGTCGACCCAGTGAACGGCATCGACCGCTTTTACCTGCGGATCAGCGAAGAGATCCGTGTACGTATTGACCTTGGCTTTCAGGATGTCGATGGTTGAAAGCAGCTGCACCCACTCATCCGAAGATTTCGTTTCGAAGATGGGCCGCAGTTCGGCCATCAGTTGGTCGCGGTTGTTGACGCGTGCGCCCGCGTCGCTGTAACGCGCATCCGCGACGCGCGCGGCGGTGCGCTTGCGGAAGGCGTCGCGCTCGTCGAGCAGGCGCAGGCCGGCGGCGAGTTCGGATTTGTAGCGGCCGAGCGCCTGAGCCACCGCCTCCTTGAGCGTGTAGAGGCCGATGCGCTGGGTGCTTTCGTTGCGCATGAGGGATTCGAGTTCCGCAACGGCCTGACGAATCTCGTAGCGGTTGTCGTTCACCTGAAGCTGGATGTCGGTCTCGAGCGCGGTGTTCTCCTTGCTCAACTCGACCGCGTTCTCTGCGATCTCCGCCGTGAGCGCGCTGGACTCAATCGTCGTGAGCAACGGCTTCTCCGCGAGGAGCAGCACGGCGCGAATCGGCGCGGAGATGTCGAACGAGAAACCGGCTATGGACGGCAGCGCCTGAATGCTGTCATCGGTGAGCGTCCGGATGTTGTCTGCGGCGGAACGCAACGTGAGATGCGTCGCGCGCATCGCGCCGATGGCGGCGTTCATGCCCATGAGCGTGTTGCGGCGGCGGTTCATCAGGTTGATCTGATCCTCCTGCAACCCGTGCTTGGCCTTGAGCAAGGCGACGCGCGCCCGGATGTCCTGGAGCAGGCCGTCGTAGGAATCGAGTTCCTGAATCAGATTACCCTGCGCCTGGAGCAGTTCAGAGATCGCGCCTTGCACCGCACCGGGCGCGCGGCGACTGCCCCACGTCGTCGGCGCAGTGAAACGCCAGCCGCGATCCTTCAACGGATACGTGACGCTGACCGTCGCGAGCGCCGGCAGTGTGGAATCCGGAATCGAAGCGATCTGCCCCTGAGCACCCTTGAGCAATGCCGTCACACCGGGGGCCGCGTCTGGTGTGGTATCGCCAGTGAGGTCGGATGCATCGACGTAGTTGAAGTAAACGAGGTCCGGGCCGTTGTAGCTCGACGCGTACACCTTCCCAGGGCCTTTGGTGCCAGCGTAGGGGTAGCCGAATATCTCGATGAGCCGGTTGTCGTAGTCGCGTTCCTGATCCGCGACGTTCGCTGAGAAATCCGCCGCCGTGTCCTGCGTGCGCCGGAGATTTTGCGAGAGCGAATTGGCGTGGTTGAAGACACCAACGGCGTTGTTCAACGTCTTGAGCGCGCGCTGGGCGATCTGTTCGAAGTGGCCGAGACCCTGCACCGCTTCCTGGCCGACCTGCGCTGTGGACCCCACGTCGAGGAACGTCGGATCAATGTCGAACGGCACCATGCCGTCCGTCACGCCCAGCGGATTCAATCCGAGATTGGCCGAGTCTTCCTGGCTCTGCACAGCGGAGTGGTTCGCGACGATCTCCTTCAACTCCGCGACGGTGGTCCGGTCAATCTTCTGGATGCCCACATGCGTCGAATCCACGGACGGCAGCAGCGCGTTCGCCGCGACCCAGTCGAAGTAAGCGCCTTGGCCGGCGCGGCGGGACCATTCCGTGACGCCCCAGGCGCGATCCGTATCTGTGTCCTTGTAACCCTGCCACTGGCCGGTGGCGTCGCCGGTGTATTTCTGGCGATGCGTGAGCGCGGCGATCTCGGCACCGGCGCGGGATTTCGCGGCGGCAGCGGCGGCGAACTTCCGTTCATCCTCGAAGTCCACCTCGATGGGCGCGCCCGAGAGCAGCACCTGTTCGGTGCGCGGCATCCAGACGAAATTCGTCTCGCGCAGCAGCTTGTAATACGTCGTGAGCGCGGTGAGGTAATGGCCCCACGCATCGCCGTGGCCCTGCGGGAAGAGCCGGCTCGCGTCCTGTTCGTTGATGAACCCGTCGCGCGGTTCCGCGTCCGTGATGTTGTAAGTCTGGCGATACGCGATCTGGCCTTCGCCGCCGGTGAAATTCGGCGGGAGCCGGTTGTACACCGGCGCGCCCCGGTTCTCATCGCGCCCGCGCAACAGCGCGAGTTCCTCTTCGAGTAACGAGTCCGTCTGGTTCTGGAAGGCGAAGAGCGAAGGCGCGAGCGAGCCCACGGTGCCATCGGCCGTGGTAAAGCCGATGGTCGGATCCTGCTGATCGAAGAACGCTTCGTTGCCGAGCAGCGTGTAGAGCGAGGACACCTTGCTCGCCGCGTGCAGCAGCGCGTCGTTGGCGGCAGCCACGTTGAAGCCCACGTCCGTGCTCAGGCCGCGTCCGCGCCGCAGCACGGTCTCGTAGGTCTCGATCAGGCCGATGGCATTGACGTTGCCCGAGTCGGGATTGAAGGCGATGTCGCCTTCGTAACGCCGACCCGCCGCAACGAGCAGGCTGACGAAGGTGTTCACGGGCGAGTTGCGGAAGTCGAGCGTGCGGCTGTCGAACGGATTGAGCGCCGTCGTCACGCGCTTGATCCAGCCCTCGGCCAGTTGCGAAATCGTCGGAACGATCCCTGGCGCGCCGGCGTAGTTGCCCCAGTTCGTGCCGCAGGCGTTGGTGTAGCCGCGATATCGGACGATCCAGCGATTGTCCGTGATGGTGAGAAGACCTGACTCGCCGCCGGTGCCGAGCGTGAGCGTGTTCAAGCCGCGCCCCGCGCGATAGAGCTGCCACTCGACATTGCGCGCACCATTACCATTGGTGTTCAGGATGGGATACGACTCGCCGCCGGGCCGGTAGTACCACTCAAAGTCGAAGTTCTGCGGCTCCAGACCGAAGTCGCCGCTGTGCCGCAGCGTGAGGCGTTCATCGAACACGTTGTCCGCCGGCAGCACGCGGATGTCGCCCTGGAAGACGCCGGACGCGCAGTCGATGCGGATGATCTTGAGCGTGACGGGCAGGCCGCCGAGGAGCGGGTCGTTGTTGAAGGCGAGCGTGACGTAGCCATTCGCTTGGGCGAATGGATGCTCCGTCGGCTGCCAGGTCGGACCACCATTCAAAGTGCCGGGCAACGGCGACGCGGTCGAATCCGCCGCCGTCGTTCCGCTGCCGTCGTTCAAGCGCCAGTAAGCCACAAGGCCCGGCTCGTTACCGACGAGCGCGCGATCCTTGTCGGCACGAATCTGATCCACCGTCCGGCTGACGTTCCAAATCTGGACGTCGGCGATTTGTCCGTTGAAGTGAGCGGGAGCCGGCGCGCTGAGGTAGTAGCCAATGTTCAACGGCGCAGTGGTCGTCGTCGGACCGGGCGTCCCGGTCCAGGGAGCCGCAGTTCCCGCGGTTCGATTTGTTCCATCGACGAAGATTTTTCCACCGGTCGAATCAATGGTCAGAGTGATGTGATGCCACTTTCCATCCGCTATGAAGCCGCCATCCATGCCGTTGTACACGTGGTCGCCTGACGTGCGGAAGTACCAGGCCTGCACCCGGCCTCCGGCGACGAAGAGATTGTAGCCACTGAAACTCGACGAAGCGTACTTGTTCACGATGGCCCCCTGCGAACTGCTGTTCGTCTCGGAGGTGCGAATCCACGTACTGATCGTCAGCGGATACGCGTTCAACTCGGCCGCGTGCGGCACCTCGACGCGGTCATTGACGCCATCGAGTTGCAGGACGCCAGGTCGGGTTCCGCCCGTCCACAAGCGGCCCGCCGCCGTGTCGCTCAAGGGCAGCGCCGCCGTCAGCGCCTTCGGACCGTTGCCGAGCGTCTCGGCGACCGGGCCGCCGCTCTGGACGAGCGTGACCGAGTTCGTGCTCGTGCCGCGCAGGCCGACGAGCAGGCGTTTGTCCGCGTCGCCATCGCCGTCGAGGCTGAGGCGGTTCGGATTGCGCGTGAGGTCGTAGAGATTCTTCACGGCCGTTTCCCAAATCTGATCGCCGATGGCCAGCGCGAGGATGTTCGTGCGCTCGGCGTCATCCATCACGTTAGGCAGCAGCAGCGGGCTGCCCTCGGGTTGGTCACGGTAAATTTGCGTGCCGCGGAAACTCAGCGTGCGCTGCTGGCTGTCGAAGAGCAGGCGTGTCTTGATGTGGAAGGGCAGCTTCGTGAAGAGCTGCCGCTGGCCCTCCGCCTGAAGGTCATCGAGCGGCACCGGCACATAGGCCGCCGGCAACGACACGGAGCGTTCGGAGAGCGGGTCGTAGAGGCGCACGCCGGAATCCAGCGGCGACGCGCCGGTCACAGCGGGATTGTAGAGCGCCGGATTCACGCCCTCGAAGATGACGGACGCAGCGGCCTGGTTGAAAATATCCGGCAACCCATTGCGCGCGTTGAGCAGCGTGTCGCCGACGGTCAGCGTCGGAATCTCGCTCGGCCAGCGGATGGTGTAATTGACCTGGATGGGCACATCGGTCGCGCCTTGGAGTTGGTTGGGCGAGGCGAGCGCGCCCTCGGCGCGGCGATCCAGCCACGCGACGCAGTCGCCGGCCACGCGGTCGTTCACGCCATTCTCGTCGAGGTCGTAGTAGAAGCCGCTTTGCAGACGGTACCAGTAGCGGATGGTCGCGTTGGTCGCGCTCTGGCCCGGACCGGCGGCGTAGGCATAGAACTTCCCGTTGTAATCCTCGAAGATCGGCCCGCTGCCCGACGCGCTCTGCGCGCAGAGCGGCAGGAGGTTCAACGGATACGGCGGCTGGATTTCCAACCCGGCCGTCCAGTCGTAGCGGAAGGTGCGCGTGGCGTCCTCCGCCTGCACGGGGAAGACCTTGAAGCGCCATTCCTGCGTGAAGGGATCGCGATACTTGAGCAGCGCGTGAGCGCGGGAGAAATCGAGGAACGAATTCAGATCATCGCGCAACGCCGTGATGCGTCCGTCGATGAGCAGCGCGTGTTCCTCGTTCGGATTGAAGCCGGGCTGCGCGCGATCCGGCTGGTTGTAAATCCGCGCGGAGGGATACGCCGCCGAAGTCACCAACGGCGCGTCCTTCAATCCAGCAATGATGATCTTCTCCGCGCTCGTCGGCCAGTCGGGGAGATACTTCACCGGACGATCCGCCCACGAGACACCGAGCGCGTTCTTGTGATACCACGCCACGACCATCTGGTTCTCCGGCGTGGCGGTCTTCAACGTGCCTTTGTTGACCGGGATGATCGGGCCGCGACGCGAGTTGCGGTCATGGGCGCGGTCCGCGCCTGCGCCGTCGGAGCATGCCGTCTCGAAGAGCACGACGCCGTTGCGGCCGGGGTAATCGTTGTGCTCCAGCGAACCGCCGATGGTCGTGCGCGACTCGGGGAGGCCGAGAATCTGCCAGAGCGTGGTGCCGCCGATCGCGGCATTGCCGCCGGGGCCCATCGTTTGGCCAGCCACAGTATGAGCGACGGCGCTGTCAGCCGCCACGGCGCCGACGCCGTCGGTGAGTTTGTACCAAGCCACCAGCGGGGTCTCGTTCCCGACGGGAGCCGCGTTCATGTAGAACGAAACGGTCGCGTCATCCAAGGCGTAGGCCCAGAGGCGGACATCGCGAATCTGGCCGCGGAAGGAATGGCCCGAACCGTTGTTCTGATCCGTGCCCAGCCCGATGCCGAAACGGAACTGCTGGCCGACGGCGTCGGTCCAGGGCGTGAGACGCGTGCCCTGCCCCTGCGCGGCCGACGGCTCTCCGTTCAGGACACCGTCCAACAGGCTAGGCTCATAAGCATTTCCGAAATCGATCGAGGCATCCGGCCGATAGCGCAGCGCGACGTGGTTCCATTCGTTGAAGTTCGCCGTGCCGAGCGTGATGGGCGGCAGACCCCAGACGCGCGCCTGCACCTGGCCCGAAGGTTGAATCTCGATCGCGCTGTAACGCCACCCGCCGTTGGTGGCGGCCGTGCCCTGTTCGGAAACAATGACGCCGGCCGCCTCCGGCTTGAACCACAGCTCCAGCGTCATCGGCAGTTGATTGCCCAGATACTCAATGCCGAGGCTCTGAAAAAAATCATCCAGCGGCGATGTGCTGGCGCGGAACCATGTCGTCAGGTCCGGCGTCATCACATGCGTGTTGGTGCCGTTGAAGCGCAGGTTCGCCCCCCCCGCGCTGACGGCACCCGTGCCCACTTCGTTGTTCGCGAGCCGCGCGAGATAGCCGAATTCGGCGATCGCATTGATGGCGTTCACCACTTCCGCAGAGGTCACGTTATTCGAGGCGGGATTGAGCCGCACCGAAAGCGTCTGGCCGATGTTCGTCGCGACGACGCGCGCGCCGAGACCGGGCGCGGATTCAAACTGCACCGTCAATCCGTTGAACTGCGCTCCAAGCTGCCGGGCCACGACCTCGAAGTCGTTGCCGGGACCGGCGGGCGTGAAGACCGTCCGCGCTGGCGCGTTGTTGGGCGCGATGGCCTGGCCGATTTCCCAGGGCTTCTCCACCCGGCCGAACACCGCCGAGTCCCACACGTCGCTGTTCACGACCTCGAAGTACACGCGTTGCCGGACGGGGTTCAGCGACGCGCCATCGGTCTGGTGATATTGCAGCACCGACCAGCCGTTGAAGCTGGCGTTGAAGGTGCGCGTGCCGGAATCGACCGCGCCGCTCGCCGTGGTGAACGGCACGGCGTGGAAGCGATACGGGAAGTTCGCCACGGATGACGGTTCGACTTCGACCGGCGCGCCGATGACGTGGCGCTGCGGTTCGCGCGGCCAGACTGTATGGACAATGGTCACGAACCGGCCGGGATCGGTGAGGTTGCTGTTCGTCGGCCACGAGACGCGCGCGGTGATATCGCCCGCGAGCGCGAAGAGACGTTGGTCCGCCTCGCTCCAGTAGAAGTAGCTGGAATCAGGAAAGTCCGCCTGGCCGGCGGGCTTCTCGAGAATGGTCCACTGCGGCGCGCGCGCCACCGCGAGCGCGGGCGCGGCGACGGACTTGCCGGCGACGACGGCGGGCACGGCGCGGAAGGACCGCAAACGGCCGTCCTTGGTGCCCGTGCCAGCGATCTCACCGCTGTCGTTGATGCCGTCGGCGTAATACAACCGCCACACCGCCGCATCACTGGCGGAGATGGCCGTGTTCAGATCAAACGTCTTGCCACCCTGGTATAGGAAGAGGCGGGTTCCCTCCGCGCTGTTCGCCCAGCCCACGACCTGGCCCCGGTTGTTCAAGCCGCCGGGCGCGCTCAAACCACCGCCAGGAAGTTTGATCTCGATGAGGTTGGTGCCGTTGGTGTCCGTCAGGTAGGTGACCCCGGAAGCGAGCTGACCGACGATGGATCCCTGGTCGTTGAGAAACAGCGCCGGGAAATTGCCGGACACCAAATCAGTCCGCGTGCCGACCTGCACCATTGGCACGCCCGGCGCGGCGGTTGTCGTGAAGACCCGGCCGGACTTGTCGAAGGCCAGCACCTGGCTGCGGTTGTTGATGCGATACCAGTAGGGCAACAATGAGGCTTGTTCCCGCGACGCGAGCATCTGGCCGATGTTCGTCGGCGAGAGCGTGACGGCGTAATTGAAGTTGCAGGTATCCCACGGGCTGTAGGCGGTGAACTGGTTCAGGTTGTTGATCCCGCCCATTACCCAGTTGTTGTTGCACCCGCTGAGTCCGAGCGATCCGCAAGTCACGGCCCGGTTCTGGTCATAGATCCAATCACTGCCCACGACCACGCCGAGGTTGTTAATCGCGCGCGGCCAGCCCACGAGGTTCACGCCGTTCGTCGCGATCAGCCGCGTCTGGCCCCGGATATCCGTGACGCCATTCACGCCGTAGGGCGTGTGGACGTAGCCGTACCACTGCGCGTTGATGGAGACGATGCCGACCATCATGCCCGAGTCATTGATCCCCTTGTTGTTCGCCTCAGTGGTGCCGACCGGCTCCGGCATTTCGAGAATGCGATACTCCGGCTGCACATCGACGTTCACCAGGAACTCCGTCACCGCGCTACCGCCCACACCATCGCGCACGCGCAGCTTCACGCGCGCCGTGCCGGACTTCGCGCCGCTGGTGATTTGCACCGTCCAGTTCGTCGGCGTCTGGCTGGCCAGCGCCACGCCGTTCGTCGGATGCACAATGAGCACGTCGGAAGACTCTGCGCTCACGGTCAGCACCTGCTGCTCGCGGTCAGTCACGACGAAGCCCAGCGCGGGCGACACCGAGACGCGGCCGAGGAACTGATCGTTGATCGGCGAAATCGTCGGCGGGCTTTGCGTCACGCGGAAATTCACGCCGTCCACGCCCGTGCTGCGCGTGAGTGAAGGCGTGTCGAAGCTGAAGCCGTCCTCCGTCGAGGGCGTGATGAGCCAGGTGCCGTTGGCGAGGTTCGTGTGCGCGAAATATCCCTGGCTGTCGGTGATCACCGACTCGCGCACAGGCACGACCAGCCCGACGCTCTGCGCCATGACGGTGATGCTCGGCACGCCGCCGCCGTTGGCGAACGTCACCCGGCCCTTAATGTAGCCTGTGGCGATGAAATCAACATTCAGCGCGCCGGTGCCGACCGTGCGCTTCGCGAGATTAAACCGATAGTCGGCGCTGCTCGGCGTGACCTCGATGTTGATGCCGTTCGGGAAACCCGTGAGCTGGTAATTACCGTTCGCATCCGTGGTTGCGGTCCGGGTCGTCCCGCCCCCCTCAGCGACGCCGGTGATCGTGATGCCTGCGACGCCGTTGGTGCCGTCGCGCGTGACGCGGCCCGCCACGCTGGCGGCAGCGATGAAGTTCATGTCCACGACGGAATTTCCGTTCAGGTTGAACTGCACCGAGCGACTCGGCGTGAGCATGAGGCTCGCACCGGAGGCGCTGACGCGGTAGGTGACGCCGTCGTCGAACAATCCCTCAATCGAGTAATCACCCAGCGCGCTGGTGATGACTGGCAGCGCGGCCTGGTTCGTCGGGCTGGCCCCCTTGTTGGTGGACACCAGCACGGTGACGTTCGGCACGGGCCGTCCGGTGGAGTCGGTCACCTTGCCGGCGATCTTGAACAGGGTGCCGAAGATCAGGCTGACCTGTCCCAATTGGGCGTTCCACTCCGGCGGATCGAAGCTCACATGAGCCTTGCTCGGCACCAGCCGGAACGTGCCGGCTTCCACTCCCGCCAGGTTGAACGTGCCGTCGTTGCCCGTGTCCACGGACTTCACGACCGTGGTGCCACGATAAAGAGTGAAGCGCACTCCGGCGACCTGCGAACCCACGCCCATCGTGCGCGCGGCGGCTCCGCTGAGTGCGCGGCCCGTCACGGGGCCGGTGTTCACCGTGTAATTCACCGTGGAACGTCCCGCCTGGACGGGCTGCGGGTCGGGACTGAAGGTGAACTCCCCGCCCGCGTGCGTCGTGGCGGGCCGCACAAAGTAGTTCTTGCCGGTGGGAAGGAGTTTGGACGCGTAGCGTCCGTTGTTATCCGTCCACAACGTGGCCGTCTGCCCAGGGTCATCCGCCACCGGCCCGCTCCAACTGCCTTCGTGAATCGTCACCGGATGCTGACTGAGCGGCGTGCCGAGGGCGTTGGTGATCACACCGCCAATCGGGGCGGCGCTGACGGAGATGGTCGCGCCCTCCGGCCAGCTCTGAAACGGACGGACGTTGATGGAGCCGTTCTGGAATGAAAGCCCTGTCGTGCTCTGCACTTCGGCGACGTAGGTGTAAACGGAGAATGGACTGCTCGAAACGACCTGGCCATTCGGAGTCGCCAACATGCCGGGCCACTCGACCATGCCGTTTTCGTCCGTCGTCTTCGTCAGCGGGATGAAGCCCGGGGGAATGGAAGCGCCCGTGGCCCGAAGGCTGACTGGCACGCCGGGCAGCGGATCGGAGCCAGACTTCACCCGCACGCGAATCGGCCCGCGCGTCATGTAGTAGCCCGTCACGCCGCTGTCCGTCGTATCGAGCGGCAAGGTGAACGCAGGCGTGTAGGCACCCAACTCGGCGTTGCCGAGAACGATGGTCCGGTCGCGCCAGCCGATTTTTCCAGCACTATCCACGAAATCGACATTGGCCGCGAAAGATCCCGACAGATCCGTGGACATCGGCCCGTTTTTGGCATCGATGGAGTTTGCCAGGACGTTGATGCGACCGGCGTCATAGACCTTGAGCGGCAAATTGCGGAGCGGTTCACCGGAGCCGATAAAATAGCTCGTTGGAGCAAAGGGGAAGACCAATGCGTGAACGGTACTGCCCGACCCGTAGAGGGTGACCTTCAGCGGCCGGCCATCGTTCGCCTGAGCGACGCCGGTGCCAAGCACGAGAGCCAGGAGCGCCAGCGACAACCCGTGCTGGAAAAATAGAGAGATTCGTTTCATGAGAGTGCCTTTCAGAAATCAGTTCGCCGGAGCCGGAGGATTCAGTTCGCCGCTGGTCGCCACGCGGGTGAGCCGGAACTTGCCCTGCACGAGCAGCGGCTTCTGGTGCAGCCCGGTGATGGTCTCGCGATACGTGCCGTCGAGCACGTTGTAGCCGTAGTCCGCCACCGCTCCGCGCAACGGGCTGGGCGAAACTTCCAGGCTGATACTGCGCGTGATGCTGAACACCTCCGCGCGATTCGCCGGCAGCGCCCGGCGCTGGTTGTTCACGACTTCGTAGTTGTCGTGATCGGGATGCTGTCGGTGCCGGAAGGGATTCGTCGGCGCGTTCGTCGAGAGCACGAGCGTGATCTGGTTCGTGCCGCCCTTGGCGAAGCTGCCCGCCATCGGCAGGTGCGTCTCCGCGAAATCAAAATCAATCGTGCTGATGCGCCGACCCACGGGCGCGCCCTGCCGGTAGCCGACGCCCTTGAAGTCCACGAGCCGACTGTCGTCCGTCAGCAGGACATGACGCCCGGGGTTGTTCGTGTCCGCCACCTGCACGTCCGCATCGTTCGGCCCGGTGATGGTCGTGTAGCCGCCGTCCCGCCAGAGTTGGATGACTTCCTTGAGGAACGACGCATCGCCGTTCCCATTCACATGCACCAGCAGGCGCAACGGGAAGGACGAGCCTGCGCCGCTCACGTTCGCCGTGGGCGTCGGGACGATCTGGGGACGCGCCTCGCTGTAGGGCGCGAGCTGCGCGCCGGGGATGGGCGCGTGGCCGTTCGCAATGGCGGGAGCGCCGGGCATCTGCCACGTCACGGCGAGATGATCGCCGCTGAACCCTTCCTTCATCAGCGCTTCGAGGTAATACGACTGCCCGGCCCGCAGCGTGACGGGGGCGGAAATCTGGTTCGTGAATTTCAGGAACTCACGCGAAGCCGTCCAGGCCGGGACCGCCGCGATCAAGGCCCGGTGCGCGGGCGTTTCGTCCGAAGACATCCACAACTCCGCGCTGTCGTCGCTTGCGATGCCAAAGCGGTAAACCCCGTTGGCCGGCTCGATGACTTGCGCGCGCATTCGCTGGCCGAAGGCTTCGGCGAAGTCGGTTGGCGCCTCGAAGTTCGGCTCCACCCTCGTGAAGGACGGGTTCGACGGAAAGCGCGGATCGCTCGTCAGGCTCGCCACGGTTTCGCCCACGATGTTCGTGAACACCTCGCGCAGCACGCCCGACCGGGTGCCGCTCACCGGCAAAGCCAGCGCGCGCGCGAGGCTCGCCTGCCCGCCCACTTGCTGGGCGGTAACCGGCCCCGCGTGCGGTTCGCTCACCGCGTCAACCGTCGCCGAGCCAACCCATAGCCCAACGTGATTGCGCGGTGAGTCGCCACCGCCCGACGCGGCCATGATGCCGCCGCCGCCCCCTGCAGACGCCTCCCGAGCGCCATTAACTGCAATGTCGTAGCACAGGCCGCTGCCTTTGAAGCGCAGCACCGTGCCGAAAGTTGTTCCCGCCATGTCCGCGCGCCGCAACGAAAGCTGGATCTCACTCGACTGGCCCGCCGCCATGCTCCGCAAGTCGCGCGAGGAGACGGGTTGCCATGTCGGCACGCCGCGCCCGTCCAGCACCTGCTGGGACAACGGACTGGGTGCCAAGAGATCCTCGACCTGCAGGATATGCAGATTCTGCGAATAGTTTTGCACCCGGATCGTCGCGCTGTCGCGGACGAGACCAAAATCCACCCCGTCTCCCTCCGTTCCACTCACCGTCCACGGGCCTTGGTACTGCGAGCCGCCGCGCGTGTAGATCCAGTAGGCACGTCCGGGGTGAAGCTCCTCCTCGGGCGCAGTCATCTGCCAGACGCCGTTGGTCTGGAGTTCGTACACCGGCTGATCGACATGCGCCGGCGAGGCGGCGAAGAAGTTCGCCACCGTCGGGCCTTCGTGATCATCGATGCAGAAGCCCCGCAGGCTGAAGGCGTCCGGTGCCCACTCGATGGCGCGGATGATCGGCGTCCCCGTCAACGTCAGCGTGCCGGCGTTCGTCGTTCGAACGAGGTAGGCGCGATGCGCGTCCACAGTGAAGAGCGTGGTGAGGAAGGTGCGATTGGTGTCGGTGAGGTAGCGACGCCAGCCCGCGTTGCCCCACGGCAGCTCGTTCTGGTTACGGATGAACTGCGCGGTGCCGAGCTTCTCCGTGTAGGTCCAGACGCTCTCGACCGGCAGCCCGGCGAAGACGCGGGTGATCGAGTTATTCGTCGGCTGCACCGTGACCCAGACGGCGTTCCAACCGGCCTTGAGCGCGACGGTCTGCTGGAGCGTCTGCGCGCCGAGTGACCTGGCGAAGAGCAACGCGGCGAAGACGCCCGCCGCGCGCATCCAAGTGAACGTTCCGTGATTGTCGGATTTCAGATTCATAAAAACTCAGTTCAAGGGTTGGGGACTTTGGCAACCGGGCGGCCCGTCAGTGAGGGCGGAAGTTTCTGCGGCGCGGGCGATGGAACCATCGCCGCCAGTTGCGCCTCGTTGATGCGGACTTCGAGATCCTTCAGCGCAGCGGCACGCATCGTCTGTTCGCGCGCCTGCTCGCGCTCACGCATCAGCCGATGTTCGATGCCGGGGCGGACTTGCTCCAGCGGACGCGCGCCGGCCTCGGTGCGCTCCAGCAACTTCACGAGATAGAATCCATCCGCCGCCGCGACGACGGGGCTGATGGCCCCGGCGATGGGCAATTGCGAAATCGCGGCGAGCAGTTCCGCCGACCAGGTGATGGATTTGCCACCGAGTTCCAGCCAGCCGACTTCGCCGCCCCGGTAACGCGAGGCTTGATGGTCCGAATACTTCTGCGCCACCGCGCCGAAGCCGAAACCGATGCTCTTGCCGGAATCTTCCACTGCCTCGGTGCGCGCTTGGCCGGCACGCGCCTGAAGCTGGGCGCGCTGTTCCGCGCTGGCGGTGCGAGGGCAATCGACGCGTACAATCGCCACCCGCGCGCGGCCGGGCGTCCCGTAGATGTCCCCGTGCTGCTGGTAGTAACTCTCGATCTCCTGCGGCTGCACCGTCGCAGGCGGGAGCGCCGCGAGTTGCTCCTCCTCATACTTCGCGACGAGCAGGCGCTTGATCTTCTGGCGGACTTCCTCGCGCTCCGCATAGCCACCGGCCAGCGCCTTCTGGTGCATCGCCTCGAAGTGAATCATTTCCTCCAGCAGCTTCCGCCGCGCCTCCAGGCTATCGTAGCGCCCCGGTTCCAGCCGCGCCCGGCGCTCCAACTCGCGCTGGAACGTCTCCGGTGCGATGACCGTCTGCCCGACCCGGGCCAACACGGCGGGCATGTGCGATTCGTTGTCCGCCTTCCGCGAACAGGAGTTCAGCAGCCCCAGCGCCGCCAACGCGATGGGCAGCAGGTGAAATCCAGGCTGAAACCTGCCGACGCGCGGCGGGAGTGGAGCGGTTCTGCAGGCATCAAGTGTCGTCATGGTGACACCCGCCACGGCGCGCTGTGCTCTCTGAACGGCGCCGCAATCCGGGTTTCACGAGATGTATGAAGAAGAATCCCGAAATCCTTTCGCCGCGTTTGCAAAAAAAGAATGGCCCGGCCTGCGGTTCGTTTCCGGGAAATCCGAACCGGAACCCGTCGATCGAATTCAAGGGAACGGGCCATCGGCCCGACAGCCACTCCCGACAACACCTGTCGCAGCGCTACTTCTTCTCCTTGGCCGCGTCGGCGGCGCGCCAGAGATACCAGGCGGCGATGCTGCGGAAGGGCCGCCAACGTTCTCCGTGGGCGAGCAACGCGGAGGGACGCGGCATCTCACGCTTCCGATAAGCGACCATGAAGCCTTTGCGCACACCGAAGTCATCCACTGGCAACACGTCGGGGCGGCCGAGCTTGAAGATGAGGAGCATCTCGACCGTCCAGCGGCCCACGCCGCGAATGCTCGTGAGTCGTTCGACGATCGCGTCATCGTCGAGCCGCTCCAGTTCGTCGTGGGCCGGAATCGTGCCGTCGAGGGCCTTGGCGGCGATGTCTTTCACAGAGGCAACTTTCGCGCGGGAAAGTCCAGCGGCGCGCAATGACTCGTCGGGCGTGGCAATAAGTTCGTGCGGAGCGGGAAAGGGATTCGCGGGATGCAGCGCCTTCACGCGGCCGAGAATGGTTTGCGCGGCCTTGCCGGTGAGTTGCTGGTGGCAGACGGCTTCGACGAGCGCCTCGAAGGCGCTTTGCGAACAATCGGGCTTGAGGCGGCACGGACCGGCGCGTTCGATGACTCGAGCCAGCGTCGCATCCGCAGCGGCAAGATGCTTGAGAGCTTTGCGATGCATGTGTCGTGCGAGACGCTGACGGGATCGCAGGGAGGCGGCAACGGGAATTCCGCTGGCGGATTCAGACACATCTTCTTCGGTTGTCACCGCGCCGTCGCGTTGCATACTCCCGCTGTGCCCCACGTTCACTTCACGCCGAACCTCGCGCGCCAGACTGACGCGCCCGAATGCACTGTGGATGGCACCACTGTCGCCGAAGCTTTGGGCGCGGTGTTTGCACGGCATCCGAAGCTGCGCAACTACGTCCTCGACGATCAGGGCGCGTTGCGCACGCACGTCATCGTGTTCGTCGATGGCGAGGCGATGAAGGATAGGCAACGGCTCTCGGACCCGCTGACGCCCGGGGCGGAGCTGTACGTCATGCAGGCGTTGTCCGGAGGCTGAACCATGAGCAAGAAACTCTATCTCGGAACCCGCAAGGGGTTGATCGAAGCAGAACGCACGACCGGCGGCTGGAAGCTCGGCCGGCTCTCGTTCCTCGGCGTGCAGGTGCCAATGCTCCTGCCCGATGCGCGCGACGGCACGCTCTACGCCGCCGTCGAGCACGGGCATTTCGGCGCGAAGCTCCACGCCTCGCGCGACGGCGGCGCGACTTGGGAAGAACGCGGTTGCCCGACCTACCCGCCGAAGCCCGACGGCGTGCCGGACGTGATCAACTTCGCGAACCAGCAACCCATTCCGTGGTCGCTGAAGAAGATCTGGGCGCTGGAACCCGGTGCGGCGGACGGCGACCTGTGGTGCGGCACCATGCCCGGCGGTTTGTTCCGGAGCCGCGATCGCGGGGCGACCTGGGAACTGGTGGAGAGCTTGTGGAATGATCCTGGTCGCGCGAAGTGGATGGGCGGTGGCGCGGAATGGCCCGGCATCCACACTATCAGCGTGGACCCGCGCGACCGCCGCCGTGTGCTGCTGGCCGTGTCCTGCGGCGGCATCTGGGAAACGCGGGATGACGGGGCGACGTGGGCGAACATCGGCGAAGGCATCCGCTCGGATTACATGCCGCCGGAACAGGCCTACGAGCCGGGCGGCCAGGATGCGCATCGTATCGCGTGGTCAGAAGCGAACCCGGACACCATCTGGATGCAGCATCACAACGGCATTTTCCATTCGACGGATGGCGGAAGGAAATGGCGCGAGATCAACAACGCTGATCCGTCCGCCTTCGGTTTTGCAGTCGCGATGCATCCGCGCGATCCGTTGACGGCGTGGTTCGTGCCGGGGGTGAAGGACGAGTTCCGCGTGGCGTGTGACGGGGCGCTGTGCGTCATGCGCACGCGCGATGGCGGGAAGACCTTCGAGGCCTGCCGCGCCGGCCTGCCACAACATCACGCGTATCACCTCGTGTACCGCCACTGTCTCGACGTCACGGGCGACGGCCGAACCCTGGCGTTCGGTTCCACGACTGGCTCGGTGTGGATCAGCGAGGACGGCGGAGACAGTTGGAGCCGACTGAGCGCGGAACTGCCGCCGATTTATTGCGTGCGCTTCGCGGAGTGAACCGGGGAGGGCGCACTCCCTCACGCCCTAAGCGCGTTCCGTGTCGGTGTCCTTGTGGCCCAGCCGCTGGCCGAGGGCGTCGCCGGTGTATTCCTGGCGAAGGGTGAGCCGATGAAGTAGTGACCCCACGCATCACCGTGGCCCTCCGGGAACGTCCGGCTCGCATCCTGTTCGTTGATCAACTCGTCGCGCGGCTTCAGTCCGTGATGTTGTAGGGCTCGCGCTAGGCGATCTGGCCTTCGCCGCCTGTGAAGTTCGGCGGGAGCCGGTTGTAAACCGACTCACCACGGTTCTCGTTGCGGCCGCGCCGCAGGACGGTCTGATAGGTTTCGTTCAGGCCGATGGACTTGGCATTGACGTTGCCGCTGTCCGGGTTGAAGGCGATGTCACCCTCGCAACGCCAGCCCACCGCAACGAGCAGGTTGACGCACGTGTTCACCGGTGAGTTGCGGAAGTCGAGCGTGCGGCTGTCGAACGGACTGAGCACCGTTGTCACGCGCTTGATCCAGCCCTCGGCCAGCTGCGAAGTCGTCGGAACAATGCGGGGCGCGCCAGC
>SXGR01309586.1_pt1 | contig 16647 bp, 18 predicted proteins | sample 3174711 | NCBI WGS metagenome assembly SXGR01 (sample SAMN11356860, study PRJNA531348) | freshwater metagenome | isolation source: freshwater sample F1-60 | place: China: Fuxian Lake, Yuxi | collected 2017-12-25
GGTCAGGACGCGCGCGGCATTGAGGGTGCAGACAAGTGGCAGGAAGCGTCCGGTGGCATCGGCGAATCCCGCGACCAGGCCCAGCGGATCGGCCGACGGCACCAGCGAGCAGGCAAATGCCGTGCCGGAGGTGCCGAGGGACACCACGATGTCGCCCGGGCCCGCGTCAAGTGCCAGCCCGGCACCCATGTTGTCGCCGGTTCCCGGGCCCAGCTTGATTCCGGATTTGCTATTGCCGAATGCGGTCTCGCCGACTACTTCATTGGGCGCCGCCACCCGTGGCAGTGCCGGTACCTGCCCAAGTGCCATCTTGACTAGATCCTCGCGATAGCTGCCGGTGGCCGGTGACCAATATCCCGTCCCGGAAACATCACCGCGGTCGGTGGTGGCCTGCGCCGGTTTGCCCGCCAGCAACCAAGTCACGTAGTCGTGCGGCAGCAGCAACGAGGCGACCCTGCTCGCATTTTCGGGCTCGTGCTGCGCCAACCAACGAATCTTCGAAACGGTGAACGCGGCAACCGGCACACTGCCAACGGCATCGGCCCACGCGCCCGGCCCACCGAGTTCGGCTACTAGATCATCGGCGGCTGCGGCCGACCGGGTGTCATTCCAAAGCAGGGCGGGTCTGATCACCTCGCGTTGCTCATCTAGCACCACCATGCCATGTTGTTGGCCCGCGACGCTCAGGGCGCTCACCCCATCGAGTAGCCCACCGGATTCGGCGGCCAGCGCAACTTGTAGGGCCGACCACCAGGCGGCCGGATCAACGCTGGTGCCTTCGGGGTGCGGCGCGCGAGCCTGGCGCACTAAAGCACCGGTGTCGGCATCGCGAACAACTACTTTGACGGATTGGGTTGAGGTGTCGACCCCGGCTACCAGTGTCATGTCGTAAAGGCTAATGGCACGCGGTGCTCGGCCAAACCGTGAACTGCCAGGTTGGTGTTAGCGCTCGCAGACAGTGCCATCCTTATCGCGATCGATGTACCACGAATACTCCTCATCGCGGCCGACAACATAGGGGCCATAGCCCGCAGCGATCGCTTCGCGGCAAGTGCCAAGTCGTGGGTCGGTAGCACCACCGGTACCCGCCCCCGGGTCGGCCGTCACCACCTCTGATGCACTCGGGCGCGCAGCATTTGGATCCGTGATCACGGCGGCCAGATCAGGGACCAGCATTAGCCCGGGGCACGAACCCAGTAACCGGTTCAGGGCCGACTTCTCGGTGCTGTCGACCGAAAGGCGCCACCGATACTTAACCGCTATCCAAGTTTTCGCATAGGTGCAGACTTCGTACTTGGGCAACCAGTCGGCCGGGTCGCGATCGGATTTCGAGCGATTTGACGACGCACTGACCGCGATCAGCGACTGTGCATACCCCAGATCATTCGCGAATGCCTCGCGGGTCGAGGCCGACCACCGCCAAGCACCCGAATCCCATGCCTCCTTAAGCGGTACGCGATGATCCACATCGAAAGTACTTGAGTTCGACGTGGTGACACCGTCGTAGGCCGATTGCCAGACCCCGCCCACCACGGTGCAGCCCGCTACCCGACCGGCGATGGCTTCCTCGATCAAGACATCCTTACGGGCATCGCACCCGTTGCCGTCTCGGTCCGTCCAATGCCGAAACAGTGACCGCGAGTATCCCGATGCCATCTCGACCGAGACCGGCAACGAGTTGAGCACCATGTCGGCGGGTTTTCGAGAGTCGGCCTGCGCGGTGGGCGCGGTCACCGGGCCCAAGGCCAGCGCCATGGCCAGGGCGAGTGGACTAGCCAGTGCGGTGCGGGTAAGGCTGCGCATCACCGGCCCCGGCTAACTTCGGTGGGTGCCACCTCGTGGCGTCACCTCAATCAAAGATAACGCCCTTTTGAAGGATGAAGCACCCATAGGGCTGCGCCTCCAGGGTGTGAACGACCGCAAAGACCGATTTCGCCCGCTGATAGAAATCCAGTCGCGGGATTACTCCATAAGCAAGTGGGCGACCTTCGGCCTCGATCGCCAGTGCGAGCATCTCATTTTGCATGGAGGTTGTGGTACTTGGGTCGTCATTCACTTCCATCCGCTCCAGCGGGTAATCCACGAAACTATCTAATGGAAAAACACTGAAAATGGCTTGAGCGGCACGAAGCACCGATACCTCGCCCAGGCGAAGCACCGGTCGCCCCGAGGCCACAGCCGGATAGTTTCGATCACACAGCAGCAGCTGATCGCCATGGCCCATGTCGTCCAGCACCTTCAACAACTCACCACTAAGTAGCGGGTCAATACCTTTTAGCATTGGACCAGCGTAGCGAGTGTGACCAATTAGTCGATAGCCGTGATGGTTTCCTCGGCTTCGATCAGCTGGCCGTCCGCGTCATAGACCGACACGGTTTCATCCTCGAGCACGATATTGCCGTCCGCGTCCAGCACATCGATGATCTCGTCAGTAATCGAACCGCCGGGGCCGGTTGCGACTATGAGATCATCAACAATTGCCCCGATCGGCATCCCCGATTCGTCAAGGACAACGTCTACTTCAATATTTTCCCCGATTTCAATTGCACCGTCACCCATGTGCTGCTCCATTCTTCACCACCCGGCTCACTGCCGCGGCTTCGTGATTATAGGTGCTGCCAAAAGCCTCACCCAAGGGAGTCAATCGCAATCGCCAGGTTTTCGGCAGTCACTTCGCCAAGAATTCGTCCCGCCAACCTGCCCTGTTCATCAATGAAGAAAGTAACCGGCAGGCCTCTGGTCGGATTCATCGTGAACTGAGCCAACAGGTCTCCAGCAGGATCTTTGATCACTGGATAGGTAGCACCTTCAGCGGCGAGGAATCCGCGCGCGGCCTCATCGTCGTCCTTAACGTCAAGGCCCAGGAACTGCACGTTCGGATACGCCTTCGCAGCGGCCGCCAGCACCGGTAGCTCCTTTTGGCATGGGATGCACCACGACGCGAATGCGTTCAGCACCACCAATTTGCCCGGGTAATCCAAAATACCTATTGAGCCGCCGACCAGCCCAGGACCGGTAATTGCTGGTGCTGCCGTGCGATCGTCTTGGGCAACCAAAACCAAGCCCATCGCACCTTCGGGCGCCGGTGCTGCTGCATCCCCACGACCACATGCACTCACCAGAGCAACGCTCAGTCCGAGGATCAACACGGCCCGGCGCCATCGCGTCAGCGGCCCGTAAGTCATATGCCATCTAATCACTACCGTTAGCCTTCGCCTGTGAAGCGTCTGCTGGCACTTGCTGCGCCAGTAGTTTTCGTCCTGCTGTGGAGCACCGGGTTTGTCGGCGCGCGATATGGATTGCCGTATGCGCCCCCCTTTGCCCTTCTTGCCATCCGATTGGTCATTGCCGCAGCCGTTCTTGCGTTGCTGGCCGCGCTCTGGCGCTCAACTTGGCCCAAGGACGCCAACGACTACCGGCGATCTGCAGTGATCGGCGTGCTCTTGCATGCGGGCTACCTGGGCGGGGTCTTCGTCGCAATTGGCCTCGGCCTACCGGTCAGCGTGACCGCCCTGGTTGTCTGCCTGCAGCCAGTGCTAGTGGCGGTCTTCGCCGGGCCAGCACTCGGTGAACACCTCGCGCTAAGGCAGTGGCTCGGGATCGCACTTGGCTTGGCCGGGGCCATCATGGTCTTAACACCAGGCCTCATCCATCAGGGCAACCCCGGCGACTACTCGCCGGTGGCCGTGCTCGCAGCTTTCGTGGCACTCATCTCTTCATCCGTTGCCACCGTCATGCAAAAGAGGTACGGGGCGAGCATCGCGCTGCTTCCCGGTACCGCCGTGCAGTACGCAGCGGCCGCAATCCTGCTTGCTGCACTTGCATTGCTCACTGAGGAAATCATCATCGATTGGACCCCGACCTTCATCGGGGCCCTCGCTTGGTTAGTGCTCGCACTCTCCATCGGCGCGGTGCTGCTGATGTTCTGGTTGCTTCGTATCGGCACCGCCACCGGTGTATCGAGCCTGTACTACCTGGTGCCACCCGTGACACTTTTTGAGGCCTACCTGCTTTTTGGCGAACATCTCTCGCCGCTTTCCCTTGGCGGGTTCGCCCTTGCGACCGTTGGGGTCGCGTTGGTGCGCCGACGTGAACCACTAACAGTGGCTAACCCACCTGCGACAGCGCCTTAGTTCCTTCGATGTTCGCGGACACGACATAGTCAGTGACATTGCGTCTTGGTGCCCACTGGTCGATAAAGACCTTGCTCTCATCCTTCGGCGTGATTTTGATGTTCTCGAAGCCGGCGGCTGCCAGCAGTTCGTGCAGATCTGCAATAAGTGATGCACCGGCCATGCAGCCGCTATAGAGACTCAGATCGTTGGCGATTTCGGCAGGCAGTACTGCCGACGCGACTACGTCGGAGAGTGCTAGCCGCCCACCGGGCTTCAGGACCCGAAAGGCATCCAGAAAAACCGCTGCCTTCTGCGGAGAGAGATTTATGACGCAATTTGAGATGATCACGTCGACGGTGCTGTCGGCAACCGGCAGATGTTCAATCTCACCTGGACGAAATTCAACATTTAGGTAGTCACCAGCGGCCGCGTTTGCCCTCGCCTTCGAAACCATCTCCGCCGTCATGTCAACGCCAATGACGTGACCTCCTGCACCAACCGCACGCGCCGCAAGGAAAGCATCGGAGCCCGCCCCGCTGCCAAGGTCAAGCACGGTCTCACCCGCCTTCATCGCAGCGAAGGCTCCTGGATTGCCGCAGCCAAGGGAGGTCGGCGCCGTCAGGGACCGATGTTCGGTCGGCCTCGGAGTAGCCCAATTGGCGCGAGCCGATTTGCACCGGGGTTTTCGGCGCGCACGTGTGGTCGCTAACTGCGCAGCAACCACCGGCTTCACTGATCGCGATCTGGCGATAGGTATCACGTACGGCACTTGGGATTTCGTCGCTATCGACGTGTCCCATTGGCATCTCCCTTTATCCTGCACGCACGTCATTGATGCGACACGGGCACAAGTCACGCCCACTTGGCCCAGAAGTTCGACTCAGGCCAACGCCGCTCTATTTAAGGCCACTTACGTGCAAATGCCAATGCCGTCAAGTGGTGACCCACACGGCAAATGCTGCGAACAGCAAGAACCGAAAGAGCCGGCCGAGGAAGACCGCCGGGTAGAAGATCTTCACCGGCACGCCAAGTGCACCGGACAACACACCAGCGATATCGAATGCGGGAAAAGGCACCGCCGAAATCAGGAGCAGGACGACGAATGCGCGCACCGGGTGCGCCAGCGCTCGCGCCATCCACCCGGCGAACTTGGTGCCCGCAAAGGAGCCTTTGCCCGCCCGCCCGGCGAGGAATCCGGATGTCTCACCGAGGGTGGCACCGGCCGCAGTTGTGATCGCGACCAACCATGGCATCGACGCGGTTTCCATCATCTGCAAGATGATCGGGTTGTAGGGGATCGGGACTGCGACGGTGAAGTTGGTGAAGAAGGCCAGGAGGAACGAGCCGAGGAAGACCGATCCCTGCAGATTGCGGAAGAAGTCCTGGACGGGAGGCAATCCGATCAGCCAGTAAGCCAAGACATTTAGTGCCAGTAAAGCGAGCAGCCCTGCGCCTAGGCGGAGCCAAGCGCGCTTGCGTCGTTCAGCAACGGGGGGTTCAGCCTCGAAGACTTCCTCGGGTGCCATGTCGCGACCCTAGTTCGTGGACTCCACCGCGGTGTCGGCCTCGGCAAGTCGTTCCTCGCGGCGGTGCTTCCAAGCCATCCCGCCCAAGACAACCAGAGCCGCGGGCAGCACACTCGCCCCAGCCTGAACACATTGCACACACATATCAATCCTCAGACGCCGTGGACGTGCCCGGGGTTCCCGCAATCTCAACGGATTCGGGTTCCGCTTCGCGGTTGCGCTTCAGTGCAAGCCAAACCACCCCGACCCCGAACAAGGTGAGTCCGGCCGTCATGTACTGCGCGCCGGTAAGGCCATAGAGCCGCTCGTCATTAATGCGCACGAAGTCGGTGAGAAAGCGTGCGCCGCCATACATGATGGCGAAAGCGCCGGCCATCACACCGGCGGGAGCCTGCCTCTTGTCCAAGTACAGCAGCACCAAGATGATCGGGATCAACCACATGAACTCATATAAAGCTGCGTTGTGGTAGGTCACACCCACCTCCAGGGGGCCTTCGATCACCGCGCCGCCGGTGTAGGTCCAACCCAGGAAGAAATCCGTCGGGCCGCCAAGGTGCTCGCCGACGGCAACGCAGCCCAACCGCCCGATCAGCTGACCGACGGCCAGACCAAGCACCGCGCCATCGAGAAGCTCCCAACGGCGATCCTTCGGCCACTTCCGCGTGAACAACGGTGCCACCAAGATCGCAGTGACAAAGCCGCCGGTGAACTGCAGGCCACCGTCCCAGACAGCTATGACGTCAATTGGTGACTGGATCTCCTCCAAGTGGGTGACCACCCAGAGCAAGCGCGCACCTACGAAGCCGATGCCAACGAGGATTAAGGCGACCTTCTCGGTCTCTGATCGCGGAATCCCATACCGCAAATTGCGCCGCGCTCCGACGTAGATTCCGGTGATCACGCCGATCGCCACGAACAGCCCGAAAGTCATGAATCTTAACGGCCCGATCTCAACGGCGGGGAAAGTCGGATACGGGATCCCTGCCACCAAGGTCAACACCTGCTTAGCGTAGGGGTCGCCTCCCCTCGGTTTCGTTGACCCCGGTCTTTAAGCCCAGCGGTTGCCGGGGGGCAATGCCCCGGTACCGGCGGCTATCAGGGTTATCTGAGTTCGAAGGGTGGGTACTTGTCGGTAGCCAGGAGCAGCGCGTACGCCTGCACCCGCCAGGTCCAGCGCATCACCCCAACGACGAAGTCGAACAACCCCCGCGGGTAACGGCCCGTGAAGATGATCGCGAACCACGCGATGAACACGACGAAAAACACCGCGATCCAGAGGAAGAACAAGATCACGTAGTGCGGGATTGCCAGAAACCACTTAACAAGTGGCATCCCCCGCTTGAGGTCGGTCTGGGCGTTCGGATAGTCAAGGTCAAGGTGGATGTTCTGCTCGTCCTCAGTTGATGGATACCTATCAGTGATCAGGGCAAGATAAGCCGAGATCCGCAGCGAGAAGCGGTTCAGGGCGAGCGCGAAATCGAACCACCACTTCGGGTAGCGCTTGCGGAACAAGATCAGCAGCAAGGTCACCAAGAACAGCGAGCCGACGATGCCGGCACCGGTGCTCACCGTTTCAACGGCGACCTCGCCGGCAGCACTAACCGTCTGGATGACACTTTCACTGCCACTGGTCAGAATTCCCAGGATAATTAGAATCGGGATCACCAAGATGATGCGGAAGATGGTCGTGACTCGACTTAACTTTTCTTGGCAGTCGATGTTGAGACGAGCCGGATACGCGGTGTCGACCATGTGCTCTCCCTTGGGACGTGTGTCAACGCAATACTTTACGCGAAGTGACTAAGGCAGCGAGCCACCTGCCCAGGCCGTGCACGTCACCAACCTACGGATTCAAAGTCCGCAGCTCTACCAATTGGGCTAGCGACCCGGGGCGGGCACCCTCTGACGTCCTGCCGGTGCACGAAGCCCCGCACTGAAACCCTCTCACATGTCGATGCGCGAGAGCGAAGTCCCTTGTCTCCTGTGATGAAGGATCAGCCCTAGCTGGCGGGCGGGGTGAAGAACTCGAGGCCCACCGACTCGCCTAGCACCTCGGCGAGCTCCGCCTGATGAGCAAGCACGTACGCGATGTTTAGCATGGCCAGCGTCTTCGGGGTCGTGCGGTGCGACAGCGAGTCGATGTGGGCCTGGCTGTCCGGGAGCCCGGCCAGCCGGTGCACGGTGGCGCGGGTGTCGGCGTAGGCGACCGACTCCGCGAAGCCGCGCCCGATGTCCGTGCCGTCGGGATCGGTCAGGATCACGGCGCCCTCGGCGTACTGGGCGCCGGCGGCGAAGAAGCCCACCTGCGCCACCTGGACGATCGGTGTCATCGTCACGCGTCGGATGTCCTCGGGCACGACGTCGTCGAACTCGAACTCCCAGCGATTCGGGTACCACGTGTCGGTCACGGCGTACCGCTCCGGGTTGGGCGAGCTGACGGCCTTGATCCAGTCGGTGACCCGCAGAGTCCCCCACGTCAGCGCCTGGGTGCGGTCGGCATCCATGTAGGTGCCGCCCACGCGCACGGTCATGGTGCCGGGGTGCTCGGGTCCGGTCTGCTCGTAGTACTCCGCTCGCTCGCTGGCGTGCGTGGCGGACACGGTGACCTGCCGGTCGCCGGTGAACTGGGCCATGAACCAGTCCCAGCCCGCCGGGCTGGGGTCCTTGCTGAACGTCAAGGCGCGCATGACCTTGGAGCGCGAGACCCCGGAGATGTATCCCCACTGGCGGTCGAACCAGAACTGCCCGCGCACCAGCCGCACGGTGCGACCGGCGAGGGTGAGGGTGCTGCTCGTCGGGTCGAGGGAGATGTTGGGGATCGAGTAGTAGAGCGACCCGAGGCCGTCGACAGCAGGCATGCAGCCGTCGACCCCCTGGAACAGGTACTGCTTCCCTTCAGTGAACGTGATGTCGACCGAGAGCTCGCGTGACGGCGACTCCCCCCGGTCGACCCCCCACGCCTTGACGGTGATCGGGAAGAACTCGTCGGCGTCTTGGCAGGCCATGCTGTTGCGACCGACGCTGTAGCTGAACGGGTTCGCGGTGTGCGAGACGAGTCCGCTGGTGCCACCGAGGCAGACCGGATCGGCCTGCCAGTGGCCCTCGCCCGCCTTGCTCACCGCAAGCTGGACCTCGACCACCTGGTTCTCGTCCTCAGTGAGGCCGAAGCCCGCGGCCAGGGGCGGCGGGAAGATGCCGGCCTGGAAGAACATCAGCTCCACCCCGTACTCGGCGCCGTCCTCGTCCCAGCAGCTGCCGACGAAGAAGTGCCACCCCACCGCACTGCGAGGCTTCGGGCCGAAGTCACGCGGGAACTCGAAGCCGGCCTTGGCGGGAACCATGTCGTAGCCCACGGACGCGGGCGGTCCGAGCAGGTTCATCGAGATTGCGTAGGCCTGCTGCGGGGACAGCCGCGAGCAGTACGGGAGCAAGTGCTCGTACGTCTTTTCGTAGCTGGGCGTGTGCTCCACGGGATGCTCGCCGAGGTAGCGGAGGAACGACTGCATTCGCTTCCCGTAGGCCTCCGGGCTGTTCGTCTCGCTCAGGAGCGCGGCGCGGACCTCCTCGGGGATCGCCTGGACATCCAGCTCGGACTGCCACAGCGCGTCCGCGACGCTTCGCAACGTGTCGGCGTCGAGGACGCCGAGCGGGTCCGACGGACTGGCAGTGTCGCTCATGCGTGCTCCTCGTGTCAGACGTGCCCAGGCCAACCTTAGTTTACGCCCAGGCGGTCAACTCGGCCAGTCGCGATCCCCGTCGATCGGGACAGGTCGGTGAAGGCCTGGTCGGGATGGACCAGGGTCGCGTCGGTGAACACGGTCCTGCGCAGCGAAGCGGTCGCCAGCGGGGAGTCCGTCACGGTGGCGCCGGTGAAGTCGGCACCGTCGAGCGTCCTCCGGTACGGCGGGCTGCCGACCACGCTGCCGCCGCTGAGGTCCACCGACGGGGCCACCGCGTCGAACATCGAGATGTTGAGGAGCTCGGCGTCCGACGCGTCCAGGCCGCCGAGTCGCGAGTCGGCCTGCTCCTCTAGCTCGCCACCCCGGTATCAGCGAGCTGGACAACCGTGGCGCCCAAAGGTCATAAGGATGTCTCGAAACATCCGATAAGCATGTCCCGAGACATCACAGAGTGGGTCGCCGGGGGCTCGAACCCCGAACCTACGGATTAAAAGTCCGCAGCTCTACCATTGAGCTAGCGACCCGTGCTCGGGCGGAAACCCCTTGGTAGTGAAGGCTTTCCCGTGCGACGGTCTTGCTGGTCGTGCCGTGCTTCCGTGCTTCCATCCCGTGAATATCCCGTAGCCGGTCCTGAACGTCACCGTTTTGTCCGTTTTGTGCTTCTTTGCTCATCTGCCGTCCCCACATCCTACGTAGACGCATTGAGACGCGTGCGTGCGCAGGGAGTCTCAGCACCGTCCACAACATGACAACAACGACAGCACGGTGGCTGACCACCGCAGAGGTAGCAGAAGCAGCACGCATGTCACGCTCGACGATCTACAGGATGTGGGCGTGCGGGGAAGGACCGCGCCACAGCCAGGTCGGGAACCGCCGGCTGGTCCGAGAGGACTGGCTCCAGGACTGGATCCTCGCAGGCGAGGTGGCGGCATGAAGCAGTCGTTCAATGTGAAGGTATGGGCGACGACCACTCGGACGGGTGCGAAGTCGACGGCCAGCATCGTCCGCTGGTCCGTCGACGGGAAGGAAACATCTAGGTCGTTTAGGAACGCGGCGCAGGCGGACAGCTTCAGGTCTGGCCTGGTCACGTCAGCGAGGACGGGTGAGCCTTTCGATCCGGTGACGTGCCTGCCGGTCGGGCATGAGCCAGCAAGCGGGATGACGTGCCTGCAGCTGGCTCGCGAGCTGAACACGGCCGACTGGTCCGAGTCGGCTGGCACGAGCCGGCGGACGCTGGCGGAGAACCTGTCAGTTCTTCTCTGCTTCCTCGTACCGGCCGGCAGGCGGCTGCCTGACGGGCTTCGTCAGGCACTGTTCGCGGAGCTGAAAGGCGGCACCCTGGACGTCCGGCAGCTGGATGCGGTGCGCTGGCTCGAGCAGACGAGCCTGCCGGTCGGGCAGGTGACCGCTGATGTTGCGACGCGGGTCCTGGCGAGTGCTGGGATGAAGCTGGACGGGACTGCACTGTCTGCATCAAAGCAGGGGCAGCGGAGGACGTATCTTTCGAAGCTGCTCGGGTATGCGGTGGCAAAGGATCTGCTGCCGGCAAATCCGGTCTCCGGCGGGTAAAGAGGCAGACGGCTCGCAAGGCCAGCACGGCCGTATCGAAGCGCGAAATAGGCAGCCCCGAGCTGGCACGCAAGCTTATGGATGCGGTTGCCGATTCGATGCATCGGCATTTCGTGAAGACGGTCTACCCTTCGGGTGCGCGCCCGTCTGAAGTCGCGGCGTTGCGGGTGACGGACTGCAACCTGCCTGACAGTGGCTGGGGTGCATTGTTCCTGCGGAAGAGCGCAGCGGAGGCCGGCAAGAGCTTCACCGACGGCGGGAACGTGCGGGACGATCGAGGGTTGAAGCATCGGTCGGAGGATGAGGATCGCGAAGTGCCGGCATCTCCCGAACTGGTCGCGCTGCTGAAAGCCCGTATCGGGACGGCGAAACGCGGGATCGTCTTCCAGAACGGTGCCGGCGGAATGGCGTCGGGATCGGCAGTGAACGCGTCGTGGAGGAAAGCGCGAGCTGCAATCCTGGAAGAGGGAGACAATGTCACGCTTCGCCGGGTGTATCTCCTTCGGCATCTGCACGGGTCTGCTGCGTTGAATGCGGGCGTGCCGATCGCGGTCGTTGCTGCACGGCTCGGGCATGACCCGAGCGTGCTTCTTTCGGTGTACGCGAAGGTGCTCGAGGCGGAGGACCGCAGATGGATCGAGGCGCTCGGTGGCGCACTGTGACAGCGGTTCGCTGGGCGGATTCAACTGGTCGTCGCAACACCCCCAGGTATCGGAGGTGGTCGGCGATGGCGACGGCGGACTGGCTCAAGAAGACCAGCGATGTGCCCGAGGGCGCGCGCCGACAGTGGCGTGCAGATCGGGCGTTACGCCCGCCAATGCGCTCGCCGGGGCGGCCCGCGCCGTAGGCGGCGGCGCTTTCAAGACTGGCAGGCACCGTTGAAGCAATGATGATGACCGTCGAGGATGCGCTCAATCGAACCGAATGGATGCTCACTGCGGGATACGTCACGCACAGCCCGGGACGACTAGCGGCGGTCAGGCTGCTGAGGGAGTACCAATACGAAGGCTTACCCGGAGGACTCCTTCTCCCGCTTGCCGCGGCCGGCTTCATCACCGTGGATCCGAACGACGGCCAGCTTGAGATCGATCTGGCGAGGCTGACGCGTGCCGTCGCCCAATTGACGCTCGATGGCGTGAGTCAGCCGGGACTCAAGCTCCTGGGCTTCGCGGCCGCTCTTGCCCTGACTCCGTCCCTCCTCGGAGCAGATCAGCAAGGCATAGCCTTGCTTGCAGACGCATTCAGGGAAGCCGAGCGATTCGTTCGGTCATCTCTGAGCGCCAGCCAGCAGAGCGTCCCCTAAGAGCGCGCGCGGATAGGTCGCTCAGGGGTCCGGCTGAGCGGGGTCGTCCCTGAGTTGCTGGAGCGTGAGGCTCTCGAGTTCGGATGTCAGTTCGCGTAGTCGTCTGGCGTTGTCGAGGAGCGGGCGTATGGCGTCGGCCTGCGCGGTGTCCAGGGTCCGGGTGACGGTCTTGTTGTCGACCTTGCGGGTCCAGGTGAGGTAGGGCCCGTGCAGTTGGGGCGGGTCGGCGTGGCACCGGCAGCCCTGGTTGCCGCACGTGGTCCGTCGCTCGACCAGGCTGCCGGGCAGCGGCGGGCCCAGTGCCGCGATCGCTGCTGCGATCACCGCGCGCCTTCGGTCGATGGCGGCCTTCGGGACACGCGCATTCGGTCGGCCTGTCATCCCGCACCTCCGGGCTTGAAGTAGCAATACTTGAAGTAGCAGTACTTCATGTTTCGCTGCCGAGGCTAGCAAACGGAGGACGTCATGCTCGCAATGGAACCCCGCACCGTGGAAGCGGTCTGGCGCGCCATCGAAGGCCACCTGCCCGTCCGCCCGCCCGACACCCACCCGCTGGGATGCCACCGGCCACGGATCCCGGACCGCGACTGCTTCGAGGGCATCCTCACCAGGCTCGTGACCGGCTGCTCCTGGGACGTGGCAGCCCGGCTCACCAAGGCGAGCGAGACCACCCTGCGAGGACGGCGCACCGAATGGCTGGCCGCCGGCGTCTTCGACAAGCTCCTCGCCGAGGCGATCGCCGCCTACGACCAGATCATCGGACTTGACCTCAGCGACATCGCGGTCGACGGATCCCTCCACAAGGCCCCCTGCGGCGGCGAGGGCACCGGGCCGAACCCCACCGACCGCGGGAAGTCCGGCTGGAAATGGTCAGTGGCCACCGACCGCGCCGGACCACGGCCGGCTTCGCGGTGTGCGGGGTCGGACGCGGGTTCGGTCGATGTATCGCCGTCGGGCTCGGTCGAGGTGCCGTCGTGGCGCGCGGCGTCGCCGGAGGGGCCGGTCGCGGCGTCACAGGTGCTGGCGCGCCTGGCCGCGTGGCGGAGGGCTCGGCGGTGGGCGTCTGCGTCGTTCCTGACGCAGGGGTCGACGCTGAAGGCAACGGACTCGCGGACGGAGAGGCTGTCGACGGGCTCGCGGACGGAGTTGGGCTGCTAGTAGGTGTCGGGCTTCCGGTCGAATAGGTGGAGACGCGGTCGCCCAGCTCGACGTCGGACCACGTTGCCGCAGGAGACGATGACGGGCTCGAGCCGGCCACGGATGATCGGGGCGCCAGCGTCGTGATGACGCCGAAAGCGACGCCGCCGACGAGCATCGCGCCGCAGGCCATCACCAGGCTGCGGGGGGTCAGCTGCACGACGGTCCCCCCAGTCGGGCGCGGGCGACCCATCTCGTCACGGCCGATGCGCTTGCCCCGGTGATCCGTGCGGCGGTCGGCACGCTCATCCCGGGGATCGCGAGCAGGTCGGACCAGGCAGAGGCCTCCACCGCCATCGCGGCGTCGAGGTCGCTTCGGTGGCGGGCCTTCGCCGCGTCCAGCCGCGCGCCTGCGGTCGGCGGCAAGATGCACGGCAGCCGCTCACTCGACAACGAGGCCTTCCCGTTCGACGAGCTCGGCGCCTGGGCCAAGTGGGTGAACCCGCCAAAGACCGGCTGGCCGCGCCGCACGAGCATGATCGAGGATTACTACACCCCGAATCTCGGGCCCGAGGTCATGGCCGAGCGCGAGGCCCGCGACTTCCGCGGAGCCGGGCAGGCCCTCATCGGCTCGCTGCTCAAGGGCGTCATCGACCGAGGGATCCCGCTTCGTCGCGAATCACGCGCACGCACGCTCATCCGCGAGGGCAGCCGCATCGTCGGCGTCGTCACGGAGGAGGCTGACGCAACCCTGCGGATCAAGGCGCGCAAGGGTGTCGTCATCGCGACCGGTGGCTTCGAATGGAATGAGCAACTGGTGAAGTCATTCCTGCGCGGGCCGATGACCGGCCCGGTGAGCGTGCCCGAGTGCGAGGGCGACGGCCTGCTCATGGCGATGGAGGTTGGCGCCAGCCTCGGCAACATGCCGAATGCCTGGTGGATGATGTCGAGCCAGGAGATGGCGGCCCACGGCCGGGGCAAGGCGAACTACCTCATCGGCAATCAGGAGCGCACCCGTCCGGGCTCGATCCTCGTCAACCGCTCTGCGAAGCGCTTCGCGAACGAGGCGGTCAGCTACAACGCACTCGGCCCCGTCCTGCACAACTTCGACGAGAACACCCACGACTACGTGAACCTGCCCTACTGGGTCATCGTCGACAGCCGCTACACGAGCAAGTACCGCTTCTTCACCGCCGCGCACGGCTCCGGGGCACCCGACTGGGCGGTCAGCGCCGACACCATCGAGGAGCTCGGCAACAAGCTCGGCCTCGACGGCGCCGTGCTCCATGACACTGTCGAGCGCTTCAATGCCGACGTCCGCTCCGGTCGAGATACCGAGTTCGGACGAGGCGACGCCACCTACGACAACTTCTGGGGCGACAAGGACTTCGAGTCCCCGTACCGAACCCTCGGCGTCATCGACCAGGCGCCGTTCTACGCGGTGAAGATGGAGGCGGGCGTGCTCGGGACCTGCGGTGGTCCGCGCGCGAACGAGCATGCTCAGGTCATCGACTGGAAGGACGAGCCAATCGAGGGCTTGTCCGTGTGCAGCAATGCGATGTCTTCCCCGACCGCCGGTGTCTACGGCGGCGCGGGCGGCACCCTCGGCCCCGGCATGACCTTCGGGTTCATCGCCGGACGGCACGCCGCCCAGCAGCACTGACCCTCAGGTCGTGGCCTTGCAGTTCGCCGATCGCTTCGCGACCGCGCACGAGGCGAAGGGCTTGCCACGCTGATCCCGGTGCTCGAACATCCATGATGTCGATCGAGCGCCCGGCGTCGCGATGACATAGCCGAACCGAACGTCGGTCCACGTGCTCGTCGGGGCCGGATACGGCGTCGCCAGGGGCGACAGCGCCGACCCGTCGACGTTGCTCAGCGGGCCGTAGGTGGGGGTGTCGTACCCGGTCGTGGGGTCCAGTTCAGTCGCACCGTTGCCGAGGACAATTTGGGCCGGCTGGCCGGGGATGTTCACCGCCTGCGCTACATGGATGTGGGACGACAGCACCAGACTGAAGCCGCCGAGGAGGCCCTGGGAGGCGGCCGCTTGGTCAGCCGATGTCCACACCGGGCCGCCATCGGTGAACTGGGTAGAGATCATCCCGAAGATCGGACGGTGGGTGAGGAGCCAAGCCTCGTCGGGCCGACTCTTGGCAACGTGGCTTGCAGCAGCGACGTAGCTTGATCGCTGAGTAGCCGCGTAGGCGTCGACTGTTCCGTCTTGGCCGTAGGCCGAGTCGATGATCTCGAGGTCGAGTGTGTGAGCCGTCGCGTCGCTGTCACCGACGAGCCAGGTGGCGTTCCAGGTGGGGCTGATGTCGTTGCTCGGCACGACGACTGCCCCGTCAACCATCTCAGGTGCGCATTGCAGTGCGGTTGACCGTTGGGGGCTGAAGAACAGGAAGAACCCGATGCCACCCCGTGCGCACGACTCATGGTTGCCGCGAACCATGAGGATCGGTGCAGCATCAAATACCGGCTGCATTGGGATGAGGGCATCCGCGATCCAACCCATCGCACTTCCGGTCACGGGGAGGTTGCCGGGCGGGGGCGGGTTCGATGCGCACAAGCCCTGATCGGTAGCGGGGCAGACCGCCTCCCGGTAGAAATAGTCGCCGAGATTGATGATGACGTCGGGGTTGTCCTTGGCCATATTTCGGCTGATCCGCGCGAGGGGCCAGGCGCTGGTGTTCGAGCAGTCCTGAACCTCCCATGATGAGATCCGGCAGCCACTGTCGCCGCTCAGCGCGATGCGCTCGATACGCGATGGCAGAGACGCAGGAATGACCCGACTGCCGACCATCGCGCTCACGGTGCCGGTTGGGATGCCGCGTTCGCAGACCTCCACAGCCGAATATGCCGCTCCAGCAAGGGCTGGCTTGGGCCGCAGTTGCATGCGAAGGGCGAAGGACTGGCCGCGGCCGGTGCGCCCAGTGAGCGCTGGGCAGCCTGCCCCGGAGGCGATGACTGCCCTCGCCAATAGTCCTGACGGCACCTCCGATTTCGGTGCGATGAGCGTGTACGAGGCGATGGACGAGGTCGCCGAATCAGCCGCGAATACTCCCGTGGCTCCTGCAAGAGATGTCGCAAGGCCGAGGACGAGGCAAAGGGGGGCCGATCGACGGAGGATCATCGCCAAAGGCTAGCCCAACGATTTCGTCGGGGTCGGTGATTGCCGGAACTTCTCGTCCAGGGAGCGGCGCAATGCCAGATGATCTGGGCCATCCATCGTCATCAAGGTGCTGCCACCGAAGGATCTGTCCACCGGGGACTGCGGCGCCGCTGCCGTGAAGTACTCCGTCCGCTTAGTCACGAAC
>SXGR01180575.1_pt1 | contig 16640 bp, 17 predicted proteins | sample 3174711 | NCBI WGS metagenome assembly SXGR01 (sample SAMN11356860, study PRJNA531348) | freshwater metagenome | isolation source: freshwater sample F1-60 | place: China: Fuxian Lake, Yuxi | collected 2017-12-25
AGGTACTATAGTTTTTGGTTTATATCCTAATGCTTGTGCTATAGTAATAACATTTCCTTCTTCTTCTGCATAAGCCAATAAGTTTTCTTTAAACTGGTTATCAACATAAAATGATAATACATCACCAACATAAGCAGCGAGTTCCAACATAATCATGCCTGGATTTGCTTCATTAAAATCTGTCCAGGTTGTTGGGTAATAGTTTTTAATAAAGGTAATAAGGTCACCCTTGAAGTCAACGAATGACTTATTAAGGTAACTTACTTCCTTTGGTGTTACAGATAGCTTATTTAAAACATTATTGGTTGTAGCCATTATGCTTCTCTATTAAAAATTACGTGTTGTAGTTCTTCCAGACACAGCCAAATTTCCACCAACTGTGTTTGCTGCCCCAAGTGTTAGTTGTACTTGGTCTGTTACTAATGGGTTGTTAACAAATCCATATCTAACATACAGATTTATAGAATTATCATTTAAATATGTTTCATCATTAGTAATTCGTATTTGTTGTAGTGTTAAATATGGCATAAATGTATTCACTGCCTCGGATACATAGTCTCTTGCCAAATCTTGTATCTGCCCATCTTTTTGCTCAAACAACAGTAACCACAAATCGCAACCAAACGCAGGGTTTGATACTCGTTCACCCTTTTTAGTTAAAATTAAAGTAATAAACTTTGATTTTTCATTTTCGAAACGATCAGTTGTGGATTGAAAATATCCACGATCGGTTCTTTGCAATGGAAGTGTTTGTCCAAGAAAAAGAGTTTTTGCCATTTTACTTACTCAATCCCATTTTTTTCATTAAAGCACTGTAGTCTTTGGTAATTGCTTCAACTGCTGGTTTTACCGATGGATTATTTAAATCCACACCTTGTGGAATATTATCTGGAAGAACCATATTTTTTGTAGTTGCTGTGATGGTGTCTCCGTGACGTTCCAAGCCCATTAACGCAGCTAATTTTGAGCGGTCAAGCTTTGACTTACTTGGAGACGCAACAGTTTCGTTAACTTGTTGTGTTCCCTTAATTTGTGCCACAGCTTCACCTAAAATGTTAGGAAGAATTCTATTTACTTCTTCTTCCACGATGGTTCTGATGTATGCTTTTAATAATGTTTTGTCCATAAATGTTCTCCTAAAAAATATAACCGTTAAAACCCCTTTACTTAAATATCAAAAGACTATGAAATAGAACGATTTAGACCACTTTTATGCGATAACTCCACCACCTTCTCGTTGAGTTTTGAAGGTGTTAAGTGTTGCGGAATTGGATACGTTACCAACACTTCCATCCTTATATACCGCACGTATTCTAATGGTATAGGTTCTGTCTACTTCTAATGCAAATATAAGAATTGGTGAACGTATTGCTTCACCTTTACCCGATGTTGGTAATGCATTTGTCCATCCAGCATTATCCGAACGGGTTGTAAATTGATAATTTTTTATATCGTTTGGTGTGACGGAATCATCAAAAATGACTATTGCACTTGTAGCACTTTCTGGTTCTGTTCTTCTAATAATAGGTTGACTTACCTTGATAATAGCAGCTTGTGGTTGTGATGGAGCAGTTTTTGTACCGTCCGACCTAATACCCCGAATTCTTATAGCATATATACCTACTTCCAAATCACGAACAGTTATATCACCCGCACGTGATGGTGGGTTTAACGCTATGTAGGTGTTACCATTATCAGTGCTGTATTCTGTGTTTACCACTCGACCAGAATTAAATGTTAACTTTGCAGTGTTTCCCGACGTTGTAACTGTTAAGTTTGGTCTAGTAACCTCTTGTGAAAATTCTAATTGTGGGTCTTGTGGTAATTTTAAATCTGCTGGAAGTTCGCTTGCAACTCCTAGTATTTGTCGTATTCTTACTTTTTCTTCATCGGAGATAAACGGACTAGCTAATCTATTATTTAACGCTTCTATTTCAAACACGGACAACTTACGTGGTGTTCCAAATATTGATTGTGATTGATCTATATCAAATCCTGGTGTTGCAATTGGTGGTGTTGGTGCTGCGGTTCGTGAACGAGTTGGTGGTGGTGTTTGTGTTCTTGCAGTTGCGCTAGTTCTTGTAAACAAGTTAGTTGATGTATTTGTTTCACCAACCACAGATGATGTTGAACCAGTATCAGTCGGTATTGTTATTGGTTGTGTTAAATTACTTGGTGCACCTAAAGTTGTTATTGACTGTTGTTGAATTACTACTGGTGCTAGTGTTGACTGTACTGGTGTGCTAAATAATGCGTTCCATGTGTTATTTCCAACTCTACCGTCAACGATTAATTTATTTGTGTTTGTACTATTCCAATTTTGTTGAAATTGTGTTACTGCGTTAAATGTTAATGTCCCAAATATACCATCTTCGACCAATGGTGTTACTGGTTGTAATACCCTATTGAGTCTTTCTTGTATCAATTTTACATTATTGCCTTTAAAATTACGTTGGTATATTCCACCAGGATATGGTACATTTGGCAATGTTTCTATTGGTTGGAATAATGCTGCTACTGGTGTTACCGTTGGTATTGTTGGTGTAATATTTGCAGGTACCGATAAGACAGGAGAACTTGTTGGTTGAACTGTTGTGGTTGATACTTGATTTTGTATTCGTTGTTCAAATAATCTACGTCTTTCAGGACCCAACACAGTTGGATCTATTTTTTCATATGTTACAGTTGTTGTAGATCTGTACCATCGTTGACCATTAATTGTGACTGTTGATGGTCCTGTTGATTGTACTGTTAGTGCTGTTTCAAATCCATTTTCTAACGCGTGTCGTCTATTTTCTGCAGCTACATCGGATAAAGCTTTTGCTGGGTTTTGTCGTACAACTGTTGTTGTTATGGTTTTTTGCTCAAATGAAATATTAAAATCTGTAGCGTTTGGTTGTGTTACTGCTTGTTGATTAACTGCCGGGTTATTTCTGTCGTTGGTAACTTGTTGTCTAGTTTCATTGGTTAGATTACTGGTATCATTTGCAATATTTACTAAGTTTGTGGCAAATTCTTGTTTAATATAACCTCTATTGAACGATGCACCGACAGCGCCAACAGACTGAACGAATTTATTTGTTAGGTTTGTTATATTCGAAATTTCTTTTAAATTTTTTGAAAGAACGTTGACAGTTTTTTGTGCTTGTTGGTTGACTCGTTCGGTAATACCTTGTAGAACGTAAAATTTATTATTACGTCTATCAACATATACGGTCTGACCATTACGAGTTATTAATCCAGTTGGCATATAAAATATCCTAAAATGTTTTTATCTAGACAACAATGAAGAACTTGTTGATAACAGAACAACACGTGTGTTATCTGCTTGTGCTGGTGGAACCGGTGAAATTATACGTGACGGTGCTGGTACTGATATTGGTTGTGGAGCTGGTACTGATATTGGTCGTGGAGCTGGTGCTGGTACTGGTGCTGGTGTTGCTGCTGGTAATGGTACTGCTGCAGATGTTGGTGGGCTTATTGGTTGTAACAAGCTAGATAAAGAAACTCGTTGTGTTATCGCTTGTGTTGGTGCAGGTAATTGTGCCCCTGGTCTATCTGGTAGGGTCGCTGGTAAGTCTCCAAGACCATTCTTTTGTGTAATATCCACTCTACTTGATGGAACAATTTCACGTAATTCTTGCGCATTCAAATATCTTCTAGCCGATACAGATTCCTTTAGCTTGTCTATCTTACGTGCTTTCTTTTTTTCTTTATCGTACTGTTCTAATAAACGATTACGTTCACGATTTGTAACGTCAGTTGTTTTACGTACATTATCAATTAATCTATCTCTTCCTTTGTTTACTTTATTCTGTACTATTGCTTGTTTTGTTAATAGTTCAACTCTAGCAGTACGTAAAGCATTTTTTGCTCGTATAAATCCACGTTGTAGTTTATCTTTTCTAGGATCTTCAAATTCAAACCCAGCTTGTTGTACAGCCATATCGTAAGCTTTTTGATTGAACTCTCCATCCTTTTTCATCAAATTTTGTAAAAGTTTTTTAAACTTTTTAATAAAATCTGTTTTTGTTGGAGTTAATCTAGGTAATTTTGGAAATTTAGGGAATCGTATCTTTAATTTCAATTCAGGTAACTTTAAAATCCTACGGAATACATCGATTGCTTTGAAGAATGTTCTTTTTGCTTTTGGATAATCTTCAAAAATTGCTTTTAATATCGCTCGTTTTGTATTGTAGTAGATTTTTTTAGCCAATTCAAACAGTGCTTTTGCTGTGTTGTACAAGGTTTCTAATGCTACTATTCTATTAAATACTGCATCAACAGCAGCTGTAGCTAATGCAAAAGGTCCATTAATTAATGCGTTGAAAATCCCTGTAAATTTGTTTATTTGCCCTTCAATATATTTGACCCATCTATCTAATTTAGCTTGTAATTCTTGTAACTTCTTCAAATCTTCCAAATCTTCTACTAATTTTCTAGTTTTTGGGTCAAGTCCAGCCAATAATGTTTCTCTCGCAGTTCTTCCTCTAAGAATACCATTAATTCTACGACCATCTATATTTCTTCTACGTTGTATAGCGTTACCAGCGACTCGTGGTGTGTAATTTGATAGTCTATCTCTGTTCAATCCTGATTGTTCTAATCTTGCTGCTATTGAGTTTTGTATTATCTGCGTGTTTTGACCGTAATTCTGTAATGCTGTGCCCGATATTACTTGCGGCTTGTATGTAGTGATAGCTATTAGTGTTTCAAGAGGTATATTTTTTGGAATTTGCGATATAGTTGATATTGTCGCAGCCGAGTTTGTAGCGTTTTTAATATACGCATCGAAATATGCTTCTTTTTCTATTCCACCAGTCTTTATAATAGCCATAAATTATAGTTTGGAAATTAATTCTTCGTTATATAGCTTACGTAAATCTTTTAATCCAGCATTATTAGCTTGCTGTCTACCGGATACAGCAGCTCGTGTACTTCCAACTGTACCTAATCCCCTCACATTTTTAAACGATTCGTTTGCTGGTAAATCACCTGCCATTGTACGTTCATTAATTTTCATAGCAAATGTATCGTTTGATGCCCACATTGGATTAAATGGATCTGGAAATACCATGTACTTTGTATACACTATCAATAATCTAGCTATCAACGCTGGATTTACTATTCCTGTTGGTCCTAGTGTTAATGGTTGCGTGGACATAAGAGTACGTAGTAGTTCCATCAAAAACATTTTTAGTGGTTTTGCTAATACAATTGGTGACGCTAACGAATTACGACCACCTAAAAATATTTCATTACCCAAAACAGTTATGTTTCTATCACCACTTATGGTCACATCTCGTTTCGTCGCAATAAGGATATCTTCTTTACCAGTAATATCCAATGTCTTTTCTGAGAATAGGTTTATTTCGTTTGGTGTTTTTAAAATTATTGGGCCTGATGTATCTACTGTGATTCCATCTTCCAATGCATTCATATGTATTCCTTTCTTTGCAAATAGAAATATGGATGTTGCTTTAGAATTAAAAATCAATCTATCTGAGTTGATTAGAATAGATGCACCGTCAAAGGCAACAGGTTTATCAAGTAGAGAACGTAAATGAATATTTGTACCAAATGTAGCTGGTATTAGTCCAAGTATTTGTTTTGATACCATCCACATTGAACTAGGATCGGTATTCAAAGATTCATTTGTTAACGCTTGTGGTCCACCATCTTCCGTGCTTCTTCCTGTTTCAGGTCCTTGTCCAACACGAATGATAATATTTGGGTTTTGTTCACCAAAGGATGATTGTATCATTTGACTACTACCAAGACGAATAGACTGTCCGTATCGTCCTTGGTATAATATATCACCTTCAAAAGCTTTCAGTGGATTTACTTTTGCTTCTTTAAAATCCTTTCCTACTTTATTTGGATTAACTGTAGCTTGTGTTAATACACCGAGTGCCGATGCTCGTTTGTTTTGTAGTATTTTATTTGTTGGTTGCGATTGGAGAAGTCCGGTAATTGGTGCGGCATTCTGTGTAATTTTTCGTTTGGTGTTAAGTGGACCGATATACCAGTAGGTTCCCAACATTTTAAATACCAACACATACTCACCTATTAATGGATAAGAAGTTTGATATGGTGAAAGTGGATCTGCCCAGGGTAAATCATTACTATCAACACCCTTATCTGTATTGATAAATCTAATTTTTGCTCTTCCTATATTTGCTGTTGCACTGGTAGGTGCCGCTAGGTCGGACGCTTGGTTGGTAACTATATCCTCGACCTGTGCCGCTTCATATATAAAAGCATCCATCACAGCTCCTGGTTGTGTACCAGGACCGCCAGGCATCAAACTTTTCATTCCACTAGTTTTTAGTCCTACTTTTATACCAGTGCCAGTTCCCATTATTTAACTCTTTTTGATATTGCAAAGATATCTTCCTCAATATCTTTTCCTTCATCTTCTAACTTTTCTACTTCCATTTTTAGGTCACCCAAGAGTGCCTGTTTCTCAGCTTCACTTAATAATCCATCAATGGAATCACCCTTAGAAACTGCCCCTACAAGACGTTGTGCAATTTGTGCAACACGAACCAAATGTTCGTCGTTCTTCACATTAACTTCGATAAAGTCTTTGATAACGGGTCCAATAACCGCTGCATCTTCTGGTGTGCGGATAAGCATAACCAACTTAGAGACAAACGTATTAATTTGTTGTCTCTTAGAGTCGGTGTTCTTGTAAATTTCTGAAAAAAGATCGGAAAGTGTCTTTCCGTCAAATATTTCCTTGTCTAAACTCATAATAACCTCCAAGTTACTACCATATAAATAGTTAGAGGCTATTTTTTATACGTAAAATAGGCGGATGGATCGGAAATATGTCCTGTTCGCCTAAATTCATTCATTTGTTCCAAAACATGCACCCGCATCTTATTGATGACTTTGGTGATATGGGATGTTTTATGGTTCGTCATTTCTCTAATCATTAGATAGAGAGCTTTTTTGTTGAAGTTGTCGATGTTATCAACTCTACGGAGAAGTTCGACCACGGCGTTAGCTATTTCTATGTCCCGTTTCTTTTTAAAAATTTTGGTAGTGTTAAAATCCCAGTACTGAACCAAGAGTTGAGTAAAATCACGCATGTCACTCTTAATTTCTTGTTCTTCTGGTTCTGATATAAGGATTTCTTCAAGGGAAAATGTCTCATCTGTTTTTTCCCCTAGATATATCGATCGTTTTTCTTCCTTGTATGCGCTGTTATTATGTAATATAAGATAATTTTTTGCAATCACACTAAAATACGAGAATGCTTTACCCTTTCCCGCAGCGTATTTGTGTAGATTGATAACCAAAAAGGAAACCACCTCTGACTTTACATCGTCAAAAGAGCCTTCCATATAAGGAAACTTAAATCTGTTGATTACGTTTTCTGCTAATTTATCGAATGGTGCCCAAATATATTCACGATATAGGTTTTCTCGTTCTTCCATATCGGTACTTTGGTTATACTTAATGATTGCATCTTCTGTTTCTTGCGTAAAGTAGACTTTACCGAGCTTCGTTTTCTTTCTCCCCATCTTCCGTATTACTCCCATATAGAAGCGGGCGTAAATCATTGACGGTATCCACTATTTGATTGAAAACAGACCCTACCTCGTCATCTTTTTCAAACATTTCTCGTGAGTCAATAGCCCGCATAGTTTTTAATGTTCTATCTAAACGGGTGTAGAAAATATTTATGGCATCTTCCATCATCTCATTCTTACGCAACATATTCCAACATGCGTAACCGAAGGCTCCATTAGCTAAAATACTGATTATGAGTATTACTATCATATCTTCTTTAGGTTATAGATTGCGAATGTCTGCATATATTCACGAATACTCGTGCCGTTTGCGTCTGTTCGTCCATTCACATCATCGTTTTGGAAAAAGAGCTTCACATTTGTAGAACCCGCTAAATGTGCAGCTGCCAATACACCAGACCGTGTAACTTTCACACCCTTGAACTTCTTATTTTCGTATTTAGTGATTAGTGTGTTTAGTTCTTTATTGTTTGACCGTAAATAAGCCACCATTACAGAGTCTTGGAGTTCTGGATTGGATAGAAACTGGTTTCTTGTGATTCTAAACCCAAGGACTTTAACCGTGTTGGGATGAAACTGATACTTTCCCATCATACCAAAACGATTGACCACATGCGGAGTGTTATCACTTTCACGTTCTGCCATATGGTCAAGAAACTTTTCTAACTCTGTTGGCTCTGACCGAACAATACGATTCGGTATATAGACTTCATTAATCTTTAACATCACGAGAACCGTTAATATACTGAGAACGGTTATTAATTTTTTCATACTATCCTCCTGTTTAGAGAAGATGCGGTCGTGCCTCGTTTACTCCTGCTTGGGTCACCACCACATATTCAGGGAAATATTCCGTGAGATTGTTTGCTCCTGCGTATGATAATGCTGACCGCAGACCATCTAACAAACCATCTACAATGAACTTTACACCACCTTTAAACGGAACGACTGTGGATTCACCTTCCACATTTCTCTTTACTTGTCCGTGAATACTCTTTGTTTCCAACGATGCGGCTCCACGATACCGCTTATACAATCCATTCTGCTTCTCAATAATTGCACCAGGTGCTTCTTTAGTTCCTGCAATAAGCGACCCAAGGATTACTGAGTTTGCTCCCACTCCTAACGCCTTTGCGATATCACCACTACTACGGATACCACCACATGCGATAACAGGAACCTGCACTGCGTGTGAGCAGTCAATCAACGAGGTCACGTTGGGAACACCAAACCCAGTCTTGATACGGGTAGTGCAAAGTGACCCACCACCGATTCCAACACGGATTGCATCTGCTCCTGCTTCTTGTAATCTAAGAGCCGCCTCACCAGTCGCTACATTTCCTGCTATGACATCCACATTTAATGGGAGAAGATTCTTTAAATTACCAATTGCATCAATTACAAACTGATGATACCCGTGTGCCACATCGATTAAAATGATATTTGCACCCGCTTTTACCAACTCTCGTGCTCGTTCTAAGTAGTCACCGTTAGCACCCACTGCTGCCATTACTACTGCATCTTGTACTGCAGTTCTTACTTTCTTAACTTCTAACACTTGTTCTTCGATTGTATTAAATCGGTGAATACACCCTACTCCACCAAGTTCTGCTATTGCGATTGCCATTTCACCATCACACACCGTATCCATCGGGGATGCAATAAGAGGAACATTGATCCTATAATTAGTCGTAAGTTGTGTAGATAGGTCAATTGTGCTGCGTGATTCGATACTTGAAAACGCAGGGATTAATTGGATATCATCGTAGGTGAGTGCTTGCTTACCGTGTAATCGTGTCATAATATGCGTTCTGCTCCCGTTGTCTCATAATGTCTTTTATGTGATATAGCGACCACATTTCTTCTGCGGGAAGTGGTGCGTGTGTCTTGTATCCAACAATACGTTCATGCACTTTTCCTTCCCATCGTATATCTTCACGATTTCTATACAATCTGGTTTGATAGTCTGGGAACATTACCCAACCCTTTTCATCTATGACCCAACCCCATCTACGAACATCATCGTCAGTCAAACCAGAAACCACATTTACTCGTGGAATTAAAAACAAATCTACGTTCGTATTATTATACACTACATCATGTAGATAAGTCAAGAGGTTATTATGAAATTTTTCGTCTGCATCAACTTGAAAAATATAGTCCCCATCACACACAGAATTGAGATAATTCTTATGTGCCGCAAAATCATTGTTAAGTGCGTGACTATATAACTTGATTTTTTCTTGTTCCTCATACCCATACAATATCTGTGAGGTAAATACATCAGTAGAGTGGTCATCAACCACAACAATCTCGTCCCCCGTCTTTTCACAATGGGGAACAAGTTGGTCAAGTAATTCTTGAATATATTGACCTTCATTATGTGTTGTGATTGCGAAACTTATCATAGCAACTCCCGATATTTGAGTAATGCAAGTTCTTTAGCCTTAGCTTCTAAGTCAATATCAATATCAAGTCCGTAGTCATCAATACTACGGAATACATAATCAGCGTGTGCCCGTGGATTACCCGAAACACTCTCGTTCAGGTTCTTGGACTCACTGTAATGAAATAGTGGTTTGGTGTCCCACGTAGATGCGGCAAGATGTGCGGCATCTGTGGAGGATATTTCATCTGTATGAAATGTATGGTGAAAGTAGTCAAATGTCAAGGGAACACCAGTACGAGAAGTAATCTCACGATGAAGCTGTTTAATAGAAAATGCGTTTTTCTTATCATCATTCTCGACCACCAATCGCTTCTTGCAGTTATCGGAAAGTCTATCAAACGCACGAACCCATCGGTCAATCGTATCGTTGTCGTAGTTCATACCAACGTGGATATTGAGGCAGTTATAGTGTGACGCTTCTAATCCCATCAAGTCAAAGACTTCGGAATGATGTTCGAGGTCGTGAATAGCGTTGTCTACAACATCGGGCTTGAGTGAACCCAGCTTAACAAAGTGGTCTGGATGTGCGGTGATACGTTGACCAGTATTATACGCCATCGCACCAGCAGCAAGAAGATATTGACTAATTTTATCGTAGTCTGGAAGGTCAACAAGTTTGTATTTGGAGTTCCACGGAAATAAGTCGGAGGATAGTCGGAACACCTTCACACCATTCTGTGCGTTCCACTTGATAATCTCCACTAAGTCCTTGGCGTTCTGTAATGCGAGTTCAGACGCATACTTGACACCACGCTCCAAGAAGGTGCGCTGTATCATACCGCGATTAGTAGTAATCTTGCGAGTCTTTTGTAGTGTGAGATTGATACAGCAATAACCGACTTGGTGCGGCATGTATATAACCTTGTTAGAGATATACGAAATATAACATTAAAACGTTAAAAAGTCAAGCCTTTTATTAAATATTAATTAACACAAATTAGTCTAAACAGGAACAAACTAATAGCCATACGTTTTTTCACTTTTTTCGCACAATTTATGTTATAAAACAATTCCCCAAGTTAACTTGGGGAATGTTATTATTTTATATTATCTTTTATAATTTTTCCCATCGTTAATCTATGTAGATTAAACTTATCTGCTAAATATACAACAACACCACGGGTTTTACCATACTTAGTAATATACTTGTAATATTCGTTTTTAATCTGTTCAATAGTGTTTTGCGTTGTAGCGTTTGGTGCAATTCTACCCTTTAAAGGATTTAAATTCCAAGCAAGCTTTTTTCTAACCAAAGGTAGACGTTTACTTCTGTAAACCCGTCTCCAAACATCGTAGTCGGCATCCTTCCATTCCTTTTCATTATTATACTGCTTAGCATATTGTATAACATTATCAATATTATTCCAATATTGCTGAGGTTTCTTTTTCATATGCTCGCATACTTCTGCAATCCAGCCTAACTTATTTGCTTTAGAGTAAGCCGCTTTATCTTTTTCTATAAATTCTGTTAACGTAGAACATGATGCAGCTATCTCTACAACACGTTCCTTTGTATACCATCCGTTGGGCCTTTTATCAAGAATATGTAACGCAACACCTATTTCATCAATAGTAACGTTAGCAAACCCCTGAATTACCTTATTCTTATCATGCGAAAGGTATTCATAGTTCCAGAAATCTATATCATTAGGAAACATAATGTCCTCTACATCAAGAACATATTGCTTACCATTTCTGGTAATGGTTTTCCTAGTTGGTGTTCCTTTTGGTGCCTTCTTTACACGAATAGGAATACGCAACGTGTTTCCGTTTTTACCAGTATACTGCGAAATGTTGTCCTTGTGTGACAAACTCAACGAGAATCGCATATTAGATGCAAAATACTCAATATAATCTGCTGGAGCGACCTTAAAAAAATGCTTAATCGTGTTAGTCCCAGTTCTGGGAACACGAGCAAGACGGGTGACAAGCTGATAATTTCGTGACAGGTTCTTTGATAAACTCATATCTACAATATAGTTCATCTCCGGTACATCATATCCTTTTCGTCCTCTATCCACTACTATTAGTGCGAGATATTGCCCAGTTGTATCGTATTTAAACTTATTTAGGTTCTCACCATTATCATGCTCACTGTGAGACAGCAGAACTCTATCACGTAACTCGGGATAAGAATTCATTCGTTCGTATACCACATCAGCTTCTTTAACGCTGCCCATAACCCACATACCACGATGCATTTTAGTAAGAATAGTAGGAGCATACTTACTAACAATTTTAGTGAGTTTGTTTCCAGTGATATTAGTTAAAGAGGGTGCAAACTTTGTAGGACCGATAACCCTATTATACATCTCATCAATTACGTTATCAAACGTTAATTTTGCACCCTTCTTACCACGAATGTAAGAAGATTTTAGAGTGTCTCTGGAATTCCACGAACTATACCAATTAAGTTTCCAATTATATCCCGACATTACCATGTGTGTCTTAATATTACACGCATCACCATAATGACGTAAATCCAGTAGAGTTACGAAATCCATCAAATACGGGTCGTTGGGATGTAGTTGATTGTGAAGCACAAAGTTTTCCGGAGTGCCAGTAAGATTTAAGACTATATCCGGCTTACACTGCTTAAGAATTTTCTTGATTGTTGGAGCATGATGCCATTCATGTGCTTCATCATGCACAAGAATATTAAACTTTGGGAGCTTGCTGATATTATTGTTTAGAGTTTGCGGAAGGGCAAAAATTACCTGGATGCTTTTATCGTTAATAGCATCAAGTAGTTCCTTACGAGTTCTTACCTCCACCCAACGAAACGTCCAGGGAAAACGTTCGTCTCCAATAGTGGCAGTTTCAGCAAATTGCGAACGTAGAATACGTTCATCACTTGTTATAATCAAAGCTTTTTTGTTTACATTCTGGGGATATGAAAAATACCTATCAAGTATATGGAGCGTCGCCCAAGTCTTGCCGGACCCAGGTGACCAGGCTATAACAAATTTACCCTTCATGACGCTTCCACCGAGATGCCACTTTTCGTCGGTGAAAAGTTTGGTGAATGGAACTCGCTCCTTAAGGCCACGTAGTTTAAGCATTTTTTCGAGATTGTAACTCGTCCCAGCAGACATTACTGCTCCTTGTTAGTGTTAGACTAAACTTAGAACAATAGTAATATAACTAAAAAGTGTTATGTTGTCAAGTCCTTTATTAAATATTATTTTTTAAGACCATTTCTTCTTGCCCACCAATTTTCTAAAACTTCTTCTGTTTCAGCCTTCGTCATATATTGTGGGAATGGGTCATCTTCGTTAAAATCCCCATTATTAAATGGTATTATTCTACGTTCTTCCACAACTGGCTCTTCTGGTTCAACGGGCTGGACTGGTTCGTTTTCTTCGCGTTTTATCATCGTTTCTTGTTGCGTAATTGGCTCAGGAACGACTATCGTTTCCTCCACCACCTCTAGGGTAGGTTCTGGTGGGGTGTCGTTAAAAATAGTTAATTTTTTAGGTTCTTCTAGAACTTCACCACGTTTATGTAAGAAATTATATGCTAATACTAAACAAATAGATAATGGGTCAAATACTAATACGATTACTAATATAAACCATTTAACTACGGTATCTAATGGAACACCAATTGCACGTGAGATATACACGAAGGTTCCAATATCCGAGTTAGTGGTGATTGCAACGTCTGTGGTCAAACTTTTTGCTTTCAAACTATCTCGTTGTGATGATGCTTGATTGATTTCTCGTTGTAATGTATTTGCTGTTCTGTTCAGTTCGTTTAAACTATTTTGTGCTGACCGAATAGTTGAATTTGATCCTGTTGTGCTTTTACTAATTAAATTATCAATACGATTTTCTTGCTGACCACGAAGTGAAATAATTTGGTCTAATCGTTGAGTCTTTCGTTGAATTTCTTGGTCAAGAGTTGCAGCTTGTGAATTTAATATTTTCACTTCTGCGTTCATCTTTAATGGGTCAGCGGCAACCTTTGCATATGCAGACGACAGATATCCATAGATACCTGCTGATGTAATAATAATTAATACAATACTTGCCACCACCATATAACTCTTTAATGCTTTTGGTATTTCACTCCAATATCGGTAGAGAAATGAAATACCCACCAACTTACCTAATTCCAAAGCACTAGCCATTATCATCGCTGCGGTGGCTGCTCCTGCAAACAAGGCACCAATACCTGTTACAGAAAATACTGCTGCACACCCTGCGATTGCTAATGCTGAAAATGAAACCAGTGTTTTGAAATTAAAAATCTTACTCATATATTCTCCAAAAAAACAAGGCCGGACTTTATGGGTACCGGCCCGTTTTTTATATCTCCATTTGCTTTAGGTTTTTGAGTCAAATATAACCGATAAGGATCACCTCCTAGTTAATCGGCTATATGGTTTAAGCAACAAGTGCAAGTACATCCGGTGCTGCAAGTGCAAACACCATTACTACAATTACACATATACTCTCCTGCGTTGAGTGTTATTACTTAATCGTAACCTTTTTCGACTCTGGCTCCTTTTGTAATTTTTGGATTGTGATTGTAAGTAACCCATTATCGAACTTTGCATCTACATCTGATGCATCCAATTGGTCACCGAGCTTAAAGGATCGAGAGAATGAGCTTCGCTTCAGTTCTCGTAGAAGATAAACTACTTTATCAGTTTGCTCGTTCAATTGTGATGTACCACCCGAAATGGTCAAGACCCCTTCCTTGACCTCAATATCAATTTCATCTTTCTTGTAACCAGCGAGTTCTGCTTCAATAACTACAGCTTCGTCATTTGTAATTACGTTAACCTTTGGATATGCTGCCTTTCCAAAAGGTTCTGCCCCGAAGTGTTGGAAAAACTCAGGGAAATCTTTTCTGGCAAATTCATCAAACATCTTATCAAAAGTGCTGATGAAGTTGTCCCGATTGTTTAAAACCGTTGACCCGAATGGGCGAAATACTAAATGAGTCATAAAATGACCTCCTATGTTGTGTATCCTCATAATGAGCGATACGGTGAAAAGGACTCCACCACTGCGGTGCGAGTCCTATATAAATATCATCTATATTTTGTTTTAAGAGCCACAGGTCGGGATTGAACCGACGACCGCTCGATTACAAGTCGAGTGCTCTGCCGCTGAGCTACTGTGGCACGAGGATGGATATTTATTATTCTACGTTCCAACCCTTACCATTCATAGGGTTATCGTAAATACGAATATCATCAGAATAATAGTGCTTGACAATACCGCCATCAAGTTTTACCACCCAGACAGTATTTACATCAATACCATAATCAATCAATAAGATTGCTCGACCATCTCCATGCGGAGTTTTTACATCGAACGGTGTTTTAAATTCGTGTATCATAATAACCTCTTTGGGTGGAAACGGACAGGGAGGGATTCGAACTCTCGGAGCCTCTCAGCTCGACGGTTTTCAAGACCGTTGCAATAGACCACTCTGCCACCTGTCCAGAAAAAGAAATGTAAGAACAGATCCCTTTCAAGTAGTTAATACTACTCTTCCCGCCACCACAACGAGTGCGACACACCTCGCACGGGACTGTTCTTACAAAGTGGAGCGGTCTGACAGAGTTGAACTGCTCTTGTAAGCTGGAAGCTTACCGTGCTGACGTTACACTAAGACCGCGTATTTTATTACTTTGCTGCTTCACCTTCTACTACTGGCTTTACTTCTGGTGACTTGATTGAATCAGTATCAATCTTTGTTGAGTCAACAACAACTGCTGCACTGTCAACTACAACTTCACCTTGAACTGCTTCTTCCTTTGCTGCACATGCCGAAAGACTGATTACTGCTACTGCGAGAATGAACTTGTACATTGTACGCTCCATAATGGATTAAAGTTTAACATAACCAAGTTGCCCCCCGTGGATTCGAACCACGATAGACGCCTCCAAAGGGCGCCGTCCTGCCATTGAACGAGAGGGCAATGCGGGGTATGTGTTGTGAGGTATCAGCTCACTCATTAACAATAGTTAGGCGGACACACAACTCCGTCAAGCTTCCCCAACCGCCTGCTTGTTTATCCATGCGCTAAACGAGCAAAAAAGCGTCTATTCTTAACGTCAATAGAACCCGCCCTATCATTTTAAGACTTTCCATTCGCCCGAAGGCTGTTAACGAGGTGAAAGGTAGGGAAACGGCCTCGGATAGTACTAATGTTTACGTTTTCTGTTTTTCCAACGATTGTTACGCTTTTTACTTCCAATCTTACGACGACCTTTACCGCACTTTTTTGGATGTGGCATTTTACATCTCCTAAATAGACAGTCCGCGAGGAGGGACTTGAACCCCCATATCTTCGGTATATAAGACCGCTGCCTTCACCATTTAGCTACTCGCGGGTAATACCTTGGAACTAATACCGCTTGCGGGAATCGAACCCGCCTTCTAGCCTTGAAAGGGCTATGTCCTAACCGATAGACGAAAGCGGCATATAACTTATGACAGTAATATAATCACTTGGGGATGATTTGTCAAGCCCCAAGATTAATCTTTTATTAAATCCCAAGACTCTACAAATAATTTTAACTCATTATAGTTTGTAAAATATTGTTTATAATCTATCAAAGTTTGAGTAACAGCAGGAAATACTTTTGGTCGTGGAACATTACTATCTATAAAATTTAAATTTGTTACAG
>SXGR01209840.1_pt1 | contig 16640 bp, 10 predicted proteins | sample 3174711 | NCBI WGS metagenome assembly SXGR01 (sample SAMN11356860, study PRJNA531348) | freshwater metagenome | isolation source: freshwater sample F1-60 | place: China: Fuxian Lake, Yuxi | collected 2017-12-25
GCGCGTGAAGTCCACCTGCCCAGGCGATGCGGGGCGGCTGGGCACGATGGCGTCCGGCTGCACCTGCAGCGCGCCGTACAGCATCGAACCCTTGGACGGAGCGACGATCTCGCACTTAGGCGGCGGGTTGTTCACGAACTCAGCCGGCGGCCCCGTGACGATCTGGTCTTCGGGCGTCGAGATTTGGTAGCCATTGGTGCCGTTGACCAAGCGCGCCACGCGATATAGCGTCGCCGCATTGCCCTCTGCCGGCGAGCAGTAGATCCACACCTCCGAGCCATCCGGCCCCGCCGGAATGTTGGTGATGTTGATCGACACGGGGCCAGCGTCGTTCGCCGCATCGTTGCCCGCAGGCTTGATCTCGAGGACGGGGCCAGGGTTTCCAGCGATGCCCTGCACGGGATCGTAGAAGCCGACAGCCACGTATCGCTTGCCCAGCCAGTCCGTCACCGCCTGCAGGAAGCGCCACTTGCCCTTGGACTCCACGCCTCCTGTGCTCGCGACCGTAGAGGTGTTGGCTACTTCAAGCTGCGTGTTCGGCTGCGTCGTGGCGTAGGTGGCAGACGCTAGGTAGGTCGAGCCGTTGACCTGCAGGTACTGCAAGCTGGCCGTGAACTTCAGCGTTTCGACGGGGAAGTTCGCTCCACTTGCGCCGACGGACACTGGTTGGCTGTTGATCGGGTACGACCATTGGTCGGCTCCGACGAACATGCCATCTTCCGTGGTGTCGGTGGCGTAAGCCGTGTTGGTGGCGCTGGTGTTGCGCGCCTCGAACATGTCCGCCTTGTCGGTCGTGGCATTTGGCGAGGCGACTCCGAACCCAAACGAATGCACGACGCCGTCGAACGGCTGGAAGGTCGCATTGTCTTGGCAGCCGAAGAGCTGGATCTCCTTCTGCGTGTCATCGACCTGCGTGCTGTTATCGAAGTCCGCGCTCTTGACCAGCGCCTTGCCAATGAACACCGCTCCGTATCCATTGGCACCCGCCGACAACGAAGGCGCCGAACCGTCGAGGTTCGTCACCACGATACGCTTCAGCCTGTCGGCGGCCACGCCACCTACGCTTTCGCACGCGGTGATGATGAACTGCCGACCTTGAATGCTGGCAGTCGAGCTGGTGTCGTCCAGGATCTCAAACACCGCACCAATGCACTGCAGCCACGGGAACGCGCCAAAGCCTGCGATGGATGTGGTCTGCAGGATGAACTCGTTCAAGCTGGCTCGAATAAATCTCAGCCACGGAACGGATGCCAGTCCGGTCGCCTTGAACCGCGAAGCCGCCGATACGCCCGATGGCGCCGACGCTCCCTTGGGGTACTCATCGGTCGTGAGGGACCAATAAGTGCGCTGCTCCGCAAGCACGGACGCCGTGCGAGCGCCGTATGTCGGCTGCGTCCAGTTGAAGCCAGTAGCGACGCCGCCCGTCACCACGCCGCTGGCGTGAATGACCTCGAGCGGAGTGTGCGGACTTGGAGACTCAGCCGTTCCTGCCGCGCCGCCGCCCCACGTTGCGCGCGAGTTGCCGAACTGCTGCACGACGAACATGTCGTGCATGGGGCGAGCCGCATAGGTGCAGTTCACCAGCAGGATGCCGCCGCCTCCAGCAGCCGTGCGAAGCTGGTGCGTGCTGTCCAGGTTGTTGTCCGTGTCATTGATCCGCACGGCGTCGATGACGACATCGTCACCCAAGGCAGTTCCTTCCTGCCAAACCTTGACGATGTAGTACTCGCCCCTGTTGGCTACTCCACTCCAGCCATACAAGACTTGGCCGGTCGTCAAGGTTTGCCCCGCCGTGCCAAGCGTTCCGACGAATCTACGGTAGTGCCCGTTCGCGAAGTACGAGTTGCGCCAGTTGCCCCACAACTTGTCTTGCGCCGGATAGCGGTGACGGATGTAGATGTAGGTCAGCTTGCCAGGCTCGATGACCGCGCTGTCGGATTCGATCCAGACTGCCTTTTTCAGGGCGAGGTCGTACCAGCCGTAGCGAATCTTGCCGTCGACGCACTCCACGAATGGACCGCCATTGTTCGCGTCGGTGCCGCGCCGGAACAGGCTGATGCGGCCAGCCACGTCCTTGGGTGTGTACAGCAGCTTGAAGTGGAAGATGCTGCCCGTGGTCCAAGCCATTGCCGTGCCGAGCTCCTGCTGCAGGTAGCAGTTGCCGATCGTGCTCAGGCCATAGACACCCTTGCCGGACTTCAACGGATCGCGCTGCTCCGTTTGGGACTGGCTTTCTAGGCGCCACAGCGGGTAGCGCGTAGTAGTGAAGTCCAATTCGGTGGTCGGCGCTGGAACGCCGGACTCGACGGCGACGGGCGTGGCATTGGAGTCAACATCAATGGCGACCACGGGACGACCGCCGTTCGTCGCATAAACCTGCGCGCCGTTCTCGGCGAACGTCCACTGGTTCGTGTAGCCGCCAGAGGCGTGCCACAGCGAGATGAATGGGTGGCTCAGAATCGTGCCGTAGATGATCGGGCCGCCGCCACTGACGGGGCCGGCGTCATTGCGGACCTTGTGCCCCACGCCAAGCTCTGTGCTCAGGGCGTTGAACTGGGCGATCAAGCCAGGCGCGTTGTAGTTGATCGCGTACGGGTTGAAGTTGACGTAGTCCGTTCCAGTCCACGGTTGCCGCGTCACGATGGTCTGCGACAGCAAGCCGTCTAGGCTGTGCAGCCAACCGACGTGACGAGCCGGGGACATCACGATCAAGTCCTTGCGGAAGTTGAGCTGAGGCGGATCGCTGACCGTGTAGGCGTCGCGCAACGCGCCAAGAGCCACGCGGATGTTGCCAAAGGGCGACACGATGTTGGCGGTGCTGATCCACTGCGTGCCGGTCGCGCCGCTCTCGGATGCGTTGACCGTGACGTTCACGCGCTTGCCGTTGATGTAGCAGCGAGGGATCTTGAGCCAGGCTCCGTTGTCCTGCGTGGGCACGACCCAGCGGACGTGGTGCCATTCCTGCGCCTGCACCGTGATGTCGGCGGTCGCGATGAACAGCCCCTTCTCGGGATATACGCCGGCGCTGATCGCGCCGCTGCTGCCAAACGCGATCTGCGGACGACCACGGCTGTAGCGAGTCTGGTAGACCGTGCGATGCCCAGGCACAAACACTTCTGCCTGGATGCCATCGGTTGGCGTGACGGCGGCTCCCGCCGCGCTGACCCAGCCAGACACGTTGATCGTAGTGCCGGACACCAACGTGACTTGGCCGTACGTCGTGCCCGTGCGCACCCACACGCCAGGAACCACGGTGGCGGGAACAACCCATGCCGAATCAGTGACAGACGTCGAGCTGTAGATGGTCGTTCCTGCGGTGGATAGAACCAATGTGCGCCACGCGCCCTGATCGAGGGGCAGGTTGGTTCCGCCGAACCACATCACGCCCTGGTACTCGTCGATCTTGGTGAGCTTCGCCCAGTTCTCGAACACCGTCGCGTAGGCGTCGGTCGGGGACGCCGCGAAGTAGGCTGCGGCCACGGTCGTGAACTCGACGCGATCGGCATGCAACGGCAACACGGCGTCGCTCGCCAAGCGCGCCGACTTGAACATCAAGCTGCTAGACAGCTCATCGGTCGGACCATCGTCGCGCCACCGATCGTCGACTTCGTACAGGCTCCCGCGCACGCCCGCGTAGATCCGCTCGTTGTAGGCATGCAGCCCAAGGATGCCGTCGTCCTTGAAACGCCGCTCGTTGACAATGCCGCGCGACCAGTCAGGCGACGCCTGTTCGAGCGTCACGATCGAGAACGGGTTGTAGATCCGCAGCGACCACTCCCCGCCCGTGATGGCGCGATTGGCCCAGTAGCCCTGCGTCAGAACCACGTCTTCAATGGTCACGCTGCTCGGGTCGTAGCCTTTGCCCTTGCCGAGGTAGAGCTTCTGGTCGGAGATGTCGTCTTCAAACGCCGTGTAGCCGACGACGCGGAACGCGCTCGCCGCAGCCAGGCTCTTGCTGCCGCCGCGATACGCGCTGCCCATAGTGAGCACGGCGTTGTTCGCGCTTACAGCGTCGATGTAGTAGAAGTCCTTGACCGGCTCGGACAGCGTCTCCTCGACGCTCAATGGACGGGTGTCGCCATCCACGTACAAGTAGCTGCCAAGCACGCTCTGCTGTGACGTGGCCGGAGCCTGCCCGTTGGCGAGCGAGGTCGAAGTCACCGTCACCGATCGAGAGCCCTGCGTCACCGTGACCGTCGACGCCCCCGTGCCCAGCGAGCCCTTGAGGTCGGCGTCCGTCAGCAGACGTTGCGGCAGGCAGTTGGTGCCTTGCAGCTTGCCATTGCGTGCGGTGATCGCGGCTCCAGTCGTAGGCGACAAGGCGCCAGCCGGCGTGGTCGCGAACCACCGCACCTCGTCCACGAGCATGCGAGCGGACACTTCGTTGATGCCGAGAGCCTTGCTCGCCGTTGGAAGCGTCTTGCAGTCCCAGCGACCGCCAATGGTCAAGACCGTCCGTTCGATGTCCTTGCGGGCAATCCGCATCTGCGGACCATCAAACAGATCGCTCGCGTAGGTGCCGCCAGAACTATTCGCTTCGGTGTCCGTCCAGTACGAGAACTCGACATCGTCGGGATCGCCAGCCACTGGCTTCAGCACCGACTTGGGAGCCATCGCGATGTAGACGTTGTAGCTGTCTGTCGCGGGGTCGAAGCTCTGGATGCCAACCTGGATCGTGATGCGCTTGCCCACCCAGCCCGCGTACTTGTCGTAGCGGTTGGTCATCGCCGATGTGCCGCCTGCCTGCAAGTACCACGGAGCCAAGGCGTGCGGCTGCACGGGGCTGTAGTCCTCGCTGTCGGACCACGCAGCGACCTCGACTCCGAATCCTTGAGCGAACTCGCACGGGGTGTTGTCGTTCTCCCTGAGAATTGCCCTGTGACTCAAGGACAGAAGCTGGCGCGCTCTAGAAGAACGACCGGCGGTGGGATCCTTGACATCCCAGGCAATCAAGTCGGGTGCGCCCACCGGCCTAGTTCCGATCACGGACGAAAGGTTGCCTGGCGCTTCTTGCGTGTACACGCCGTAGAACGCCTCGGTCGGAACGAAGCTGATCTCGAAGCCGAATCCTTGGTCCGGCTGCCGCAGCATGGTGGCAAGCTGGGCGAGGAACGTCTCGTTCTCGCTGAGGTCGAGGGTCAGCGACTCGCCCTCGCCAGACATGAACAGCATGTTCTCGCCGCGTTGCCCAGCGTCGGACACGGCGTTCTGCATCGGGCAGAGAAATCCATGGCGCAAACCGCCAACGACTTTCTCGCGCAGCAAGGCGCCACCAGAATCGTCGCAGGGCCAATACGCGATCAGGTTGGCGATGTCGGGCTCGGTCTCGTCTTCGAGCGCCAGGCTCATCCCCAGCGCCTTGCGGCGACGAGCGACAACCGGATCAAACACGCCGCTGTATTGCTGGCCGACGCCGACGATCGTGAACGGAGCCAGCGTCGTTGTGTAGTCGCGCGGCGCAGACCAGATCCGCACGTTCGCGATGTCCAAGTCCCGCTGGTTCCAGCGGAAGCATTGAACGGTGAAGTTCTGGGCTGGGCCTCCAAATGCGCCAAACTTGCTTGTGTCTGCTCCGTCGAGGAAGTTGATCCGATCCGCATTGGCGGCGTCGCGATCAAGCAGGGTCAATCGAGCTCCAGGCCCACCCGTGACATCGTTGCTGGCAACCAACCTGTAGCCGAGAAGGGCATTGAAGTTGTTCTGCAGGCCAGTCCATTGCGCGTACTGGTTGGCGATGGCCGTGTCGGCCAATGCCATTGGGTCGCGCGAGCCAATGAGCTGGACCGTGCCCATGTTGGCGACGGACAACGTCAAATAGGCGTTGCCAGAAACATGCGAAGCAGTGATGGCGTTGGGGCCAGGCGCTCCAAACAATGTGTTGACGTTGATAGAGCTTCTGTCCGTCAACGTCATGCCGCCACTCCGCATGCAGGCGCTGTCGTGCCCGAACGGAATGAAGCCGGCATGGTCCCACGGAGAGAAGCGCATGCCGAGGCCGAGGAACATGGCGTCCCTGCCGCTGAAGCGAATGCCGTAACGGCACAAGTAGCTCAACGAATCGACGGGGCCACGACACACTTCCAAGCCAGCCTGCGTGGGGCTCGCCGCGTCGGTGTAGTTGTGCGTCGTGAAATTGCCTTGGTCGTCAGCGACGTGAACGCGGAAGTATCCGTTGGCGCCCCAAGTGCCGGCGACATTGGTGCCGGTTCCGCCTGGGCTCCCGACGAAGTAAGCCGGCGCTCCAGTGTCGAGCTGGAGTTGGACCGCGACGTGGTAGTTGACGCCTGGTTCGATGTAGCGGTGGATCACCACCGCGCGGTACGCCATCGTTGCGTTCTGCGTCGCTCCGCCAGTGAGATCCTGACCGCTGGTCAGGTTGTACTTCAGCTTGGTCCCGTCGACGTTGCCCCACTGCGCGTTGTCGTACCACATGAACACCAGCGCGTAGTTGCTGGGTCGTGGTTGAGGTGACTGCTTGAGGCCATAGCCGTTTCCGATGTTGGTGACGCCCAACCCCCAGGACATCGGGGCAAGCCGGTCGCCGCCCTTCTGGATGACGATGAACGTCTCGTCGAGAGCCTCGTCGAAACCGTTCGGCGGGAGCAGCGGAAGCACCGGAGCCGCTGGCGCCGCAGATCCTTTGACTTCGACATCGAACAGCTTCTCGTGCTCAGGCAAGCGGAAGCTGACGTTCAGCTCAAAGCTGCGGCCCTGCCGGCGATGGAACTGCAGTTGATCCCTGATGGAAGTGGTAGTCAGCGCGTCCGTCGCGCCCTCGACGAAGTTCCCACCAATGTCCGTCTCCGTCGCATACGGCAGGTAGGCGTAGCCGCGCATCGGAACTTCGATGTTCCGAGTGTCGAGCGTGAATGAACCACTACCTAGAACACCCTTGCGTTGCAGCGGGGCCGACAGCACGGCGAGCGGCTGCTGGCCCTTGAGGCTCTTGGTGCGGATGCAGGCGGACGGAGCCGTCTGGTTGTTGAACTTGATCGACCCGAACGCCGTGTCAACCGAAGCGCGATCGAAGTCCACGTTGAGCGCATCCGGCGTCTCCGTGGGCTTGATGACGTTTTGGTTCAGGTAGTCGTTGACGCCGCCGGACAGGTCCGACTGTCGAACGTCGCGGTATTCGGGACGGTCGAAGTTCTGCGCCACATCAGTTCTCGAGCAGGCTGTAGACGACCAAAACCGCGTTATTGGCTGCACCGGCAATAATCTTCACTCGAAATCCATCCGGCAAAAGAATGCCAGGGGAGAAATCGTAGTTGCGACCTGCACCGCCAGCCAGTTTGTCAATCAAGAAAACCGACGTAGCCGAGTCGGTGGGGAGTTCAATGGTAACGTCCGTGACAGTCGCAACAATGTTGATGCGGTGCAACACCGCTTTCTTGCCGTTACCTGGAGCCCACACGCCCGATTTGCTGAAGACGCTGTCGGAATACGATGTGCTGTACGCATCGGCTCCGTCATGAAATGTGCCACTAGGGTCAATGGCGCCAGGCACTTTGCGTGTCATCCAATAGGTGACTGTGCCATTGATGCTTGGCAGAAGAACAGCCCTCGTCGCGGCAGAGTCACGGAAGCTAGTCATGTCAGTACCACCATCCCCAGTAGTTGACGCGGTCGGGGTCGTAGGGTCCGCGATGCCGTTGAGTCCGCTTGTACATCGTCGGTCCCCTGGCATCGCGGGGGCCGCCGGCGTAGGTCATGAACTTCGTCCCCTCCTCGGCGAGCTCCGACTGGATAGCCCGCATGCCAGGGATGTTGTTCTTCTTCTGGAAACACGCCTGCGCAGTCCGCAGGACCAGATACCGACAATGCTGGTCAGGCAGCATGACCATCGTTTCCACGATGTCGTCCTGCGCAAGCGTGTTCGTGAAGGGCGCGTCGAAGGTCAACTCGTGGACTCGCGCGCCCGAAGGCGACAGGATCGTCGCCGCGTTCGAGTACACGCAGCGCCGCACGTCGCCATAGTGCGATGCGTTGACGTTGGCTGTCGTGGTGACCTGCCAGTCGCTGTTGATGTACGAACCCTCTTCGGTCTCGACTTCGCCGTAGATCGCGCCTGGCAGGTACAGCACGCTGGCCGATGCCGGCACCGTGGCGATCTTGCCCTTGAACATCTTGGGCGGGCGCACGACGACGTTCAGGATCAAGTCCTCGGGCGACGTGAAGTTGTGGAGGCGCAGCGTGTTGTTGCCCTCCCACGACCAATGCGGCACGCGATCGTGCGCGACCCACTTGGGGATCTCGATGCCGCGCGTCACCGCCCCGAGGGGCGACCACTTGTAGGGGCTGAACGAAGGCGTCTGCGCGGGATCCTGCGACCGCTTGCAGACCTGCGTGCAGGCCATCACCCAAGTCGGCAGCCGGTACTCGTACACGTTGGACAGGAGCTTCGTCGCCGTCGCTCCATCCACGCACATCGTGAAGTTCGAGTACTCCTTGTTCGCCTCGATCATCGTCCGGTACATCCCGCGCAGTTGGCGGTCGCCGTGACGCACGATCGTGGCAATGGGGAACTTGGCCGCGCTCGGATCATCGAGCACGTCCTGCACTTCCTGGATGAACTGCGTGACGTTCACTGTGCCCCCAACCCTTTGTACAGGGCGGGGATATCAGCCGTCAACCTTCGCGGTGGCGTACGTTCGCTTGAGGCCGGCGGCGTGCTCCGCCCGCTCGTGAGCGGTCTTCCAAGCCGACTCCGCCATCGCGGACTTCTGCTTGGCTCGGAGCGCGTCGTTGTGCCGCTCGATGTCGTCCGCGACCTCCTGCAGGTTCTTGCCCTGCTTGGTCAGGTCGCACGCCTGCACGCGCGCGAGGATCGTCTCCACGGGGAACTCGTTGAGGAACTCGCCGTTGTCCCCCTCCCAGTAGAAGACCGTGTCCCACTCTCCCGCGTTGACGGAGAACCGCACCACGCGCCATCGCCCAGGAATCTCGGATGTCATCCTGCGCATGGGCGACCACCAGATCGACATGCACGAGTCGTACTCCCGCAGAGCCTTTCGGATGCGGGACAAGGCAGCCGACGGCGCCCAGATGGGATCCGCCGGCTGCCAGTTCACGCGACGTCGTTCCGCGTCGGTTTTCGGAGCGACGTGCTTTCTCATTGCGTCGACATCGTGGCCGGATTGACCAAGACCCTAACCTCTGGCGTTGGCGAGTTGGCCGGGCTAGCGTTGGCGTAGATCCCTCTAGCAACACAGAACAAACCGACTTGGGCAAGCCTGTTAGGCGTCCAATAGGTGTTGTTCGAGGTAAGCACGCTGTCAGGCCCGAAAGAAGGGATTGCCGTACTCGCCTGCAGCAGTCCACCTAGGGCGCCTGTGATGCTATTGACTTCCCATCCAGGGGTGAGGGTAAGGCCAGCCGCATTGACAAGACGCAACCCCAGAACAGACTTTGAGGTTTCCAGCTTCGTCGGCAACGGGAGAACCAATGTCATGTTGGTTCCGGCGGTGGCGTTTGACATGAATCCCAAAGACAGCGTCGGGGTTCCACCGCCTGAGTCTGCCCTACGAACTCGAACGGCATTGATTTCGGAGAAGACTCGCCACGTGCGACCGCCAGGTCCGTTGACCGACAGGATCGAGCCAACGGATTGAATCGGATCTCCAAAATGGTCACGACCCTCGATTTCGTAGTCAAACGTCAGGGTGTTCACACTCTTGAAGAACGCAGGAGCCATCGGACTCGCCAGCATGAATCGCGTGGACGAGAAGGACGTTCCGTGTTCCGTTCGAGTGTTAACCGACTGCAGCGGCATGGACTGCCATTCGCCAGCCGCTGCGTTCATGGTGAGGTTGGGACAGATGCCATCTGCTGCATCGGGCGGCAAATGCAAGTATGGCCCGTACAGGCTTTGGAACTTGTAACCAAGCCCTCCGCCGGTGTTCTTGAAAAGGACTGATGCCATGGGACCAGCCTCCTTTCAGCTCGCCAGTTCGGTGAGGACAGCACCCGTGCGGTTGCGGACCTCGACGATCATGTTGTCTTCCCAGGTCCAGCCACGCCAGTACTTGTCGAGGTCCGGCAGGCGTTCCCAAGTCGTGACGTCGCCGCCAACCAAGGGCTGCATCGGCGCGGTCTCGAGGATGTGGAACTGGTCCAGAGCCAGGAAGTACACGCGGTTCTGGTAGCAGAAGCGATCCTTCACCCAGCCGACGCCGTTGAAGGTCAGCGTCTTGTGGCCGCCCTGCAGCTCGAGCGTGTTGTTGTAGCGCTTGTCAGGCGTCAGCAACTTCACGTACGAGTTGTAGGTCGGGAACGACGAGAGGATCAACTCGATGTTGGCGTTGTTGATTTCCTCGGCGTCGGACATCGCCTGCTGCATCAGCTCCTCGGTCAGCGGACGGTTGCCCGCGCCGCCGTTGTCGAGGACCACCGCGCGGTTGAACGCTTGGTTGGCGGCGGTGATGCCTTGGAAATAAAGCAACGAATTGCCCGTGTCATCTTCGGCAGCCGACTGCTGAGAGCCGGCAGCGCCCATGCCGTTGAGAACTCCGGTATCAGTGAACACGCCGCCAATGCCCATCATCTCGCGACGGTAGGCAGTGTCAACGCGAGCAGGACTGACCGCCTTGGCGCCGCTCAGGCCGCAACGGACAATCCAGCTACCAGCACCGATCGAGTTGGCGGCGGCGGCGCCGGCGGCAAACGTACCGTTCAGGCCGTCAGCCAACTCAAGCGTCACGCTCGCGCCCGAAACGCTGACATTGCGAACGGTGAAGATACTGCACGCAGTGCCAGGGCCAGCTTCCGTGAACGTCTGCAGCGCGCCGACATCGCTGAAGAACGAAATCCGCATGCCAGGCTCGATGTACTTGTCAAGCGTTCCAGCAGCGCGGGTGGTTGCGCCACCCTCGATGTTCTGGTTCACCCGCAAGGTGATGGACAAAAGACCGCTGGCCGGCACCGTGGTGGTGATCGTAGCGACTTCCGCGATGCGGCCCGAGCCGTCGTTGTGAACCTGGCGGGCACGGTCGATCATGATGTCGTCGACGATGCCTTCCATCTCGATCTGCAGCGCCTCGGCGTAGGCGCCACCGTTGGTCTTGCCGTGCCGGATGGTGTCGCCATCCAGCGCGATTCGAGCCATGCCCTTGCGGGTGATGGTCGAATAGGTCAACGACGGCTGGAAGCCGGGGTCGGGGATGACGCCACCGTACCCCACGTTGTTGAGGCCGGTCGAGCGACCGAACCGCACGGGGAACACGATGTACTTGCCGGACACCGCCTGGTGCGGGCGCTTGTCGATCATGCTCAAGAGCACGGTCGAGTTGTTGCGCGCATCCGGCAGGAGCTGCAGGAAGTAGTTGGTGAGGAGGTTGTCGTAGTAGCCGGCGCCGGATTGGGATCCGTACGATTGGGTGTTGTATGCAACACCGTTGGAAGCAGTCACAGACATGGATCAGTCCTTGTTTGGTTGTGGACTACTGCACGCCGTTCTTGAGCTGGTTCACGAACGACTTGAAGCCGGACCTCCACTGTCCACTCTGCAGATCCTTCGCCGAGGGCTTCGGCGGGGTGTTCGTGGTCAAGGCGGGGGTGCCGGCGGTCGGCGGGACTCCAGCAAGCTGCGACGTGTTCGTAGCCCGTTGGTCTCGTTGGGAAGACATGAAGTCGGAGAGCATGTCGGCCTGCATCGCGTGCAGCTCGGCAGCCACCTCCTCCAGCGGCTTGTTGGGGTTAGCCATTTGGTAAGCCGCGACCACAACCTCAGCTTGTTCCCGCGCCTTCGTATTCCCTTGGTAGAGGGGCAACGAGCCGACGACGGACTTGATGCGATCCATGTGCGACTTGGTGGTCAACTCGTCGCGGAACTTTGTGAGCTCCGCGAGCTGGCTCTGGATCTGCATGAGATCGGACCTGGTCTGCTTGGTGACAGGATCTAGGTCTTCGCTCGAATAACTCGCATCGGTAGAACCAACTCCGATCTGCCGTCCGTGCAGTTGAGACGCACGTCTCTGGATCTCCGCGAGGGCGGCTTCGGGGTTGGTGCGCATCAGGGTCTCCATCTGGGAGGCGAACTCGATGGCGCCGGCATGCTGTGCCTTGAGCGCATTCGCTTCCTGGAGACGCTTCTCGGCGGCGGACGCCATCTGCGCGCTCTTGCGCAGGTCCGCCACGGTGGTGTCCATCTCGCGTCCATCCACCTTCAAACGCACCACGGCGTTGTCGGCGGCGTACGGGACGGCAGGCTGTTGGGGTTGTTGCTGGTCGCTCACGGGATCACCTCGTAGCCGGCGGCGGCGGCGCGGCGGTTGGCTTCGTCACGGCCATTGTTCTGGGACGACAAGCCCATGGGATTGGCCCGCGACTCGCCTTCGATGGCGGCGCGCTTGGGATCCTTCGGGCGGCGCCACAGCCATCGCTGGTCGACGGTGAACGCGCCGCCCTTGCCGGCGGTGACCGGCAGTTGGACCTTCTGCCCGTAGTAGCGCAGGCACACTTGGCAGAGGATGTCTTCGTACCAGGCCGACTTGGCGTTCGGCTTGTACGCGCTCTTCCACTCGTCGGGCTGGACGTTGCCGTCCTCGGGATTGCGGGTGAGGTAGATCCCGTGGCTCGGCTGGCCTTCAGGATGCGTGTTCCGGCACTTCACGAAGAAGTGGTAGATCGAGTTCTCCTTGTCCTTCTCCTCGTCGGTGCGGCGGCGCTGCTGCTTGTAGACTTCCTCGAGCAGCACGTCGGCGGCTTCGACTTCCTTCTCGTTGTCCCCGTCGATGGGGAACATGGGCGTCAGCAGGTTGGTCGCCTTCTCGACCGCCGCGCGGGACGACGAGAGCTCCTTGAGCTGCGCTCCGATGCTGGCGGCGTCGGCGTGCTCTTCGCGCCGCGCGACCTTGGGCTTGATGATGTTGTTGTCGGTCATGTCAGAATGTCGGTTGTGATGCCTGGCCCTTTTCGCCAGGGGTTCCCTTGATGGCCTCGGCCATCTGCATGGCTTCCATCTGGGCCTGCTGGATGAACATCTGGTGCTTCTTCCAGTGGTCGGTGATGAGCGCCTGCGTCTGGATGGGCAGTCGCTTGAACTCGGGCGTGTACATGTACGCGATGAGCACGGTGGACTCCTTGGCGTGGTCCTCCCACTCCATGACGGGGTAGCCCTCGTCCCCGTACTTCAGCGGATCCTTGATCATCTCCTGGATCTCGCGCTCCTGGTTGCGCTCCGCCTGCAGGGTGCGCTTGATGAACTCGTCGCTGGTGTTGTAGTGCAATCCCTTGAGGATGAGCGCGCGGGTCTGCTCGTCGAACTGCGGGTTGAACGCGCCGGCCTGCAGCGCGTCGAGCATCTCCTCGCGCGCGGAGCCGAGCGTGTCCGCGACGGACGGGTTGCCCACGATGACGAAGTCGTTGAGCAGGTCGGACCCGTTGAACTCCTCGACGACCCACTCGTTGTCCTCGCCGAGGTAGCGCATGGTGCGCTTGTCGCCGTAGTACATCTTGCCGAGCGCGAGCGCGAGCTTGCCGGCGTCGCGCACGGTGCGCAGCGTGGACTTGGACGGGACGGTCAGCGTGATGAACCGCTCCTCGTTGATGGCGCGCACGGCGCTGCCGGAGCGGAGCTGACCAGGCAGTCCTTCGGCGTTGATCTCGGATTGCGCTGCGGCCTTGTTGAGGTCGGCTTCGCACACGTCCATGAACCGCGCCACGTCGGGCGGGATCTGCGGCGGCGGGCCGTGCTGCACCTTGAACGACGACACCTCGTTGACCTGGTAGATGCGGCCACCGCCCACCGGCATGTTGTCGGTGTCGATGCCGGCCTGGTCGCCGACGTAGGTGTTGGGGAGACCGAACGTCTCCATGAACTTCATCATCGTGGTGCGCGCTTCGTTCAAGTAGAACTGCGGCCCGATGAGATCCTCGACGAGCGACGCGCCCCAGAACCTGCCGGGGTGCGGGCACCAGTCGTCCTTGACGTAGGGGATGTGCGCCCAGCCGGTGCGGTCGGCGGCGTAGGGGTTGTCGAGTCCGCCGGCGCGGTTCAGGTTCAGGATCCTGCCGCCCGCGTACACGACGCGCATGCCCTTGGGGTATTGCTTGCTCGGTCGCTGCCAGAGCTCGACGTACTGCGTGCGCTTGCCGCGCTTGTCCTCGGGCTGCGCCCAATCCACGAGCGACAGGCCGGACCCGTTCGACATGAACGCGATCGCCTCCTCGTAGTTGCGCAGGCCGGCATCCGCCTCCATGGGCTGGATGTCCTTGGGGTCCATGCCGAAGCGTTCGGCGATGCGGTCGATGTCGACGTAGTGCTTCTCCGCGAACCACTGGCAGCCGGCCATCTGCGCGTCGCGGCTGCTCGTATCCTGGAACGCGGCAAACGGCGACAGGACGCTAACTGAGATATCGCCAGGGGGATAGTCCTCGAACAGGCCCATCAACTCCTTCTCCTGCCGGATGGCGGGAGTGAGCATCTGCTCGGGGATGACGCGGCGGGCTTGGCTGTCGGAGAGGTAGAACCGGTCGACCTCGCCCTTGTAGGGATCCCACTGGATCTTGAGGAAGGAGCTTCCGCACACCGCCTTCCACACGGTGGACATCATCAGGTGCCAATCGAAGTCGGACACCTCGCGGATGTGGGCGAACACGCGCTCGGCAAGCTGCGACAGTTCGCGGTCGCGCGCGGTGCCGGTGGGCGGGCGGCAGCGGAACTGCGCGTTGACGGCCAGCACCTTTGCGCAGGCGGCGAGCACGCGCGAGCGGATGAGGTTGACCTTGTAGTGCGTGGCTTCGTCGGGATCGTCGATGCCGGCGTCGAACAGGCGCCCCTGCTCGAAGTAGAAGCGCTGCTTACCGGACCAGAAGGCGACGTTCGTGATCCACGACTCCTCGAGCGCCAACCGTTCGAGTCGGGACTCGTGGAGCCCGACCCGCTTGTCGATCATCTCGATGAGATTGCCTTCGTCGAGCTTCATCCCGCTCCTGCAGGTCTGCGCGGCGTGGAGTAGGCGCGCATCAAGGGTTCGGGATTCACCTTCTCCCGATCGGTGTTCTCCATCGCTCCGGCGATGGCGACGGCCTGGGGCTTCTCCGAAAGCGCGAGCAGGGCCTTGAGCTGGTCGCGGTTCTGCTCGGCCAGGCGCAAGTTGACTCGCACCAACGACCAACACACGATCGCGACGGGCAGCGCGCACACGAGCGACACCACCACCAGCACTCCGAATTCCCAGCCGTTCAGCATCTCAGTAGCCACGGAACAACTTCCTCTTGGGCTTGGGTTGCGTCAGACGTTTCTCGTACGCAGCCCAGTAGCGTTCCGAATCCGTCTTAGGCACCGACGGCTCAGGACGCAATAGGCCACGTGTCCATGACTGATCGCGAACGGCGAGCGCAATGCCGTATGCAATGACCATGTCATCGTGCCCACGGGACTCCATCTCGCCCTTGCCGTTCCACCGCTGGTCTCGCAGTTCGTACAGCAATTCCTCGTCTGGAATGTGGCAGTTGTCGTCGAGGGCTCGCTTGATCCGGTCGATCAGCAGCGGCTTGGTCGTGGAGTTGGTGTGCCAGCCGAGGACCTCGGAGACCTGCTTGGAAATCGTGTCCTGGCGCTGCCGCTTGTAGACCTTCTTGTAGCCCTTGCTGATGGCTTCCATGCAGGCGGTGTAGCCGTGGGCTGAGGGGTAGGTCTCGAACGCGAGCAGGGCTTCGTTGAAGTACCACGACAGCCAGGCGCACTTCGGCCCCCAGACGTGCGGATCGTCGCGTTCCTTCCAGCGGGCGACGACTTCGCAGGTCTCGCCCTCGATGACGATCGCGACAGCGAAGTCCCCGCGCGCGAGACCGCCTGCGGTGTCGGACGCGCAGACGTACTTTCGGCCTTCCTCGGGATCCTTCCAGATCTGAAGGCCACCGCGCTGATAGGGCTCGAATTTGAAGTTCATAACTTGTCTACCGCAACGATGCGCTCGCCGATCCACCGCATCACCGGCACGGCCATGCTGTTGCCGAGAGCCTTGTACCTAGGGCCGTCGGGCGTGTCCTTCCCTCGAGATCGGATGTCGGTGTAGCCGTCTGGGAATCCTTGCAGACGCTCGCACTCGACTGGCGTGAGGCGGCGCACGGCCATGCCATAGTGCAGCATCTGCCCATCGACTTGCGTCTTAACTGGCTTCGCGGTGCCACTTGTCTCGTAACCGATCGTCCCTTTTCCAGCCATGCTTGATTGCTGAAATGTAGCCACCGGCACGGCCATCGCAACGCCCAGCCCGTTGTCCTTTGCGCCAAGCGGATGCGTCATGTCGCCAGACACATCGGGGTCTTGGTGATTGTGGAAGGCGGTGGGTGGTGCACACTTTATTGGCAAGAGAGTCGTCGTCTCAAAGTCATACCTGTATCCCTCTCCCCGTGTGATGCACTTTGCGATCGGCTGTGCAAGAAGGTGTCCTGCCGTCGCGTTCTGCGCCCGCTGCGCACCGATCCGACAGTTCAACGCGCCGACTACTTGCAGCCCTCCTGCGCACTCAAAGTCGGTGCTAAAGCCACCACCGCTGCTAGCGCGGCTTCCAATGCTTCCGGCAACTCCTTGCCGCGCTTCTCTGAGCGGCGCATAAACCCGGCGCATGCTTTCGCGCTCAATAAGAACCGCTGCGGCACGACGCCAGTCTCCAAGGTATCCGACAACGAACACA
>SXGR01119665.1_pt1 | contig 16632 bp, 16 predicted proteins | sample 3174711 | NCBI WGS metagenome assembly SXGR01 (sample SAMN11356860, study PRJNA531348) | freshwater metagenome | isolation source: freshwater sample F1-60 | place: China: Fuxian Lake, Yuxi | collected 2017-12-25
AGGGGACATGACAAACCGGGGTTTGTCATGTCCCCTCAGCCCGAGCGAATATCCCACCTGAGGACATCACAACCGCGCGGATGTGGTGTCCTACCCGAGTAGGCCGACGTACTCGTCGCCCACGCGGGCGATGACCTCGGTGCCACGGAAATGCTCGATGGCGAGCTTCTCGAGGGCGAGGGGCGTGACGGACGGGCGCTCGGCTGTTGCCGAGTTGCGGCGCCGCAGACGCACGGCGAACGGTTCGGGATCGTCGAGGCGCGAGTCGAGCTCGGACGTGCTCATTGGCTCGATCAACTCGACACCCGCGCGCAAGGCGGCCAGGCGGAAGAGGTCCTCGGGGGTGTCTACGTCCTCGCCACCGCTGAGCAGATCGCTCATGTCGATTGGATGGGGGTCGAGTGCCTCGCCCGGACGGTCACCCGTCGCGGCGATGCGGTCCCAGTCGGCCCGGGGAATCACGACCGGCGGAGCGGTGCGGTCCTCGTACGAGGCTGTGACGGCGCAGTTGAGACGCCGGTAGGCCGTCAGCACGCGATCGACGACAGTCGTCGGCACAGCCGGCGCATCGCCGAGCAGCACGAGCACTGCTTCGACCTCGGCGGGCATCACATCGAGCGCGAGTCGCAGCGAAGAGGACTGGCCTTGGGCGGGCTTTGGATTGCGGATGCACTGGAAGCCATGCGCCTGGAAGAGCGGCAACAGCTTGGCCGTTGGCGTGCTGATGACGGCGACCTTGAGACCAGGCGGAGCGATCTCGAGTGCGCGCTCGACGAGTGGGCGACCCCACCATTCGGCGAGGAGCTTTGGCGAACCAAAACGTTCGGAGCGTCCGGCGGCGAGTACAACAGTGGCGATCATGCGAGGGCCTCCCAGCGGCGCTGCGTAACGGGCGAATAGGCGAAGACCCAAGCGGCGAGCAGAAGCTCGAACGTCTCTCGGACATCGTCGAGCGTAGGGCGTTCTGTGCCGGCGCGCTCCAGCGCAGCCGTCCACGTCGCCTCAGCCAAGATGATCAGCTCGGCGACGGAACCAAGTTCGCCCTCATCGTCGCGGCAGACCGCGGCCGCGAGACCGAAGTGGCCGACGTAGTCGGGGCGGCGCTGCCAGATCGAAGGCAAGAGGGCGACGAGGTAGCCACCGACGCGCTGACGCGCCAAGTTGACGACACGCTCGCGCGGGGCGATTGGGGCTGCCGAGAGCACGGCGTGCTCGCCGCGCAGGAGGTGGTCCATCGTGCCGCCCACAATCGCGGCGGTTACCTCACGGCTGGCACCGACCTCGAGCAGCACGGCGAGGGTTGACAAGAGACTCTCACGGATCGTGCCGTAGGGCAGGTCGGACGCCCAGACCAATTGCTCGGGTGGCACGCGCGTCAGCAGGCCGTGCAGATCGACGGGGCTCCAGGCTGAGGCATCGAAGACGACGTTCGGACGCCCAGCGACGAGGCTGGCAATTCGGTCTTGGTCGACGATTGCTGCGTGAGCGAGAATCAGGATCGAGTCGGGGTGGCGCTCGGCGGCCGTCGCCAACTGGTCGCCAATCGGCGGCATGCCACGCCCCGCGTGGATCAGGATCGGAAGCTTGTGCTCGGCGGCGATCGCAAAGATCGGGTCGAGGCGCTTGTCGTCCACGCTGAAGGCCTGCGCGCGCGGGTGCAGCTTGATGCCGCTGGCTCCGAGCGAGATTGCGCGGCGCGCCTCCGTCAGTGGATCGCCGGTCAAGTTGAGGCGGCAGAAGGGGACAATCCGACCATTGCTCTGTGCAGCCCACTCGAGCACGCGATCGTTAGGCACGGTGTAGTTTTCGCCGCGGTCCGGGTCGTGTAGCGGGAAGGCGACGGCGCGCTCGATTCGGTGCGCATCGAGGTTTCCGACCAGCTCTTCGAGCGTCTGAGCCATGCCGTCCTCGTCGAGGCCGAGGTGCGTATGGGGGTCGATGCGCGGCCCCGAACCCGCCAGCTCGTCGATCAGCGCATCCATCCGCGCGAACATGCGCGCTACATCGTCTTCACGTTCCACAGCGGCAGTCTACCCGGCGTGCAGAATCAGGCTCTGATACTAGGCGCCGATCGCCGCGCGCAACCCGTCGACATCGTCGAGCGGACCAACGGCGGCCAGCACGGCATGATCGAGACGGACGACGCGCTCGCCGACCCGCAGCAGATCCTCGGTAGTGACACTCTCGATGCCGCGAATGACGGTGTCGAGGTCGACCCAGCCATCATCGAGCAGCTCGCGGCGCAGGCCAAAGAAGATACGTCCGGCTGGATCTTCCTGGTTGAGGACGGTATGACCGATCAGGTAGCGCTTGGCCTTGGCAATCTCGTCGGCCGGGATCGGCTCGGCCACCATGCGACGCAATTCGTCGGCGATCACTTCGACGGCGAGCGCGGCACGGTTGATGTCCACGCCGGCCTGCACGGCGAATGAGCCGGTGTCGCTGTAGCTCGCGTTACGACCAAACACGTAGTACGCAAGGCCACGCCGCTCGCGCACCTCGGTAAAGAGGCGCGACGACATGCCGCCACCAATCACGGCCTGCCAGACAGCCATCACGTAACGATCCTCGTCTGCTGTGCGTAGTCCATCGACGCCCAGCACGATATGAGCCTGGTCGCCTTCGCGGTGCTCCACGGCCACGATCGGCTCTGCGATCGTCGGCACGATCGTCTCGGGCAGCGCGGGCGTGCTCTCGGCGGCGAGGCCACCAAAGCGCTCGCGCACCTCGGCCACGAGGCTCTCGGAGACGCCGCCACCCAGCCCAATCGCGATCCGCTCGGGCTTGTACCACGTGCTCAGGTAGTCGGTAAACGTCTCGCGCGTCGCGGCCCGCACCGTCTCCTTCGTGCCGATGATCGGGCGGCCGATCGGCGAATCGCCGTAGCGTGCGGTGTCGTAGACCTGGCCGACGATGTCGCGCGGCGTATCGGTGTACATGTTGATCTCTTCGACGATCACGCCCTTCTCGCGCTCGAGCTCTTCGGCATCGAACTTCGAGTGGAGAAACATGTCGGATAGGACGTCGAGCGCAGTCGGCGCGTCGGCGGCCGCGCACTTGACGTAGTACGCGGTCATCTCCTTGCCCGTAAAGGCGTTGAACTCGCCACCGATGCCGTCGATCTCGGCCGAGATGTCGCGTGCCGTTGGGCGGCGCTCCGTGCCCTTAAACAGCATGTGCTCGGAGAAGTGGGCGATGCCTGCCGACGCGGGCTGCTCGCAGCGCGAGCCGGAGGCGACGGAGATGACGACGGCGACGCTGGCTGCGTCGCGCATCGGGGCGCTGAGGATGCGGGCGCCGTTGGGAAGAGTCTCGAGTTCGAACATGCCCCTCACCGTAGCGGACTGTCTAGAGCACGGCTGAGCGCACAAGTACGATCGCGATCGTCAGCATGACCACGCCGATCGCAGCGTCGAGGACGCGCCACGTAACCGGCCGAGCCATCAGGGGCGAGAGCAGTCGGGCACCGAAGCCAAGGCCGCTAAACCAGACGACGCTGGCGATCGCAGCACCGAGTGCGAACCACCAACGATCCGCACCAAACGAGGTACCGATCGTGCCGACCAGCAGGATCGTGTCGAGGTAGACGTGGGGGTTGAGAAACGTCAAGCCGAGCACGGCCAAGGCCACGGCGGCGACGGCCTTTGGCTCCTGCTGTGAGGGCAGGAGCACCTCGGGATGCAGTGCGCTGCGAAAGGAGCGGAACGAAAACCAGAGCAGGTACGCGCCACCGATCAGCGCGATCGCAGTCAGCACGTCGCCATGGGCCTGCACGATTGCGTCGAGACCACCGATGCCAATTGCGATCAACAGCGCATCTGCCCCTGCACAGATCGCGACGGCGACACCCACGTGGTTACGCGCCAGGCCGAGCCGCAGCACGTAGGCATTCTGCGCGCCGATCGCGACGATCAGCGAGAGGCCCGTCAGAAACCCGGCGAGAGCGACATCCATCGCGGCGGCGGGTTCTCAGCCGCCGTTGCGGCGCAGCTGCTCGTCGGCCACATCGCGCAGGACGCGCGAGGGGACACCAACGACGACCGTGCCAGCGGGCACGTCCTGGGTGACGACCGCGCCGGCGCCCACGAATGCCTCCTCGCCGATCTCGATGCCAGGCAAGATGCAGACAGCGCCACCGATGCGCGCGCCGCGTCGAATCGTCGGGCCCTTGAGGAGCGCGTGGCGTTCCTCGGTGCGGCCCATAAAGTTGTCATTCGTCGTCACGACGCAGGGGGCAATAAAGACATCGTCTTCGAGTAGGCTCTTGGCGGTGATGTACGACTGCGACTGGATCCGGCAGCCCTCACCGATCGTGGTGTCGTTCTCGACCGTCACGCCCCGGCCAATCACCGTCTGCGTGCCAATCGAGCAGCGCTCGCGGACGAAAGCGTGGTCGCCGACGATGACGCGCTCACCGAGCGTCGTGCCGGCGTAGACGATGGCGTGCGTCGAAATCGTCGAGCCAGCGCCGACCACGAGGCCGGGCAACTCGCCACCCTTGGCAACCGACTTAGGGCCGAGCTTCGGTCGCTTGCCGAGCACCGCGTACTCACCGATCGTGACGCCGTCACCGAGCACCGTGCCGCTACGGACGACGGCACCGGGGCCAATCTCGACGCCCTCGCCGAGCGTGACGCCGGCTTCGACGATCGCGCTGGGGTGGACGCCGCTCATTGGCTGTCGAGCCTCACGGGTACGCCGTGCTGTTCGAGCGAGGTCTGCAGCGCCGTCAGTACCTCGACGACAGCCAGACCCTCATCGCCCGACGCGATGGTCGCAGCGCCATCGCGGATTGCCTCGACAAACGCCTTCGTCTCTTGGATCAAGGGCTCGGCGTTCGAGACCTGCGGAATTTGAACGTCGCCGGTGCGCAGTGCTTGGAACTCGCCCCACGTGTCGAAGCGCGATGGCGACGACGCCTTCTCGTAGACCGTCAGCTTGCGGTCGGTCTCGGTGTCGTCGAAGACGGCCATGCCCTCGGAGCCAACGACCGTCAACTTACGGCTCTTGTGTGGATCGAGCCACGAGACGTGGAGGTGCGCGACGAGGCCGCTGGGGAAGTGCAGGTAGCCGAAGACGACGTCCTCGACACCTTCACGAAGAAACGCCTCGCCCCGAGCCGAGACCTCGACGGGGCGTTCGTCGGCCAGTGCCAGCGCGAGCGAGATGTCGTGGGGCGCAAGGCTCCAGAGGGCGTTCTCGTCGGCACGGACCTTGCCGAAGTTGAGGCGATTCGTATACAGGTACAACATGCGTCCGAGCGCGCCGCCCTGGGCGAGCTCGTTGAGGCGCTCGAAGACGGGATGGAAGCGCAAGAGATGGCCGACCATCAGCACGCGATCCTTGGCGGCGGCGGTGGCAACGAGCTCGCGGGCGTCGGCGACGGTTAGGGCGAGCGGCTTCTCGATCAGGGCGTGCTTGCCGGCCTCGAGCACGCGCATGCCGATCGCATGGTGGCTCGGTGCACCCGTCGCGACGACGATCGCATCGAGCGTGCCGTCCTCCAAGAGGTCATCGAAGCGATCGGTGATGACCGTGCCGGGATAGCGGCCCTCGAGGCGGGCGCGGTTGCCTTCGTCGAGGTCGCAGGCGTAGGCGAGCTGGCAGCCAGGCGTGCTGGTGAGGGCGCGGGCCATGTTGGGACCCCAGTAGCCAAGGCCAATAATGCCTATGCGGACTGGTGCGTCAGAGGCGGGAGACATTGTCGCCCTCCAACCCGCGTCGCCCGGTTGCGTTGCGCAGGTCGAGGACGCTGCTGGCTTCCGTGACGACCAGCTCGTAGTCGACGACGTTGTGGCCTGTGATGATCACGACGGCATCGGCCTGCTGGATCGTCGCGGCATCGAGTGCGACCGAGTCGAGGCCGAGCTCGGGCATCGAGGCGACGTGTGGATCGTGATAGCTGAGCACGGCGCCACGCTCGCGCAGCAGCTCGATGATCGGCAGCGCCGGCGACTCGCGCATGTCGCCAACATCGTTCTTATATGCCACACCGAGCACGAGAATCTCGGCGCCACGGACGCTCTTCGACGCATCGTTGAGGACGCGGGCGATGCGGTCGACGCAGTAGCTCGGCATGTTGCCGTTGACCTTGCCGGCCAGCTCGATGAACTCGGTCGAAAACTCGTGCTCGCGGGCCTTCCACGTCAGGTCGAACGGGTCGATCGGTAGGCAATGGCCGCCGAGGCCCGGGCCTGGCTCGAAGCGCATGAAGCCGAACGGCTTCGTGGCCGCCGCATCGACGACCTCCCAGACATCGACGCCCATCTTGTCGCAGAGCATTGCGAGCTCGTTGACGAGCGCGATGTTGACGGTGCGGAAGATGTTTTCGAGCAGCTTCGCCAGTTCGGCCGCCTCGGGCGACGAGACGCGCACGATCGTGTCGACAGCGCCTTGGTAGACGGCGGCGGCATGCTCGGCACAGGCCGGCGTAATGCCGCCCATCACCTTTGGTGTCGTGTGCACGGTGAAGTCCGTGCGGCCTGGATCGATGCGCTCAGGCGACATCGCCAAGAAAAAATCGGTGCCGGCGCGCAGGCCACCCTCTTCGAGCATTGGCTGCAGCACTTCGCGCGTCGTGCCCGGGTAGGTGGTCGATTCGAGCACGATGGTGTGTCCCTTGCGAAGGTTGCGTGCAACAGCGGCGGTGGCCGAGCGGACAGCGCCAAGGTCGGGCTCGCGGTGCTCGGACAGCGGCGTTGGCACGCAGATCAAAATCGCGTCGGCGTCGCGCAGTTCGGTCTCGTCGGTCGTGCCGGCCAGCTTACCTTCGTTAACGAGGCGCGCGAGGTCGGCCGAGTCGACGTCTTCGATGTACGAGTTACCCGCATTGAGGCGCTCCATCTTGCTCGCGTCTGGATCGAGGCACACCACGGTGCGTCCCGCTTCTGCGAGACGAACTGCGAGAGGAAGACCGACGTAGCCGGCTCCGACAACTGCGACATCGCGCTCCACGGAGAAGATGGTACCGCTGGCGTAGCCCGGGCTGCTGCGGCAGCGGGTCAAAAAGTCCGTTGAACACTAGTTGAGCAGGGCGCTGGCGATGCTTTCTGCCGCGTGCCCATCGCCGTACAGCGCAGGCCAAGCGGCTGGTGCCGGTGGATCTGTAACCGCAGCAGCAATCGCCGCTCCGTCGTCACCGACCAGCACATTTGCATCGGCGCTGACGGTCTCGACCCACTCCGTGCGATCGCGCAGCGTCACACATGGAACCGCATGGAAGTACGCCTCTTTCTGGGCGCCACCCGAATCGGTCAACAGCAGACGTGCGCCACGAAGGAGGGCGGTAAATTCGAGGTAGCCGACGGGTGGAATCACGCGCACGCGGCCGGTAAAGGCGAGGCCCTCACGTTCGAGAGCGGCTGCGGTGCGCGGATGCAACGGCAGGATGACGTCGCAGTCGAGCGCCGATAAGGCCTCAACGAGACGACCCAGTGCAGGTTGGCGCGTATTGGCGTCGCGGTGGATCGTGGCGAGCACGTACGCACCCCCAGTCAGACCGAGGTCGGCGACAGCAGGAGAGCGCTCGGCGATCGGGCCAAACAGGCGAGCGGCATCTGCCATCACATCGCCGACGATGCTGACGCCATTGACGATGCCCTCGGCTGCCAGATTGTCGGCGCTGGTCTGCGAGGGGCAGAAGAGCGCGGTGCTGAGGCCGTCGGTGACTACGCGGTTGACCTCCTCGGGCATCGAGCGATCGAATGAGCGTAGGCCCGCTTCAACATGCGCGATTGGAATGCCGAGCTTGGCGGCTGCGAGCGTGGCCGCGAGCGTCGAGTTGGTGTCGCCGTAGACCACGCACCAGTCCGGCGCCTCGGCGATTAGCACGGGTTCGATGCGCTCGAGGATGCGCGCCGTCATCTCGGCGTGCGTGCCCGAGCCGACTGCCAAGCGGTGCTCGGGCGGTACGATGCCGAGCTCGTCGTAAAAAATCTGCGAGAGCTCGGGGTCGTAGTGCTGGCCCGTATCGACACCGATGACGGTGGCACGCGCGGCCAGCGCCACGCAGAGCGGGGCGGCTTTGACGTACTGGGGGCGATTGCCCACAACGGATACGACCTTGGCCATCGCGTCATACGATATGCCTCATGCAACCGGCCCCCGTGCAGCGGCAGGACGAAATCTTCTGCGTCGTCGATCGAGACGACCACGTGTTGGGCTATCGCACGCGCATCGAGTGCCACGCCGATGCGACGCTGATCCATCGCTCAGTCAGCATCGTCGTCGAGACGTCGGAAGGCATGCTCTTTCAGCGCCGCTCGCTGCGCAAGGACTCGTCGCCCGGTCTTTGGGACGTCGCCTGCTCGGGACACGTCGACGGCGAGGAGACGTACGCCGAGGCCGCGGTGCGCGAACTCGGTGAGGAATTGGGCTATCACGGTCCGCCGCCCGAGCACCTCGGCACGATTCTGACCGAGCTCGACGACGAGACGGAGATGGCCGGTGTCTTTCGGCTCCGCTCCGACGGCCCGTTTGGGCTGATGCTGCCCGAGGTGATTGGGCTCGCGATTTTCTCCGCCGATGACTGGCCGACACCGCTGACGCCCAGTGCGCAGCTGGTGATCAACTTTGCTTTGGGGTCAGACCCCTACGCAAAGTTGGCCTAACCGACCGGCTTGGCATAACCACCGACTTTGCATAGGGGTCTGACCCCAAAGCAACGTTGATCTTTCGCCGGCTACGAACCCTCCGTATCGTTGGAGTGCAGCGGTGGGACGGCGATGCGATTCCGATGTCACAAAGGGGTCAGACCCCTTTGTGACATCGCGCGCCTACACGATCACGCCGTAGCCGCTCAGCTGCTGGGTGATCCGGGTGAGCTGGCCCGAGGCCAGCAAGACGCCGACGATGATCATCACGACGCCGGCCGCGCGATTGATCCAGACGCCGTACTTGCGGTACGCACCGGTGCGTTCGAGCAGCCACGAGGCGAGCAGGCCACTGAGCAAAAACGGGACGCCGAGTCCGATGCCGTAGACGAACAGCAGCAGCGACCCGCCCGCGCTGCCCTGCGACGCGGCATAGAGTAGGATCGACGTCATTACTGGACCGATGCATGGCGTCCAGCCGACAGCAAAAACAACGCCGGCGAGGCCCGCGCCAGCCAGCGAGGCAGGGCGCGCTTTCAATTCGAGGCGAGCGCCACGGCCAATCAGTTGCTGGGCAAAACCGAGCAGTGCGAGGCCCATCAGGATCACGAGGATGCCGCCGACGATCTCGATCGAGCGGCGATAGTCCGCCACGAGCGTGCCGAGATAGCCGACGCTCAGACCGTAGAGTGCAAACACGATCGTGAAGCCGCCGATGAAGACAAACGTGGTGATCACCACGCGGCGCCTGTTCGCGCCGATCTCCTCGTAGGGCACACCGGAGACGTACGACAGATACACCGGCACGAGCGGCCACACGCAGGGCGATAAAAACGAGATCAAGCCGGCGGCAAATGCCGTCGCGAGTCCTACACCAGACAGGCTGATCGCGCCGATCACTGCTCGGTCATCGCCTTAATGCGCGCGGCGAGCATCGGCTCGGTGACCTCGCCTAGGATGCGCTCGACGATCTGGCCCTGGCTGTTGATCAAGAACGTGGTTGGCAGCCCCGGGACCTTGTACTGACTCCCGATCGGACCATCGTCGACCACGCTGGGCCACGTTGCTCCGTTCGTCTTCGCAAAGGCGGCGGCGTCGGCCACGTCGTCCTGATAGTCAACGCCCACGACCTGGATCTCCGGGTGGCTCTTCGCGACGGCGGCGATGGCGGGGATCTCGCGTCGGCACGGCCCACACCAAGAGGCCCAGAAGTTGAGGATGATTGGCTTGCCCGCATAGTCCGCCAGGTCGAAGGGCTCACCGGTGATCGTCTCCCCGGTAATGGCGGGGGCCTTGGTGGGTGTGAACGCCGGGATTAGGCTCGACTCGGTTGGCGCAGTCTCTGCCTTAGTCGCGTCGGCCATGCCGCGGACCCCAACGAACAGTGCGACCGCACCAATCCCAACCAAGGCGACGATGACGATGAGCGATCGGCGAGACATCTCCTCAACGGTATCGCAGTGGCGTGGCCACTCGGCCGCTCGATCAGCGAAGCAGTCGCCTCGCCTCGGCGGGCGGCATCGGCGCACGCCCGAGGGCGGCGCCAAGCCGAACGGCGTGTTCGACGAGTTGCGCGTTCGACGTCGTAGGCGATCCATCTGGCAACGTGACTGCGTCCTCAAAGCCAACGCGGATGTGGTCGCCCGCCGCGGCGGCGATGGCCTGCACGACTGGGCTAGCAGCATCGCGGCCGCTCGCCAAGATCGGCGGCTGCGCGAGCACCGACCGGACCGCGTCGATCAGGCGCAGGACATTTTGGGGCCTTCCAGCGGCGAGGTCGGACGACTCGGAGGTCGCCGCACCGAGCGTCAGCATCACAAACGGCGCTCGGCCAAGCAACGAATCGTTGTAGAGCACCTCGAGGTCACCGAGCGCATCGAGACTGCCAGCGACGGGTGCGGGGCGAACGTTGGCGGTGTCCAACGCTTGGATGATCTGGCGTGCCTCCTCGCGGTGAGCCGGTAGCTCGGCCTCGGGTGGTCGGACGTGGACGGAGGCAAGGTCGGGCAGATCCCGCAGCACGCTGAAGAGGGCAGTGACAGTACCGAGCGACGTCTGGCGTGCGCGCTGAGTCGAGATCGAGATCGGCACATCAACGGCGCCACGGATCGCAGCAACGATGTCGTCGATCACGAAGTCGAAGGTGGAGGAGCCATCGCTTTTGCGGGCGTGCACGTGCACCATGCCGGCGCCCGCTTCGACTGCACGCTTGGCCTCGGCCGCGAGCTCCTCGGGCGATAACGGCACCTTCGGGCAGGCGTCGCGCTGGCGGGTGCCGTTGAGTGCGGCGACGATCAGCAGGGGGTCATTCATCGGCGTGTCTCCATCAAGTCGTCAAGGTCGTGCAACTGAAGGTCGATCCAGCGGCTGACGTCGTGCTTCACGAGGAATTCCTTCAGCCCGAGCGAGCGCGCCGCGCGATCGGCAGCAGGAAGGTCGATTGCGTGCTCGAGTTGCGCGGCCGTTGCCTCGATGTCGAGTGGGTCGACTCCGAGCACGAACGGTTCGAGTTCCTCGTAGGCACCCGCTCGCTCCGACAGCACGACGACCCCGTCGGTCTCGTTGAGGAGGGGGGCTTCCTTCGCAATCAGGTTCATTCCGTCAGCAAGCGCATTTACGAGCAGGACGTCGTACTGTTGATAGGCGGCAATCACGAGAGGGAAGTTATCGCCGATGCGTAGGTCAATGGGGAGCCAACCGTCCCGGCCATGGCGCAGATTGATCTCTGCCGCCGTGGTTTGAATCGTCTCGAAGTAGGTTGCGTAGGCCGGAATTGAGAGGCGCGACGGGTCCAGCAACGTCAGCAGGCTGACGGCGCCATGGAGGTCGGGGCGGCGCGTGAGCAGACGATCGTAGGCGTAGAAGCCGCGGTCGATGTTCTTCGACGGATCAGTGCGGTCCACGCGCAGGATCAAGTGCCAGGGGCGCGATTCGGTCAATTCGGCGGTGGCGGCGATTATCTCGGGTGCTGTTAGGTGTTCGTAGAATCCGTCTGGATCGACGGAGATCGGATAGTGACGAATCAGCACGTCACGAGTCTGATGATCGTTGACGACGTGGACGGTCTGCAGGTCGAAATTGATGGTGACCTCCGTCAGGTGCTCGTCGCACGTGGCTAAGAAGTTGTGCACGTCGCGTGCCGTCTGAAGACCAACGATGTCGGCGCCCAGCAGCCCGTGGAGGAGTTCGGTGCGCAGGTCGACCGGGAGGAGGCGCCAAGCATCCGGGGTGGGCCACGGGATGTGGGTGAAGTGCAACATCGGCGTGGTGACGCCCGCCTCGCGCAGCATCGCGGGGACCAAGTAGAGCTGGTAGTCGTGCACCATCAGAGCATCCGCGTCGTACTCGGTTGCGGCGGCGGCCATCGTCGCGTTGTAGCGACGGTATGCGGCCCACGCTGCACGCGTGTCGTCGCTGACGATCGGCGCTTGGCCCAAGTCGTAGAGTTCGTGCTGGATAAACCAGAGCAACGGGTTTGCGACCTCGTGGTAGGCCCGGTCGAAGTCCGATGGTGCTGGCTCAGCGAGGTGGAGCAGGAATGAATTGCCGGCAGCATCCTCTTCTGGGACTGCGTGACCCCGCTGCTCGCGTGCGACCGTGCGATCTTCGGTGGTCACTGCGCAGGCGATCCACGTCACCCGATGTGAGCGCACGAGGCCACGCAGCGCCGAGACCAGACCACCGCCGGCACGACTGGCGACGCGCTCTTCGTCCACGCGTGTGTAGGTAATCGGGCCACGGTTCGAAACGATCGTCAACCGGCGTTTGCCAGCGTCAAGCACGGGACGACAGTCGTCGGGGTTGCCTCGTTGCATTCACAGCAGAGCTTGATCGGCTGGGAGTTCGAGACGAAAGAGTTTGTGAGGCCCGGACTGATCGAGCACCAAACGACCGCCCATACGAACGGCGAGTTCGGAGGCGATCGCGAGCCCGAGTCCTGAGCCTTCACCGGCGCCGCTACCACGCGCGAAACGCGAAAAGATCGTTGCCGCTTCGGCGGGGGGAATGGTCGGGCCAGAGTCTTCAACGATCACGGCGGTGGCGTCGCCTCGCTGTGCCGTCCGCACCCAGATCGTTACGCCTTCGGGGTTGTGTCGGACAGCGTTGTCGATCAGCACGCGGGTGATCTGGCCGATCCGCGTCTCGTCTCCGAGCGCCATCGCCGGTGTCGTCTCGATGACGATCGTCGCGCCGCGGCGATTGGCGACGGGGGTCAGGTCGAGGGCAATCCGCTCGGCTGCTTCGGCGAGTTCGACGGGCTCGCGTACGACCACGACCTTGCCGGCATCGAGTCGCGAAAGGTCGAGCAGGTCGGTTGCGAGACGGGTCAGACGCTCGACCTGATCTTGCATCGTGGCGAGGAACTGTTTGCGCATCGCCTCGTCCTCTTCGTCGATCAGCAACTCCAAGAAGCCGGAGAGTGCAAAGACGGGCGTACGCAGTTCGTGTGAGGCATTGGCGACGAACGCCCGTCGTGCGATGTCGGTGCTCGCCAACTCATTGCGCATCTGATCGAGCGCGGCGGCCAGTCCACCAAGCTCGTCCTTGCCGCGATCGACGATCGGTTCGCTGAGGTTGCCATCGGCGATCCGGCTCGAGGCGCGTTCCAGGCGACGGATGCGGCGGGTCAACAGCGCGGCGGCCAAGGCGCCGATGATGACCGCGAGCGGCAGCGCAATCAGTGCACCGAGCAGGCTACGGCGGCTGGTCAGCGCAACGGTCGAGTCGATGTCCTCGAGGCTCGATTGCAGCACCACGACGTACTGCGTGCCGCTGATGCGCATCCGGTAGGCGGCCTCGGCGACACGGCGCCCGGAGGCCGAGCCGACGCCGCTCTGGACACCATTTGCCTCCGCCGCCGCAAGCGCCACGCCACTCGGAGTTGGCGGCGCGAGCGTGGTCACCGGCACCAGATGGCCATCGGCGATCAACTGGTAGACGGCGGCATCCGTATTAGTGAGCGAGCCGTAGGCAAGCGTCACTGCGTTCGTGTCGGGGCTACCGTCCGCGCCACTCAGCGCGCTGGCAAAGTTCGTCGCGAAGGTCGGTGCCGATGTCTCGGCCGCGCGCGCAGTGATGCTGACGCGGTTGCTGACGAGGCTGTCATCGAGCGAGGCGATCACGAGCAGGTACGAGAACGTCAGCGCGAGCGCACTGACCACGAGCACGAGTAGGCCGAGCCAGACGGTCAGGCGGCGAAGCGGAAAGACGCGGTCGACGAGCCAGTCCATCGCAGGCCGCTACCCCTCGAAGCGGTACCCCACACCGCGCACGGTATGGATTCGCGTCGGTGTCGCCGGATCGACCTCGATCTTCTCGCGGAGGTGACGCACGTGGACGTCGACGGTGCGCGGCTCGCGGAAGTCGGATGAGCCCCAGACGGCATCGAGCAACTGGCCGCGGCTGTAGACGCGGCCGGGGCTTGTCATCAGCGTCGCCAGAATCTCGAATTCGACATAGGTCAAGTCGGCGGCCGCGCCATCGACCGTCACGACGTGGCGCGCGCGATCCATCACGACGCCTGCGAGCTCGAGGCGTTCCTCAACGACTGGCGCTTCATCTTCGCTCGGCATCGTCATTGCCGCGCGGCGCAACACGGCGCGCACGCGCGACCGCAGCTCGCGCATACCGAAGGGTTTTGTGATGTAGTCGTCGGCGCCGAGCTCGAGACCCACGACCTTGTCGACTTCGTCATCGAGCGCAGTCAGCATGATGATTGGCACCGTTGAGGTCGCTCGGATTTCCTTGCAGACGTCATGCCCCGATCCGTCAGGGAGCATCACGTCGAGCAGGATCGCATCGGGCAAATCGCGCGTGAAGGCGGCAAGGCCCTCAGCGGCTGTTCCCGCCACGATCACGGTGTACCCATCGCGTTCGAGCGCATGCATCAGCAACTCCTGAAGCGACTCTTCGTCATCGATGATTAAGACCACAGGCGGATTCTGCACAGGCCAATGCTACCGTCAGCAGGCCTGTGGTAAACCAGCGTGGCAGTGTGCAACGAGTTTCAGGTCCGCGCAGTTCCGCCGGACGCGCGCTTCGCATTGCCTTTATCGTCCCGCCGCTGCTGGCGCTGATCATTCTGCTGATTAGTGTTCGTACGCCGGCTGGGCCGTCTGCGACGGTTGCAGTGGCGCCGAGTTTTGATGGGCCGCGTGCTGCTGCCTATGCGCGTCAGCTCGCCGATTACGCACCCGACCGGGCACCGGGAACGCTGACCGGGAAGCAGGCTGCCGATCGAGTTGCAGGTTCGCTCAGCGAGGCGAGCGGCGAGACCGTCGAGCGCTCCGTCTTTACGGCTCCGGGTCCTCGCGGTGCCGACGTGCGGATGGAGAATATTTGGGTCGTTGAGCCGGGTCCGTCCGACGAGGCGATTGTCGTGCTTGCCAATCGCGACGATGTCTCGCCCGGTCCGGGGCTCAACGACAACGCGACGGGCACAGCCGTGATTGTTGAGTTGGCGCGTGATCTTTCGGGTGTGGAACGCGCACGCACGTTGGTGCTGGCGTCGACCGACGGCGCCACGGTTGGCCAAGCCGGAAATCAACGCCTGCTCGATGAGTTGCGTGCTGCTGGGTTGCGTCCCGTTGCTGTGGTGTCGCTCGAGGCGATTGGGTCGCGAACGGAAGTGCTGCCAATTCGCTTCGCGGGCACGGGTGGTGTGCACACCCCAGAGCTCCTGCTGCGTGGCCTCGAAGAGTCGATTGCGAGCCAGTCAGCTGCAGGTGAGGCCAGTCCAGCGAGTCCCATTGTGCAGCTGTTCGATCTGATTGCGCCCGTCACGCCCGCGGGCGCGCAGGTGCCGTTTCTTAATGCGGGCGTCGCGGCGATTCAGCTGGGTGATGGTGACGGGGGTGTCGGTGTCGCCGCAATCGATGAGGGTCGGCTGGGCGCGGTCGGTGCTGCGGTCGGCACGCTGCTGGTGCGGCTTGATGCCGAGCCGCGACCATCGCCGCCGAGTAGCGTCTACATCGCCGTGTCGGGTCGGGTGATTCCGGGCAATGCTGTTGCGCTACTAGCGATCGCGCTGCTGATCGGGCCGCTCTTTGCCGCCGGACAGGCTTTGCTCGTTGGGCGCCCGTCCCGTGCTGGCTGGAGTGCGGCGTTGATCGTCGCCGCGATTGGTGCGGTGCCCGGGATTGCGACGGTCTTGATCGCACGAGCAACCAACCTCGCGGGCGCCATCGATACGCCGCCCGGTTCTGGTTGGCCGCGTGCCGGCGTCTTGGCTGTGGTGCTGGTGATCTCCGCTGCTGTCGTCGCGGTCGCCATTGCGACGTACCTGTTGCGCTATCGCTTCCGTGCCCCACTGCCGCTGGTCGCTGCTCCTGTGATCGGCCTTGGCGGCGCTGTCTTGCTGCTGGCCGGTAGCCCCGCCTCGGTCTTGATCGCAGTGCCTGCCCTGTGGGTGTGGACGCTGATCACGCGCCCGGGCGGGCTGCCTCGCCTGATCTGGAGTCTGGGCCCCGTGGCGGCCGTTGGTCTCCTGATCTTCTTGGTACGCGGTGCTGATCTCGCGATGCTGATCGGCGCGGCCGGTACCGGCGCCTTGCCTGCCGCCTTGGTCGTCGGCGGGTCGGTGCTGGTCGGTGCGGGCGTCGTCGGCGCCCTCGCGTCTGACGCGTAGACCCCCTACGGGCCTCGGTCTCGATGTCACAAAGAGGTCAGACCCCTAGAGCGGATGCGTCATGTCGACCGGGACGACCCATTCGGCGTACTGCTCGGGCGTGACCAGTTCGAGCGCCGTGGCTGCCTCGATCAGCGTCGTGCCGTCGTGGTGCGCCTTTTTGGCGATCTTGGCGGCGTTCTCGTAGCCAATGTGCGTGTTGAGGGCGGTTACGAGCATCAGTGACGCGTTGAGGTTGCGTTCCAACGTCTCCAGGTTCGGCTCGATGCCGACGGCACAACGATCATTGAACGACGTGCAGGCCGCGGCGATCAGCTCGGCGGACTCGATCACGTTCCAGACCATCACTGGCTTGTAGACGTTCAGCTGATAGTCGCCCTGTGTCCCAGCGAAGGCGACGGCAGCGTCGTTGCC